>Ga0315555_1003777_pt1 | contig 10372 bp, 13 predicted proteins | sample SalMarSW160380MG_FD_202113 | JGI IMG/M metagenome (GOLD analysis project Ga0315555, IMG submission 202113) | Salt marsh sediment microbial communities from the Plum Island Ecosystem LTER, Massachusetts, United States - Salt Marsh Sediment SW1603-80 ...
TATTACACTTTATGGACGATATTGTCAATTAGTACGATATATACATTTGTATAGTACTTTTGTACCATTTTTACCTTCGACCGTGCCTGACAGGGGTTCAAAAAATAGGGCAGGGTATTCTTGCTCACATGCAAAAAGCGACAAAATCCCCTTCCCCTTACCCCTCTGACCCCCTTATAATGGGGAAGTCTCCCTTTATAAAAGGGAGAGACAGAGGGATTTTCTCCAACTTAACATAACACCTTAACGAATAAAAACAAATCAGCTACGGCTCAAAGCTAAAACACTAAAAATTTTTTATTGAAAAACAAATAAAACGAATAATTTACGAACGACTCACTCGTAATAAAAAAGAATAAACCACGTTAAAAAACGAATAATTAGGCTTAGCTCTTCTGGAATCGACTTGAAAAAAAGAAAAGCGCCTGAAGCGCCGCTCCGCCCCCCACGAACACCCACCCGATGTTTTCCCCGGCGATGAATACGGCCAGCAGGCCGGAAATGATGCAGATTGATGGTACAAAGTTAGCGATGCTCTTGAAACCGGACAACATGCCTATATTATAGCCGATTTCTCGTTCGTTGAATATTTTGCCTTTTCCAGAATCGTTAAGAAGCAGGGGTCCCAGCAGACGATTTCGCAGTCGGTGAGTTCGTCGATGTAGCGTCCGCTCTTGCTGTGGGCTTCCCACCCGAAGAAGCTGAATTTGTCTCCACGGTAGGCTTTTAAAAGCGTCTTGCCGCAGCGATTATGGTGACCGTGGTCAGGGTGATTACACTCGCAAGCTCCCCCGGACCTTGCCCAGGCCTCTTCCACAATCCTGTCAGAAAATTCAGACATCCTTCACCTCCGCCGCTTTCCTGTCCGATTTTCTCTATCTAATTTTCTAAAATCCCTTCAAAAGAGCGTGCGCTTATCTGCTTGTCTGTATTTAAATGATATTATGCCTGAACGTAGGCCGTGTCAATATGGTTAACCCTTATATAATGTGAGTGGTATCCCCATGTCTCCTAATCTCATTCGTGTCTTGGGGAAAATAATAAGGCTTTTTGTACTGCTGGTATCGGAGCCGACCTAAACCACGGCCAGTGAGTAGTAAATATACACCACCACTCCCGCGAACAGTATGCTGTCCATCCTGTCGAGCATGCCACCGTGCCCCGGCATCAGGCTGCCGGAGTCCTTCACCCCGTAGTTCCGCTTCACCAGCGACTCCACCAGGTCGCCTATCTGCCCGAATACGCTTACTAGGACACCCAGCAGGACGGCCTGCCAGTAGTTCAGAGGCAGCTGTAAAGGCGTATCGATTGTGAAAAGCAGGCAGATAATGACCCCTCCGATTATCCCGGCCGCCGTCCCCTCCCATGTCTTTCCGGGACTTATCTGCGGCGACAGCTTGTGCCTGCCGATTGCTTTCCCGATGAAGTATGCCGCTGTGTCCGACCCGAATGTAGCGAATAGGGCTAAGAATACAAAGTTACGCCCTGCCTCGGGGAAAGCCGCGGTTCCCGGTTCCAGCCTCAATAGAATCAGGAAGCTTAACATCCACCCGATGTAAAGAATACCTGCCGCCATTGTTGCCCAGTGGATAAAAAGTCCCTCTTCCTTGGGCAGGAAGACCAGCATGATTAGGGAGAGTATCACCGCCCCGGTCAGCACCAGCGACGCCGGTGGGAGATTAAAGCTGTAACGTATGTGAGGATAAATGATAAACAGGATTGTTATTATTCCCCCGAGGATGGCCAGAGGAATCGTCTTGAGAACCCCGGCCAGACGGTAGAACTCAAATACCCCCAGACCCCCGCAGACTGCCGCCAGCAGTGTAAACCATGTAATAGGTGTGTTGAACCACACGACAACTATAATCAGGGGAATGCCCCAGAGCGCGGTTACCAGCCTTTTTTTAAGCATGACTTTTTCGGTTCAGCCCGCCGAAACGCCTTTCGCGCTGGCTGTATGCCTGCAGTGCTTTCTCCAGTTCCTCTTCGTTGAAGTCCGGCCAGAGGACGGGCGTAAAATAATATTCGCTGTAAGCCGTCTGCCAGATTAAAAGGTTGCTGGAGCGTAACTCGCCGCCGGTCCTTATCACCAGGTCGACATCGGGAAAATCGGCGGTGTATAGATAATCCCGGAACTTTTTTTCGTTTAGTTCCGCGGGTTTCGTACCGCTTTGGATAATACGCCGTACTGCTTCGATTATCTCCGCGCGTCCGCCATAATTAAATGCTACTCCTAAAGTCATGCTCGTGTTAGCGGCAGTAAGCTTTAAAGCGTCATTAATTAATCCTTGCAGCTTGGCTGGAATACCTTCCAGACTGCCGATATGTCTTAACCTGACTCCGTTCTTGTGTAGTTCCTGGGACTCAACAACCATTATTTCTTCGACCAGGTTTAAGATACCGGTTACCTCGTCTGCGGGACGGTTCCAGTTTTCGGTGGAAAATGCATACAATGTTACGTACTTTACACCTTTTGAATGCAGGGACTTGATAGTCGGGCGGATGTTCTTAACCCCGGCCCGGTGCCCGTCCAGACGTGATAAGCCTCGCCTTTCACCCCATCGGCCGTTGCCGTCCATGATAAAGGCTATATGTTGAGGAAGTGCAGTCATTCTTTCCTTACCGGTCGAGGTGTTTGTTATCTTAAAGGGTGTATAACAGTAAAAGAGGAGCAGCTATCTGATTTATACTTCAGTGAGTTCCTGCTCTTTGTTCTGGCTTAGCTTTTCCGCTTCCAGTATATGAAAATCGGTGAGTTTTTGAAGCTGGTCTTGAGCCCGTTTCAGCTCATCCTGTGATATCTCCTTGTCTTTTTCCAGTTTTTTAAGTTCGTTCAAGGCTTCGTGTCTCAAGTTACGTATCGCTATCCGGCGTTCCTCGGTCCTGCGGTGCACGACCTTAATAAGTTCCTGACGGCGTTCTTCGCTCAATGGAGGTATGGCAATCCTGATGATATTGCCGTCACTCACAGGATTCAGTCCCAGTTCCGATGTTGAAATGGCTTTTTCGATGTCACGCAGGCTGTTTTTGTCCCAGGGCTGAATTAACAAGAGTCCTGCTTCAGGTGCCGATATTCCGGCCAGCTGGTTTAGCGGTAGAGGCGTACCGGCGTATTCAACCCGGATGTGCTCGACCAGGGCCGGTGTTGCGTGCCCGGTGCGGATAGTAGCCAGGTCGGCGTGGAACATCTTTATGGAATTCTTCATCTTGTCTTCGATACTTTTTAAAGCTTCATTGACCATAATTAACTCTCGCTTGTTACTAAAGTGCCGATAGGCTTACCGAGAACGGCTTTAAGAATGCCGTCTTCAGCCTCGGAGTCAAATACGATGATGGGCAGTTTATTATCCAGGCAGAGTGATAGAGCCGTGGAGTCCATTACCTTGAGGCGCATGCTTAATGCTTTAAGATGGGTTATTTTATCTATTTTCTCCGCCTTGGGATTTTTACGCGGGTCGGCGGTGTAAATGCCATCGACGCCGTTCTTGGTCATCAGCAGGACTTGTGCGCTTATCTCTATAGCTCGTAAAGCCCCGGCTGTATCGGCTGTCATATAAGGATTGCCGGTGCCTCCGGCGAAGATAACCACCCGTCCCTTTTCCAGGTGCCGGATAGCCCTTCTTCTGATATAAGGCTCGGCTACTTTCTCAATCTCCAGCGATGATTGAGTCCTGGTATCTACACCGAGTCTTTCAAGTACATCCTGGAGGGCAAGAGCATTAATTACCGTGGCCAGCATGCCTGCGTAGTCGGCTGTGACGCGTTCCATGCCGGCAGCTTCGGCCTCGGAACCCCGCCAGATATTACCCCCGCCAACCACAATGCCAACACCAACGCCGAGTTTAGCAATTTCTTTTATTTGAAGTGCAATTCTATTGAGGGTCTTGTTATCGATTCCGTAGCTGCCTTTGCCCCGCAGCGCCTCGCCGCTTAGCTTAAGCAACACCCTCTTATATTTGACTTCAGGCATTTTCAGTCTCTATCTGCCAAGTTCGTATCTTATAAATCGGCTTACTTTAATATTTTCTCCTGTTTTAGCAATGGTTTCGGTGATGATATCTTTGATTGTTTTGGTGGGGTCTTTAATATAAGGCTGCTGCATCAGGCAGACTTCAGCAGGAGTAAGTTTCTTACCTTTTTTGGGGATATCTTTCTCTGATAAATATTGTGGGTCCATTGCGGCAACCTGCATCGCCAGGCAGTGGGCAAGATCCTTGAATTCATCGGTACGGGCGACAAAGTCCGTCTCGCAGTTGACTTCTACCAGCGCCCCGATACGACCTGCCGTGTGGATATATGCTTCAACCAGTCCCTGGCTGGTCGCTCTCTCCGATTTCTTCTGGGCTTTAAGCAGTCCTTTTTCCTTGAGCACTTCAAGGGCTTTATCCATGTCTCCCCCGCAGTTGACCAGGGCGCCGCGGCAGTCCATGATACCGGCGCCTGATTGCTCCCGGAGGTTTTTAATCATCTCGGTACTGATCTCCAAGTATTCCTCCTTAATTTTCATCCGGTGAAAAAACGAAAGGTTCTGATGACGACGTATCCACGATGGCTTCGCCTTCGGCTTCAGCGGCTGCTTTGCCCTCTATAACTTCGGTAGGTACAGCGGTGACCAGGCCGGCTTTGCCCTCAAGAACCGCGTCCGCCATCTTACTGCAGATAAGCTTTATAGCTCTGATGGCATCGTCGTTAGCCGGTACGGGATGGTCGATTTCGTCCGGGTTGCAGTTGGTATCGACAATCGCCACCACGGGTATGCTCATGCGCCTGGCTTCCGCCAGTGCTATCTTTTCCTTGGTGGGGTCGACGATAAATAGAGCTCCCGGCAGGCGTGTCATTTCCTTGAAGCCGCCCATTTGCTTGTTAAGATGGTCGATTTTTTCGGTGATTTTGCCGGCCTCTTTCTTTAAAAGCCTGCCCAGTTCACCCTTGGCGTTCTGGTCTTCCAACCTTACCAGCTGGTCGACGCGGGCTTGAATCGTGGCGAAGTTGGTAAGCATTCCGCCTAGCCATCGCTGGTTGACGTAATACATGCCGCAGCGCTTGGCTTCTTCTTCGATGGACTCCTGTGCCTGCTTCTTGGTGCCGACGAAAAGTATTGCTTCTCCCTCCGCGACGAGGTCACGGATGAAAGCGCAGGCTTTATCCAGCATAACGGCGGTCTTTTCAAGGTCAATGATGTGGATGCCGTTACGCTTGGTGAAGATGTAGTTTTTCATCCGCGGGTGCCAACGACCCGTCTGATGACCGAAGTGCGCTCCTGCCTCGAGGAGCTGTTTGATGGTTGCAGAATCTGGCAATTTAGTTAACCTCCCAAAGTATATTAATCGTAAGAATCAGGAGTTAAAGGTCAATAGACAGTATATCACAAATCCAACGTGGGAGCAACGGCTTATGTAAATAAGCTGTAGGTTATAATACAGCGTTTGAAATCATATATTAAATGGACTATTAGGGATAATGTAGTAAAATAGGAGCGATGGATAAGCTGAAAAAGGCTGCGGAGAAACTTGGGATTTTCCTCACCTCTCACCAATTGGATCAATTCGAGACCTTTTACCATGAACTGACCGACTGGAATGAGCGTATCAACTTGACTGGCATTACTGATTACGAAGAGGTGCAGATAAAACATTTCCTGGACTCGTTAACAATAGCATCGGCTATAAAGAACATTAAGAAGAACCTGAAGCTTGCTGATATCGGCACCGGCGCCGGACTGCCGGGCATACCGCTGAAAATAGTCTTCCAGGATATAGAGCTGACCCTGATTGAATCCACTGTAAAAAAGGCGCGGTTCCTGGAACACCTGACGGCAAAATTGCACCTGAAGAACGTGGAAATAATAGCGGAAAGGTCGGAAACAACGGCCCATGATATGCGATACCGTGAAAAGTTTGATATTGTTTTGTCACGGGCGGTTGCGCCTCTTCCTGCGTTGGTGGAATTAATGTTGCCATTCTGTGGCATCGGAGGGGGGTGTATCGCCCAGAAAAAAGGGGATATCACCAAAGAGGTCGGAAAATCTAAAAAAGCTATCAAAGTCATGGGTGGGGACTTGCGTGAAATAAAGCATGTGGAACTAGAGGAACTTGTTGATGACCGCTGGCTGATAATAATCGATAAACTGCTGCCGACACCACCAAATTATCCCCGCCGGCCCGGTATGCCGGAGAAAAGGCCAGTTATTTTCTGACTTTCATCTTGGGCAAAGCGTCGGACTTTTCCGTTTCATTTAACAAATCTTGAAGCATTTTAATAAGCTCTATGAACTCCTGGTCCCGGCGGAACCGGCCCGAGTAGAGACGTAGTAATTTGATGGTATCCTTGATTTTCTTAGGGTCGGGATTTTTTTCTTCACACAAGTTATAAGCGGTAATTTTACACTTGTTCTTTGTTTTAGTCTCGCTACGATGGAGGAGAATGGTAATGCCAATCAAAGCGAGGATTATAACAACAAAAAATACAATATCAAATGCCTGCATAAGCGTTCATATCTCCACTGACCTCTAAGTTTTAACACATCGGGTAAAAACAGTCAAAGAATAGAACTACTGTTGATATAAAAAGGATTCTGTTGCGTAGCAATAACAACAGTAGTAGAATTATAGTATCAATAATCATGTCAGAGGAGGCGGATATGGAAAAGGGGACGTGGAAAGTTAAAACAGGACTGGCCCAGATGCTTAAGGGCGGTGTAATCATGGATGTGGTTACTCCGGAGCATGCAAAAATCGCCGAGGAGGCGGGAGCTTGCGCGGTAATGGCTTTGGAAAGAGTGCCGGCCGATATCCGCGCTGCCGGAGGGGTCGCCCGCATGGCGGACCCTACTGTAATCGAGAATATCATGAAAACGGTCACCATACCGGTAATGGCTAAATGCCGGATAGGACACTTCGTAGAGGCACAGGTACTGGAAGCTATGGGAGTTGACTATATCGACGAGTCGGAGGTATTAACTCCGGCTGATGAAAATAATCATGTATGGAAACATGATTTTAAGGTTCCGTTCGTCTGCGGCTGTCGCGACCTCGGGGAGGCATTGCGGCGCATCGGCGAAGGAGCGGCGATGATACGGACTAAAGGTGAGGCGGGCACCGGCAATATCGTGGAGGCGGTGCGGCACATGCGGGCCGTGATGGACGGTATTCGCAGGCTGGTTAATATGCCGCAGGAGGAATTGATGAAAGAGGCTAAGGAACTGGGAGCGCCGTTCGAGATTGTGGCGGATGTACGCAAGACCGGCAAGCTGCCGGTGGTCAACTTTGCGGCGGGTGGGGTAGCCACACCGGCGGACGCAGCGCTGATGATGCAGCTTGGCGCGGAGGGTGTCTTCGTGGGGTCGGGAATATTCAAATCGAGCAACCCTGAAGTGCGGGCGAAGGCAATAGTTAAAGCAACGACGCATTATAAAGACCCTGGCATTATCGCCGAGGTATCCAAGAAGCTGGGCGACGCCATGCCCGGACTGGATGTAAATCAAATACCTGACGAGGAATTACTCGCTAAAAGAGGATGGTAGTATGAAAATTGGTGTCCTTGCATCGCAGGGAGCCTTTATAGAGCATATCAAAACGTTGAATAAACTGGATATTGAAGCTGTGCCCGTCCGCCTGCCTGGGGAACTTAAGGGGTTGGACGGGCTGATTTTTCCCGGCGGAGAAAGCACGACCATCAGTCGCTTGATGGCCAGCTATAAACTGGTGGATGAAATAGCTGCTTTAGCTAAAGACGGGATGCCTGTATTCGGTACCTGTGCCGGCATGATACTCATGGCCAGGGAAATATCCGGAAATACCACGCAGTCGCTCGGCCTGATGGATATCACGGTAAAGCGCAATGCCTTCGGGCGGCAGGTGGATAGCTTTGAGACACAGTTAAAAATACCGGTACTGGGAGAAAAACCTTTCCCTGCAGTTTTTATTCGCGCGCCGATTATAGAGAGCTATGCAGAAGATGTGGAAGTGCTGGCGCGCCTGGATGATGATACACCGGTGGCCGCGAGACAGGGAAAGATGCTGGGAGCGGCTTTTCATCCGGAATTGACCGATGACCTGCGGTTTCACGAGTATTTCCTTAAAATGGCGTCGGGTAAACTCAATTAGCAGAGTGGGGAGGTGCATGTGCAAAAGGTAATAACCGATGATCTGGATGCCCTTCTCGATATCTTTCCGCCACATATAAAAACGCCTTTGTTAAAGCAAAGCGACATCAGCGAGTTGCTGGAAGTAGTGCTTGATTTAGGGCGTGAACCGGAGGCGCGTTTCCCTGAACGTGAAGTGGTTCTCGAGAAGAAGGAGATAGACGAATCGGACATCGATTACGTGGTCACGCGTATAGGGAAATTCGGGGAGGACAACAGGGCTGGCATCGAGCGCACGTTACATAGAATATCGGCGATACGCAACCGGCGGGGTGACGTGGTCGGACTTACCTGCCGCGTCGGCAGGGCTGTCTTTGGTACGATTAAGATAATAGAAGACCTGGTGAAAACGGGGAAAAGCGTTTTATTACTGGGGAGACCGGGGGTAGGCAAGACCACCATGTTGCGTGAGGTGGCGAGGGTGCTGGCCGGCGAAGCCGGTAAAAGGGTCGTTATCGTCGATACATCCAATGAGATAGCTGGTGACGGGGACATACCGCACCCGGCCATCGGTCATGCGCGGCGTATGCAGGTAGCCACACCGAAATTACAACACGCCGTAATGATAGAGGCCGTGGAAAACCACATGCCGGAAGTCATCGTCATTGATGAGATAGGTACTGAACTGGAAGCTATGGCGGCCAGGACAATAGCAGAGAGGGGCGTGCAGTTGGTCGGCACGGCACATGGCAACACGCTGGAAAACCTGATGATAAACCCAACGCTGACCGACCTCATCGGGGGGATACAGTCGGTAACGCTTGGCGATGAAGAGGCGCGCCGGCGCGGCACGCAAAAGTCGATACTTGAAAGAAAGTCACCCCCGACCTTCGATATTGTAGTGGAAATACAGGAGCGGGACAGGGTCGCCATTCACCCGGACGTTGGCGAGGCGGTGGATATGCTTTTAAGGGACATACCGCCTGGGACGGAAACTCGCTGGCTTGATGAAAGCGGCGAAGTGAAGATAGAAAAGCTAAAAGAAGAAAAATCTGTTGCCGTAAAGGGTAAAAAGAAGACCAGGGAAACTAAGGCCGTCAAGCTGTTCCTCTTTGGTGTTAACAAATCGAGGGTATTGCAGATAGGCCATGATATGCACCTCGACCTTGATGTAGTGGATAGACTTAGGGATGCGACGATGCTGGTAACCTCTAAAAATTACTACCGACGTAAACCACAGAAAGTAAGAGACGCAGAGGACGAGCATATCCCGGTCTATGTGTTACGCGGCAACACGCCACCGCAGATAAGGCAGTTCTTGGGGACGCTGGATTCCGGGGGAGATAGGAGAAAAACCAGAGACGTCCAGTCGGCGGTAGAAGAGGCGGAAGAGGCTGTTGAACAGGTAAGCGAAGGCAACGAACCTATCGAGCTTAGTCCGCAGGGTGCTTATATAAGGAGACTGCAGCACCTGATTGCCCAGAGGAACGACCTTAAGTCGCAAAGCAGGGGACGAGACCCCAACCGTCGGGTAAGGATATTTAAAGAGCAGGAGAGATAAATCAATTAATGTCTCATTTCATAACTCTTGAGGGTGGGGAGGGCTGCGGCAAGAGTACGCAGGCCAGGTTGCTGTATCAGCGACTTAAAAAGCTGGCTGTCCCTGTTATTTTAATTCATGAGCCGGGGGTTACAGCGCTGGGTAAAAGAGTGACCCGCCTGCTTAAATGGTCGCAGGATATCAAGATATCACCACTAGCGGAACTATTATTATTTAATGTTTCCCGGGCACAGCTTGTAGAAGAAGTAATCAAGCCTAATCTAGAACAAGGGATTAACATTATCTGCGACCGGTATTCAGATTCAACCACAGCCTACCAGGGCTACGGACGCAGACTGGATTTACAGGATGTGAAAAAGGTTAACAGCATTGCGATGCAGGGACTGGTGCCAGAACTTACTATTTTGCTTGATATGCCCGTCGGTAAAGGGCTGGAACGCAAGAATAAAATCAAACCTGACCGTTTCCAGAAGCAGAGTCAGGCTTTTCATGAGCGTGTAAGGGAAGGATTTATAGAACTGGCCGTGGCCGAGCCTGAACGCTGGCTGGTAATAGATGCCACGAAGAGTAAAGAGACCATAGCAGGGATTATCTGGGAGAGGGTGAGTAAACTAGTTAAAAAATAAAGGCAGGTTTCCGTGAAAAGACAGAAGCCGTCGCTAGCCGAGGAAAGGCTGCTAAGAAAACAGGGCTACCGGCATATCGCAGGAGTGGATGAAGTAGGGAGG
>Ga0315555_1003778_pt1 | contig 10371 bp, 10 predicted proteins | sample SalMarSW160380MG_FD_202113 | JGI IMG/M metagenome (GOLD analysis project Ga0315555, IMG submission 202113) | Salt marsh sediment microbial communities from the Plum Island Ecosystem LTER, Massachusetts, United States - Salt Marsh Sediment SW1603-80 ...
TCAAGACTCACGAAAAATATGGACTCGGAGACATGAAATAGATACACGCTATAGCGTGTAACAACTTTAGGCCTCCGGCTGTTCACCTTGTTTTACATCCATATTTTTCGTAGGTCATTTGATTAAATTACTTATTTTGGACAATAATAATCCAGTGTAATAAACAATTTACCGTAATATTTCTGGCATTATGAGGATATTTCCGAATGATTGATAAGATTGATCACCAAATCATCTCTCTTCTGCAGGGGGATGCTCACTATTCAAATGCAACGCTGGCTGAAAAAGTAGGACTGACGACCTCTACGGTTCACGAACGGGTCAAGAAACTGGAGAAGAAAGGCATTATCAAAGGCTACGTAGCGATGGTGGATGCTGAAGCCCTGGGCAAGCCCATTATGGCTTTTATCCGGCTCACTGTGGATTCAGCTTCGACAGATTACGTCGAATCTAAAAACAGCATTATGAATATTTGTCAAGCCGAACCAGACGTATTGGAATGTCACTGCGTGGCCGGGGAAGATTGCTACATCTTGAAAGTACGCACAGCCAGTCCTGCGGATTTGGAAAAATTGATTGAGCGTATTCGCTGTAACGCTCAAGTTTCCAGAACAACAACCAGCATTGTGCTTTCAACGCTTAAACAAACCACGAAGTTAGCTCCCTTAAACAGTTAGCTTCCCGGATGTTGTTTTAATTTCTGCACCGGGCGAAATGCAGCTTATCCTGAAAATTTATGAAAAAAATGAGAAATACAGAAATGACATATAGAACATTGATTGAATCTACTCTCGCACATGCCTTGACTTATATTGAGAGCCTTGACGAAGCTCCCGTATCGGCAACCACAAGTCTCGCTCACTTGCGCAAACGTTTAGGCCGCCCGCTTGCCGACGAGGGGATGGATGCAACTCTAGTTATTAATGAATTAGTTGTTGATGTGCAAGGCGGTATATTTAGGTACTTCGGGGGGACGGTTCTTTGGCTGGGTAGTCGGTGGCTCAATGCCTGCCGCTCTCGCTGCCGATTGGTTTACATCTACATGGGACCAATCCGCCGCTTTGTACGCTTCCGGACCAGCCATAGCCGTCATTGAAGAAGTTAGTGGACAATGGCTGAAAGAACTACTGGGTTTACCCCGGCAAGCAAGTTTTGCTCTTGTAACTGGCTGCTCAATGGCTCACGTGACTTGTCTTGCTGCTGCCTGAAATGCTATATTGACCAAACATAACTGGGATGTGGAGCGAAAGGGATTGAATGGCGCACCTCCAATCCGCATCTTGAGTAATAACCAACGACATGGCTCAATTGAGCGTACTGTCCGTTTGTTGGGAATTGGTAACGACAATGTTGTTGATATACCTGTAAATAGATAGGAGTATTTAAATTTAGAAGCCCTACTGAGAGGACTTCAAGAACATGCAGGCAAGCCAACCATCGTATTGTTACAGGCTGGCGATATCAACACTGGGGTGTGTGAGCTTTTTGAGGAGCTTATCCCAATAGCGCACAAGCATGGTGCCTGGGTTCATATTGATGGAGCTTTTGGGCTATGGGCAGCGGCAAGTCCCAAATATAAATATTTGCTGAATGGAGTAGAGCAAGCAGATTCCTGGGCGGTTGATGGGCATAAATGGCTTAATGTGCCCTATGATTGTGGCTATGCTTTTGTTAGGGATACAAGGGCCCATCAAGCGGCAACGTCTCACCGTGCGAGTTATTTAACCCACGATGCGGTTGCCCGTGACCAGATGGATTGGACTCCAGAATGGTCTCATCGTGGACGCGGAATCGCCACTTATGCCGCTATTCGGCAGATAGGTAAACAGGGAGTGGCTGAGTTAATCGAACGTACGTGTCAATATGCACATCGTCTTGCAACATGTATTGGCGCATTACCCGGTGCTGAATTGATTTGGGAACCACAAATAAATCAGGGACTGGTACGTTTTCTCAGCGCAAAACTCGATGCGACGGATACCGATCATGATCGGCGTACGGAAAGCGTTATAGCAGATGTTCTTGAATCCGGTGAAGCATTTTTTTTCAGTACTACATGGCGAGGTAAACGCTGTATGCGCGTTTCGGTGTGTAATTGGAACACAAATGATATAGATGTTGAGCGTGCCATTAATGCCGTTAAACTTGCTCTAACAAAACAGTAGACATCAACGCACTCCAACGTTTTTATCATTTTGCTGATGTTCAAATCAGTTCATTTTCTATTTACTTTTCGCGACCTGTCAATATGTTTTCCAGTCGCTCCCGTTTCACATAATTTTCAAAACGAAATGATTGAGCAAGTGCTATCAATTCTTCTTTAGATAGATTCCTGAACAGATTGCAATATTCCGGCACAAGCGCTTCGGCTATAAGAATATGCCTTACCAATAAGTTAATTTGCTTTTGCTTACCGGATGGGTATGGATTGTATTCGCTGAACTCCTTATTAAACATGTTCTCTATAGGCATCATTACTTGCCGGATATTTTTATCGGTAGACCCCCAGGAGTCGGCCCCGAGTGAATCCTTCTTAGAAAGGAATGGTGAAACCAGTTTCATGTATGGAGTTTTTTTATTTTGGTGCAGAATGGCCTGCAGCCCCAAATCCTTGTACAGCCAGATACACCAGCTTACATTGTATTTACGGTAATATGCCAATTGATCTTTAAGCACCTGGTATCTCATTTCATCTTTTTCAGGAATACCAGTATAAACAGGGCCGAATTCACCTACCCAAAGAGGAACGTTATGAGTAAACATAAACTCACTTTTTTTAAGAAAATCATGTTCAAGGGTATCTTTGTTAACATACCTCTCTCTTGTATAACCTGGGTAATCACCACCATGTATAAATCCAGAGATAGCATAATCATGATTGGTATATACCACGTTATCCCAGACTTCTGTGAACATATTAAAATCAGTTGCATAGGTATTACCTTCAAGGAATAACAAGTGCTTTGGGTCGATCTTTCGTATAGCATCATACAAGCGTTTGTAATATGGGAAAACCTTTTTACCTGTAGGATCTGCCGGCTCGTTCATTAAATCATAACCCGCAATCCACGGCTGGTCTTTATAGCGTTCTGCTATAACTTCCCACAAGTGCAGCGCCCTGTCCTGAAAATCCTTATGCACCCAGAACAATGATCTGTGCGTGGGATTGTCGCTATGCCAGTGCTGGTTTTGAAATCCCGGGAAAGCATGCAGGTCGATTATGGTATAGATTTGATATTTAGCACACAGGTCTATTACTCTGTCAAGGTGTTCAAATGCATCTTCCTTAATGACCCCGGGGTTCATGTCATCTTCAAAAAGATGGTAATTGATAGGGATGCGAACCAGGTTCAGTCCCAGGCTGTGTATATATTCTGCGTCCGGTTCAGTGAAATAGCTTTTGAGAAAATTATCAAAGAAAAGATTGTATTTTTCTTTCCCAAGCACTTCCAGCAATTCTTCCCTCATAGTTTCTTCATTAGCGGGATAACCATCGATAAAGTTTTCCATGTGCAGCATTCCGCCAAGTCCAAAACCGCGTAAATAAACAGTATCGCCCTTTTGGTTAATTATTTGATTACCCGAAACCTCAAGCCAGTTGTCGTTAGTTGGCCTTTTTTTATCTGCTCTCTCAGAACAACCGGAGAATAAAAATATAACCTGAACGGTTAATAGCAGAAAGAAATTTATTCGTTTCATAATTGTCTTGGCTTTCGAAATAAAGTTATAAAATTTGCTTATATACTCTTGAGAATAATCTTTTATTCAATATTAGTCAACAATAAAATCCTAACTGCGCGTCGCCGAAATGACATAATTCCGATACACGCACTGATAATAAGTTACAATGAGGATTCTTCTTTGGACTAAGTAGCGCCTGTCCGCCCTGCCTGCGTGCCTAAGGCACTTCGGCAGGCAGGCGTCTTGTTGGGCGGAGGGGAGGCTCTCCAAAAGGTAAAGTCCCGCTGTACGGGATGCCGTAAAGCGGCACATGGCGGGTAAAGATTTCCGCCTACACTGCGTTTCGGTGAGACAAGCGAATGGGATTCCATTGAGAAACACGGAATAGAGAGATGAATGCTGCTCTTAATTATTTAAAGAAAACATCAACTTTTTAAAATAAACATCCCCTTTGATTTCAAATATGAATTGCCCGGCCTTCTCCTGCTCGAGCTGCTTCCATAACTGCTTCTGAAAGTGTCGGATGAGCGTGGATCATCTTTGCGATGTCTTCAAGAACGAGCTCGCTTTTTTTGGCTAAAAGGATTTCATGGATAAGCTCTGTTGCATCAGTACCTATTATATGTGCACCGAGAATTGCTTTTTCTTCCTTATCGAATATTATTTTCACCATGCCCTCCAAATCATCCACTGCAACGGCTTTTCCTGCGCCCCTGTAGGGAAAGACCGCTTTGCCGTAATCTATTTTTTTTTCGATTGCCTCCTTTTCGGTAATTCCGAATCCCGCTATCTGAGGTTCGCAGTAAACGCCGTACGGAATTTCGTCGTCTTTTATTCTCGTTTCTGTCTTGACGCCGGCAATGAATTCTGCTGCAATTTCTCCTTCTTTGGATGCAACATGTGCAAGGAGTGGAGTGTTTATCACATCGCCTATAGCAAAAATATTATCTATATTGGTCCTGTAATAATCCCCGGTACTTATAAAGCCTTTTTCTGTTTTTATACCCATTTCCTCAAGCCCTATGTTTTTTATATTTGCCGTTCTTCCCACCGCCACAAGAATTTTTTCAGCATTTATCAAAGACTTCTTTCCTTCCTTTTCTATAGATATTTCAAATGTTTTATCTTTATTCATACAACCTAAGGCCCTGTAACCCAGATAAGTTTCAATCTTTTTTTTCCTAAATAATCTTTGAAGTACTTCGCTTATTTCAGCGTCTCCAGTGGGAAAAAGGGTTTCAAGCATTTCAATTATAATGACATTTACACCGAATGAATTAAGCGTATATGCAAACTCCAGCCCGATTGCACCTGCGCCTAGAATTATTATACTTTCCGGTATTTTTTTTAATTTTAGAATTCCGGTAGATGAGAGAATGTTTTCCTCGTCTATTTTGAATCCTGGTATTTCCTTGGGACTAGACCCTGTCGCAATAATGATATTTTTAGCCGTCAAATCATTTTTACCGTCAATTCTGATTTTATTCTTTTCAATTATTTTTGCAGTTCCCAAAATAAGATCGGCTTTATTCTTTTTCAGCAAAAATAAAACACCTTTTGAAAGCCTCTCTGCGGCAATTCGTGATTTCTCGTATACTGATACATAATTGAAGTTAGCCTTATCCGCTTTTATACCCATTTTTTCAAGTTCGGATATTGATGAAAAAATTTTTGCCTGATTGATTATTGCCTTAGACGGGATGCATCCCCAATTGAGGCATATACCGCCGACTTCTTCTTTTTCAATCACTACCGTCTTTAATCCTATCTGGCTTGCCCTTATTGCTGAAACATATCCACCGGGACCGGATCCGATTACTGCTACATCAAATTGATACTCCATTGGGATTCCTATAAAAAAATTGATATTCGATAAAATTAAAAGTTCACAAGAGATTATTTATAGGGAATTCTATATTATCTCTGAATGTCTTTAAGAACATTGCCGCTCTTGCTCCGTCAATTATTCGGTGGTCGCAAGACAATGTAAAATTAATTACCTGTTTAATTTCCATCTGGAAATTTTCATTTACAATGACTTCCCTTGATGCTTTGCCGACGGCTAGTATTGCAGAACCCGGCGGATTTATTATTGCCGTGAACTCATCAACATCATAGGAACCGAGATTACTAATAGTAAAAGACGCACCGGTGATTTCATCAAGTGCAAGTGTATTGTTTCTCGCTTTATCGATCAATGCCTTCAATTCAGAATCAATCTGGACTATCCCCTTGTTACCACAGTCTTTGACTATTGGAACAATAAGACCGTCTTCAAGAGCTACTGCGAGACCTATGTCAATTGAACCGTGCTGGAGGATTTTATCACCCATCCAGGTGGAATTAATAACAGGGTGTTTCTTAATCGACTCCGCTGACAGTTTTATAAGAAAAGCATTTAATGAGAGCTTATTTTCCTTATTCTTGAGGTTGAGCTTTTCCCTCGCCCTTAGCAGGTCTTCGCAAATTACTTTTATTTTTACATAGAAATGAGGCGCGCTGAATTTTGATTTAGAAAGCTTTTCTGCCGTCACTTTTTTTATGTTAGTAATTTCTATTTCCTTGTCCTCGGGTCTGACTTTTCCTTTCTCAAATTCGGTTGATATAACTCTCCGTTTACCGGATATTAATTTCTCAATATCTTCCTTTATTATCCTGCCGTTTGGTCCAGAACCTGAAATACTATTTATGTTTATATTATACTTTTGTGCCAGATTTTTTGCAAGCGGTGAAATTATTATTCTGGTTATTAAAGTCGATTCTGTCTCATCCGGTTTCTTTTCAGCTTTCATTTCTTCAACTTTACCTGTTTTTTCATCCGACGACTTGACTGAATCCTTTTTTTTGAATTCTGTTATGTCCTCATCCTTTTCTCCGATAATTGCAATCGGATCCCCGATTTTTGCTTTTTCGCCTTCCTTTACCAGTGTCTCAAGGAGGAATCCTTCATCAACTGCTTCGTATTCCATAGAGGCTTTATCAGTTTCGACTTCGCAGATAACTCCGCCTGCCGTGATCTTTTCACCGACAACGGCATCCCATTTTGTTATCGTTCCTTCTTCCATTGTCGGAGACAAAGCTATCATTCTGATGTAATCAGCCATTCGTTCCTCCTACGATTTATAGAGAACCTTTTTTACAGCGCTTACGATTTTTTCAGCTGAAGGCTGAACAGCGAGTTCAAGTTTATGATTGTAAGGCATGGGCACATCTTCGGATGTAACGATTTCAACAGGACTGTCCAGATAATCAAATGAATTTTTGCTCACAACATAACCTATTTGCGATGCCACGCTGCAGAAAGGCCATGATTCATCGACTATTACGCACCTATTAGTTTTTGCCACTGATTTGTAAATCGATTTTTCATCAATAGGTTTTATCGTGCGGATATCGATTATTTCGACATCTATTCCTTCCCCGGATAATATTTCAGACGCCTGATTCACGAGCTTAAGCGGTTTCCCGTAAGTTATGATCGTTACATCTTTTCCTTCTTTTTTTACTTCCGCTTTTCCAATTTCGATTAAATATTCATTTCCAGGGACTTCGCCTTCCCATGCATACATGAGCTCGCCTTCCAAAAAAATAACGGGATTATTGTCCCTGATGGAACTTTTTAAAAGCCCCTTTGCATCATAGGGAGTTGACGGGCTTACTACTTTCAATCCTGGAATATGAGCAAAAAGCGTCTGCAATGCTTGAGAGTGCTGGCTTGAAAGATATTCTGCGGGGCCGTTCGGTCCTCTGAACACGATCGGAACATTTATTTGACCGCCTGACATATGAAACATTTTTGCAGCATTGTTTATAATCTGATCAAGTGCCTGAATAGAGAAATTGAAGGTCATGAATTCCACGATGGGTCTTAATCCAGCGATTGCAGCACCGATTCCTATGCCTGCGAATCCTTCTTCAGTGATGGGCGTGTCTATCACTCTTTTACCGCCGTACTTTTCATAGAGCCCTTTTGAAACCTTGTATGCACCTTGATATAAGGCAACTTCCTCGCCTATTAAAAACACATTTTCATCACGTGCCATTTCTTCATCGATTGCCTGCCTTATTGCCTCTCTCATTGTTATTTTAGCCACTTATTACTCCATTTATGCAAGAACATGTTCATAGATATTACTCGGATCTGGTTCATCGGCATTCTCAGCAAACTTGACGGATTCATCAACCTTATTTTTGCATTTTTTGTCAATTTCCTCATATCCGGTTTTATCCAGAATATTATTTTCTATAAGTTCGTTTTTCAGGATCAGAATCGGATCGAGTTCCTTATATGCTCCCAACTCTTCTTTGGTTCTGTACTGCCCGGGATCGCTTATGGAATGGCCTTTATATCTATACGTCTTTATATCCAGAAAAACAGGTTTTTTTTCTTTTCTCACTTTCTGTATAATATCACTTAGTTCGGAATAAACAGTAAGAACATTCATGCCATCGATAGATAATCCTGTCATATTATATGAACTTGCCATAATTGTGAAATCATCGATACTTGAGACCCTTTTATAAAATGTTCCCATGCCATATTGATTGTTTTCGCATATGAAAATAACAGGAAGTTCCCAGAGACTCGCCATATTAAGTGTTTCATGGAATGTACCCTGGTGAATAGCTCCGTCTCCGAACATGCATAAAACAACTCCATTTTCATCCTTATACGAGATTTTAAGTGCATAACCTGCAGCTAACGGAATGTGTGCCCCAACAATGCCATTTCCTCCGTACATATGGTTTTGAACATCAAAAAAATGCATTGATCCGCCCATACCCTTTGAAATTCCCGATGCCTTACCGAACAGTTCTGCCATTAGTGCATTTATACTTGAACCGCATGCTATCGCATATCCGTGATCTCGATATGCAGTGAAAAGAGCATCTTTTTCTAGGTCAAGTGCGCTTACTGCCCCTACTGCAACTGCCTCCTGTCCGATGTATAAGTGAAGGAATCCTCCGATTTTTTTTAAGCCGTACATTTTTGCGGATGATTCCTCGAACCTCCTTATCAGACACATCTTTTCCAGGAGACTAACTAAGAATTTTCTTTCATATTTTTTTATATCATATTTTTTTTCAATTTTTTCCACGGTCATTTCTCCAAAAATTTTACAATCTCTTTTTCTCCTTCCATCGTATTAAAGTAGACAGCATTTTCGATAACTGTTTCCAACACGATATAATCAGAAGAATCCTTCTTCAATTTCCAGAATGTATGAAGTTTGCTCCCGATTTTTTCAATTATCATTGATTTCAACGAGGGATTGTCTATTATATTTATTTTGCCTGAAACGTTTATTATTTCATTAAGTTCTTTTGTCTGGAACATCCATGACGCAGAAGGATTCTTTTTTAGGTCTTCAATTTTATGAAAATTAGGAGAGGTCACTGCATAAATCGTTTGTTCCATATCGGGAAATATTGTAGGGCACATCCACCTTAAGTGAGGCTTTTTATCGGAAGATACCGTAGATAATACACCGCAATTCGAATTATCCAATAATTCATCAATTTTAAGCATGATTTCTTTTTTTGTCATATTTCACTCCATAATAAAATTCGTATCTTTTGAGGACGCCTCTAGGAAAACTCACCTGACTCTTTATTCTGGAAAAGCAGTGTAAGTTTTATTGCTATTAACTTTGCACCGCCATATTCACTTGATTTAAAAGCGTCTGCATGGGAATATTATTACAATTTTTTATTATAATAAATTCTTCAGGAAAACCAAATATCCACTTGCTGTTTTCCATTTTTCTGTAATATGCCGAAAAAACTTTTTCATCAATCAGGTCATAATCGTTAAATACTGTGCAGTTTCTGTCATATCCCTTCATTATTTCATTTTTTAAATCGATAATATTTATATCCTCATTGAAAGATTTTAAATTTGCAGTATTGCCCCTTTTTGATGAAACAGAGTTATCAATAATCTCATACTCGGGTTTTTTTAAAAATTTCTCGAGCTTAAAAAGGTCGCTTTCAATAAGCAGAGTGCCATGGTGCATAGAACTGTTTTTTTTATGGCAGAATGCATTCCCCGAAATTTTTTTCCCAAATACAAAAATATCATTATTAGAAGAAATATATGAATTGATGTTCCATTTGTTCAAAGTGCCGGTGATGAGGGAAAAATTTTCATCTTTATTGAAGAATTCTTTTTCAGAGATAATCGAAAAGTTCAGATTCCCAAGATCTTGATAAACGGTTCCTCCTCCTGAAACCCGCCTCCCGAGTTGAATTTCATATTTTAGTATGTTGCCGACATTGCATTCCTTGAAAGGATTCTGATATTTGCCAACCACGATTGATCCGATCGATTGCCATAAAAAAAGAATTTTATATTCTTCGGTCAGATGGTCCATCGCATATTCTTCAAAAGCAAGATTGTGAAACAAATCACTATTGGTGCTTTGTATAATTATTTTTCTCGGCATTTATTAAGCTCTTGGATTTAATAAATATGACCTAATATATAAAGAACATTCAAATTAAAAATACAGCAATCCGAACAAAGGCATGTAATAGCCCGGCACATATTTGACTTCCTTTATTAGTCGAAACGAGATATTTGTCTATATGGTTCCGTTTTATGTCATAATTGTATTAATATAATGATTTCGGATATGTGCAGGCTGGCTATTGAATGACCGGAACCATAGATAATTGAATTTTGTTATA
>Ga0315555_1003780_pt1 | contig 10369 bp, 10 predicted proteins | sample SalMarSW160380MG_FD_202113 | JGI IMG/M metagenome (GOLD analysis project Ga0315555, IMG submission 202113) | Salt marsh sediment microbial communities from the Plum Island Ecosystem LTER, Massachusetts, United States - Salt Marsh Sediment SW1603-80 ...
CCCGTATGCTCCCCAGGAATAAACGGCGATTGCTGCTGCTGGCTCAATTTTCTCAACCACAAGAGTAGTTTGATTTCCATTGTCCCAGATCCCGTACCAGGTTCCAGAAAAGCCCGCAATATTCTTGGGAAGGTCAGGTGCTGGCGGTGTAATCTCAGTGTTAGAAGGCAAGGGCGTGAATTGAGCTGTGGCGGCACATATAGCGCAACCTAATGCCATAAAAATAAAGCTAATAGCCAATCTTTTCATCGCTTTTCCTCCCCTCTTTTAAATAGCCCACATCTCTCCTTGATATGATGAGATTGGGATCGATCCCAATCGCGTCTCCATATCTGAAAATTCCTTTGGTATATAGCTCATCCCGACTTAGAATACTCCAAACTTGCCTCTGAGTCCAAGGGGTTCCGTTCCTTCGCCTGAAGCCTCTTTCGTTAAGGTTTTTGGCTATCTTCTGCCCGCTTTTTGTCTGGGCCGATAACGAAAAAGTTAGCCTCACGATTTCCGCCTCATGGGGGTTTATCTCTATCTCTTTGCTGTTTCTCATATAGCCATAGGGGAGAGTGCCGCCGGGGAATTTCCCCCTTCTCACTCTCTCCTCTCTCCCTTTCTTCAGCCTCTCGATAATCTCCTTCCGATTTTCTTCTGCAATCGCCTCTTTGATCTGCCTGATCAGCACATCTTTACGATTATTTCCGTCATAATGGGGCATGTCAGCGATGAAAATCTTCACCCCCATCTTTTGGAGATCATAAAAGAAGTTCTCAGTGAACCTGAGGTCTCTGGATAATCGATCTAATGACGCCACGATAATTGCCTCCACTTTTCCCTTTTTACAGTCCCTGATTAATCTTTTAAGCGCCTTTCTATTTTCCTCAACCCCGCTTTTGGCCTCATCCACGTAGAACCCATCGATTGTCAAACGGAAGAGGTCGGCATACTTCTTAATATCCCTCATCTGGATATCGATTCCGTAACCTCTCTTTTTCTGCTCCAGGGTGGAGACCCGGCAATAGCCCGCGATTTTACCTTTCTCCATGTCTTCATAAGATTAATCTAATCAAGTCTCTCTTTACTAAAAGGGGCTGAGGGAGGATTATCGATTTTCCTGCCAAGGCGGAATTCGGGGGAGGCGCTGCCGCCAGGGGATTCACTGATTTACAGTCTTCTTTGCTGATGCCCCCTTTACCATGATCCGCCTGACGATCTCCTTCATCTCGGGGTCCGGGAGGGGACGAAGCGCTTCGTCTATCCGTTCCCGTTCAACATCATCCAACACCACCTCCTGATCCGCGGCAGATGAATCGCCACGAGGGGGACGATCAATCATCCCCATCTGAAACCTGAGCTCCTTGACCACCTCCGTTCCCAGGAGCCGGTTGAGTTCTTTACAAATAGTCCCCTTCATAAACTGGAGCTGCTGCATCCATGCCGAGGAGGAGCACTTGACAAAGAGGGTGCCACCCCGCACGAAGGACGGCTGGGCCTGTTGGGCCACCGTTTCCCCCACGGCCTGGTCCCAGACCCCCCACACGGCATATCCCTTCATCTTGGTCGTCAGATTGCATCTGTGCAGGGCCTCCTTCACGGCAGCGCTGACATTAAAATTCATCGCCCGTTTCGTTCTCACCGATGCCTTCTCCTTTACGTCTCGATCCTGGGGAAGAGGGGGGTCGGTTTGGCGACCTTCTTTCCAGGTTTTAGGCCTCCCCACTCTCCGTTCTCTTTTATGTTTTGTTCCCAAAGATTTTCCTCAATGCCGAGTTGGGACCACATCTTTTCAGAGGCAGACGGCATGAAGGCGGCAAGCAGCAAAGCTATGAGTCGAAGGGATTCCAGCGTTTGATAAAGCACGGTGCCAAGACGGGGTCGATCTTTTTCTGCCTTCGCTAAAACCCAGGGGGTGGTTTCATCAATATATTTATTGCTGGCATTGACCATCTCCCAGATCGAAACCAGAGCTCTATTAAAGGCCAAGTCATCCATCTGTTTTGCCAGGTGGGGAAAAACCTTTTCAGAGACTTCTTGGAGTCCTCGATCCACATCCTGTAGGTTGGAAGGAGTTGGAATAAGGCCGTCGAAATATTTGACGACCATGCTGAGAGTGCGGCTGAAGAGGTTGCCCAGATCATTTGCGAGATCGCTATTAATGCGATGGACCATGGCAGCATGGGAGAAATCACCATCAGTTCCGAAGGGGACCTCCCGCAAGAGGAAATAGCGGATGGGGTCCACCCCAAACTCCTGCACCAATTGACTGGGGTCTATTACGTTGCCGAGGGACTTGGACATCTTTTGCCCCTCTACGGTCCACCACCCATGGGCGAAGACCTTCAGGGGGAGGGGAAGTCCGGCGGACATGAGAAAGGTGGGCCAATAGACCGCGTGAAACCGCAGGATGTCTTTGCCGATGATATGGCAGTTGGCGGGCCAGTACCGCTGGAATCTCTCCTGGTCTTCTGGAAAGCCGACAGCGGTGATGTAGTTGGTGAGGGCGTCGAACCAGACGTAGATGACATGATCCGGATCGTTCGGTACCGGTATCCCCCACTGGAAGGTCGTCCTGCTGATGCTCAAATCGCGCAGTCCACCTTTGACAAAGCTCAGGATCTCGTTATAGCGGCTGGAGGGCTGAATAAAATCATGATGTTCCTCCAGATGCCGCAACAGGGCATCCTGATATTTGGACATCCGGAAGAAGTAGCTCCGCTCCTTCAATCGCTCGGTGGGGCGCCCGCAGTCGGGACAGGTGTTTCCTGCAGCCAGCTGGGTCTGGGTCCAAAAGGTCTCACACGGGGTGCAATACCAGTCCTCATAGTCACCGAGGTAGATATCCCCCTTGTCCCATACCCGTTGATAGAGGGCGGTTACAGCCTCTCGGTGTCTCTCCTGAGTCGTCCTGATAAAGTCGTCAGCGGAGATGTGCAAAGCAGTCCAAAGTCCCTGAAACCGCTCCACCACCTGATCGGCCAGCTCGAGCGGGGCCTGCCCGGCCTGCTGGGCGGCCTTTTCCACCTTTTGGCCATGTTCGTCCGTTCCGGTGAGAAGGAAGCAGTCATACCCGCTCAGACGTTTATACCTGGCCAAGACGTCGGCAGCGATGGTGGTATAGGCATGGCCGATATGGGGTACGTCATTCACATAGTAGATGGGGGTGGTAACGTAGAAGGTCTGCTTCATGCAGTCTGCCTTGTTTATTGTCCTATTCAGGGAGTTATACCCTTGTCTTCAGTTAAATCTGAGCCCCAAAGGGGTCAAGGGTCCAATCCCGCCCCGCCCTGCACCTTAAATTTCAAGTCTAAGGAAAGCAGGATGTCGCAAGGCGACACAATATAAATTTACGGAAGCGGGATGTGTCGTCATACGACACCCCATCTGGCTCAAGGGCCACCTTCGGCATAAAAATATCAGAAAGGTAGGGGGCCGCTGGCGGCAGGGGTCAGGGGTATTACAAACATGTTAAACTTCTTTTCACTAGAACTCTCCCGCTTCGCGGGATCCCGCAGTCCATAAATTCTAAATAAGTCCCGCTCTGCTTTGTATAAAATTCTGAATAGCGGGATGTCGCAGAGCGACAGAGCGGGATTGAACCCTCGTATCCTTGACCCCGCAAACTATCGCCTTAGGCGATAATAGTTTACTTTTCCAGCTCGTCGGTCTTGATGGTGAGGACCCCTCCGCTGGCCAACTCCAAGGTGATGGTCTGCAAAAGGAGATTCTGCCTGATCACCTTCCCTTCTCCATGCTTGGTGGTAATCCTCTTGCCGACCTTCGGAAGATTTTTCTTCAACTCCTGATAGGCGTCGACCTCAAAGGCGAGGCAACACATCAGTCTGCCGCAAAGCCCGGAGATCTTAGCCGGGTTCAGGGGAAGATGCTGCTCCTTGGCCATCTTGATGGAGACCAACTCAAAGTCCTGCAGAAAGGTAGTACAGCAGAGCTCACGCCCGCAAAAACCAATCCCCCCGATCATCTTTGCCTCATCTCGCACGCCGATCTGGCGCATCTCAATCCTCATCTTCAGCTGAGCGGCAAGCCTGCGCACCAGTTGGCGAAAATCGACTCTGTGCTCGGCCGTGAAATAAAAGATGGCCTTTGATCCATCCAACAGATATTCTACCTCTACTAACTTCATCGGCAGCTTCATCTCTCCGATGAGACGCAGACAAAGTTTGAAGGCCTCGTTTTCTTTTTTCCGCCACTTCTCCCGTTCCTTGATATCCTTGGCCGTGGCCTTCCTGATCACCTCGGGAACCGAGCGCTTAAAGAGCCCCACCTTCTCTTCTTGCGGTGGGGTGACGACCGTCCCCAGGGAGATCCCCTGTTCCGCACCGACCACCACCAGGTCCCCCTTTTCCAGTTTCAGATCACCAGCCTGAAACTTGTGTACTTGCCCATTCTTTTCCAGTTCCACACCGACCAATTTCATTGTTTCATGATCCTCCTATTTCCAAGAGGGCAGCTTCAAGGGATAGTTGAAGGTTGCCGTGGGCCTCTATGCCCTGTTGGATCTGGAGAAGGAACCAAAAGTCCTGCAGTAATCCATCCGTTTCTCCCCGGCGGGCAACCTTTTTGATCTCTTCCGCCAGGTCGCGGTTGAGCAACATCCGCTCCTCACCAGTCTCCCGATAGACGACAAGGTCCCTGAGCCATCCCCCCAAGATCTCCAGGAACATGCTTCCCCTGCCCTCTTGGTGAGCGAGCTCCTGGGCCGCGACCAATCTCCGCCCGACAGAGGGTGCGAGAGCGGCTGGTAATGCACCCCTGGTCTTGGTCACTTCCTCCCAATCGATGCGCACAGCCCGCCCCGGGCTTCCCCCGGCCAGCGGGACAAGTGTTTGGATCTCCTCCGCAGTGAGATGATCTGCCAATACCTTTTCGACCTCCTCTTGACTGAGCGGGTTGAACGGTATCCTCTGGCATCGAGAAGGCACCGTGGGGGGCAGGCCTTCGAGGGCGGTGGCCACAAGGATGATGATGGTCCAACGAGGGGGTTCCTCCAGGGTCTTCAAAAAGGCGTTCGCCGCCTCCCTGGTCATCCGCTCCGCTCCATCCACGATGATCACCCGCCAGCGGGCCTCATAGGGCTTGAAGGCGATGGCCCGCTGAAGCTCCCTGATCTGACCTATCTTAATGGCCTCCCCTATGGGGTTGATCTGAAAAAGATCCGGATGCATTGCCTTGTCCATGCGCTGGCAAGAGGGACAGTGATCGCACGCCTCGCCTGCTTGATCAACGCAGTTTAAGGCCTTGGCCATGTTCAAGGCAACCAGTCTCTTGCCGATCCCCTCTACCCCTGTAAAGAGGTACGCGTGGTACACTCTCCCTGTCTCGATCTGCTTACGGAGGATCTTCAGCGGCCGCTGATGCCCCACCACATCCCGAAAGGCCATCGTCAGCTCCGATCCACAAGGGGGAGCAGGATGCTTCGGATTTCCTCTTGGATCCTTTCCTGCTCGCCTTTTCCGGAAACCACCTTCACCCGCCCGGGCTCTTTTTGAGCGATATGCAGATATCCGTCCCTCACCTGTTGGTGAAAGAAGTAATCCTCCCGCTCAAACCTGTCCTTTCCTTGGGCCCGCGCCATGCCCACGTCAACCGAACAATCGAGCAAGATCGTGCACTGGGGTATGAGGTCACCGGTGGCCCGTCTGTTCAGCTCGGCGATAAGCTGCATGTCCACACCCCTTCCATACCCCTGATAGGCAATGGTGGCATCGGTAAACCTGTCGCACAGAATCATTCGACCTTCCTCTAAAGCGGGCCTGATGACTTCAGCTACGTGCTGAACCCTGTCGGCCTCGATGAGGAAGAGCTCGGCCAGCGGATCAATGCTCAGCTCCTTTTTGTCCAGAAGGAAATTTCTGATCTCCACACCCAAAGGAGTTCCACCAGGTTCTCTGGTCACCAGACAGGGGTATCCCTTCTCCTCCAGATAGGTGCTCGTCAACGCTATCTGGGTGCTCTTGCCACTCCCCTCTATGCCCTCAAAGGTCACGAAGATACCCATCGCTACCTGCGCTCAGTCGCTTACCATAGTTGCTGAAAAACCCTTCAATGTCAAGCAGATGGGGGAATGCGGAGAAGGAGGTATGCGTGAGGTAGGCACCACGGCAGGAACCGTTACGGTCCTTGCCCTCCCTTCAACTCCTCAATCTTTTTGAGAAGGCCCTTCTCCTGTTCCTTTTCAGGCTTCAGTCCCAAGGCCCGTTGGTACATCTGCAGGGCTTCCTCCTTCTTGTTCAGCTTGAGATAGCCGTCACCCAGGTGCTCAGTGATAATGGGGTCGTCAGGGACCAGACGGTGGGCCTTCTCCAACCACTCAACCGCCCTGGGATATTCCTTTTTTTGATAATATACCCAGCCGAGGCTGTCCGTGATATAGCCGTTATCAGGCTTAAGCTCCAGGGCCTTCTTGATAAACCCCTCGGCCTTGTTCAGCTTGACCCCGCTTTCAGCAAAGGTGTATCCCAAATGGTTGAGGGCATCGGCGTTTTTGGGGTCGAGCGCTACCACCTTCTGCATGTAACGGATGGACTCTTCAATATTGCCCACCTTGTGATATACCACCCCTAACCGGAAGAGGGCCTCGATGTTGTCGGGCTCTTTGCCCACGATAGCCTGTAGCTTTTGTATCGCCTCCGGTTCTCGATCCAGGTCCTCATAGATGAGGGCTAAGATGTAGGTGAGCTGCAGGTCATCGGGTTTGGCATCGATGGCCTTTTCCACTATTGATAAGGCCTCCTCGGCCCGCTCCTCCTTCTGCAGGATGAAGGCCATGTACTTCGTGGCCTCGAAGAAAAACTCTTCCTCGGGGGTAATGTGTTTGAGCTCTGCCAAGGCCCCTTCATCGTTATCCATCTGATGGAGGGCCATCCCCAGATAATACCGGACATTACTGTTTTCAGGGCGGGCTGCCAAGACGAAGCGGAACTCCCTCACCGCCTCATCATACCGCTCCTGCTGCAAGAGGATCAATCCCAACTTCACCCGCACGCTCAGGTTCTCTGAATCGAGATCCTTGAAGGTGTGATACTGGTCAAAGGCTTCCTGAAGGCGATCCTCTTTGAGGAGGAGTTGTCCGAGACGTTCCCGGGCCTGGAAATTGAGAGGATCTAACTCGAGGACCTCCTTATATATCTCCATGGCACGCCCTCTTTCACCCTTGAGTTCATACACGGCACCCATATCCATCAAGGCCGATTCGAAGTGAGGGTTGAGATCAAGCACCTCGCGATAGTATTTCAGGGCCTGATCATAGAGCTTTATCTCAGCATAGATCCTGGCCAGGTAATAGAGACCCATGAGGTCCTTGGGCTGCTTCTCCAGGAGTTGGTGCAGGGTATCAACCGCCCGCTCAAAATCCCGCATCTCGGCGTAGAGGGAGCTGATCATCAGGTAGGCCTGATGGTAGGTGGGGTCTATCTCCAAGACCCTCTCATATTCCTTGAGGGCCTCTTGATACCTACCCAGGGCGGAATAGACACCCCCGAGCAGGTAGCGGGCAGGGAGATAGTTGGGAGCAAGGATCAAGGCCTCCCGGCAGGCGGTCATCGCCTCATCGGTTTGCCGCTTGTTGAGGTAGAGGGAGGCGAGGTCTACATATAATAGAGGCGACTGGTTGTCAAAGGAGATGGCCTGCTGGTAATCCTGGATGGCCCCATCCCAGTCACCCGCCCTCATCTTAATTCTGGCCGCTACATAGTGATAGAGGGCCTCCGCAGGCGGGGTGACCTCTTTTTCTTCAGGCGCGGCCTCAGCCGATACCGGGGGAGGATACTCCTCGATATGCGCACAGCCTGTGATCAAGGCAATAAGCGCTATGGAGAGGCAATAGATGATCCCTTTCCTCATTTTCCTTTCCTGATTTCCCATGCCAGTTTTTTCGGTATACTGCATTATTGTACTACAAAGACAGGGGCGGAGGCAAGAAAATGGGCCGAGATCTCACACATTTTTTCCTCATCGTATCTGCTCCATCTCGGTGGACATAGTGGATTGCTTGACTTCCTTCAGGCCGTGTGCTAGCTCTGTGACACTAGAACCGTCAGGAGGTTTTTATGGCCCTTTACAGGTTTGGAGAACGCAGGCCCACCGTGTCACCGGGTGCTTACGTGAGCGATTCGGCCAGGGTGATCGGAGACGTGACCATCGGGGAGGAGTGCTATATTGGCCATGGGGTGATCCTGCGTGGTGATTATGGAAGTATACGGATCGGCCCTGGTACGGCCATCGAGGAAAACGCGGTTGTGCACATCAGACCGCATGGTATCAGCACCATAGGAAAGCACGTGACCATTGGGCACGCGGCGGTGCTCCACGGCAACATCATCGCCGACTATGCCGTTATCGGGATGGGTGCGGCCATCTGCTTCGATGTTGAGATCGGGGAGTGGTGCATTGTGGGGGAGGGATCTGTTGTGCCCAATGGGCAGCGAATACCACCCGGAAAGACGGTGATGGGTGTGCCGGCAAAGATCGTCGGCGATGTGCAGCAGAAGCATAAGGATTTTTGGATCTATGGCAAGCAGCTCTATCGCGATCTGGCCAAGAGATATCCCCAAGAATTCGAGCAGATAGGATAGAATAGGAGCAAGCGATGATCGTCAGAAATATCGATGACCCTGAAGTGCTTGCGACCACCTACCGGGCCCATATCGGGGGAACGGCCAGGATGATAATGACAAATGAATTTCTCAAGTCGATAGAGTTCTTCGCCTATGCTTTGCTCCCTCCCGGCAACGTGCTGAAGGAACACGTGGACCCTGTGGAGGAGATCTACTACATCCTGCGAGGGGGAGGGATTATGAAGGTAGGAGAAGACATGAAGGAGGTCAAGGAGCGGGATGCGATCTGGATCCCCGCAGGGGCCCCCCATGCCCTTGAGAACCATACAACGGAAGAGACCGAAATACTGGTAATCGCCGCCTATCCGATAAGGAGATGAGACAAAGACCCCCTTCAGTGATATACCCCCTCATCTCTGCACGAGGGAAAAGGGGACAGGATACTCAGGAAGACCTGCCTTGCTTACCCCCTAACCCCCCGATGTAGCCTTTCGATAAGGTCCCCAATTGTAAAAAAATAGCTATTTTAAGTTTTTAATCAAAAAAATTGGAAAATTTGCGATTTTCAACATTATATTTAAATAATCCCTCTTTTTTACCTTTGAAAAGCGATTAAGATACTTGCTATTTTATTAGCACTCGTCTATGCTGAGTGCTAATAAAATATTGGAGTCGATGCACATGGAACAAAATCTGCCGGTAGTCGGTGATAATCTCAGCCACTACCTTACTCAAATCAATCAGTATCCTATTTTGAGCCCTGATGAGGAGTTTGCTCTGGCGGTCAGGTATCAAGAGCAGGAGGATGTAGAGACCGCCCATAAGCTTATCACCTCCAACCTCAGGTTTGTGGTCAAGGTGTCCTTGGAGTACCGGGGCTACAGGCTCAAGCTCCTCGACATAATTCAGGAGGGGAACATAGGCCTGATGGTGGCCTTGAAGAAGTTTGACCCCCATAAGGGGTATAGATTCATCTCCTATGCCATTTGGTGGATCAGGGCCTATATCCAAAACTTCATCATCAGGTCCTGGAGCCTGGTCAAGATGGGGACCACCCAGATTCAAAAGAAGCTCTTCTACAAGATGGGGAAAATCAAGGGCCTCGCCCATGCGGAACACAGGGAAGAAAAGGTCGAGGAGTTGGCCCAAGAACTCAATGTGCGATCTTCAGACATCGAGGAAATGCAGAAGAGGTTTGCCGGGCGGGATCTCTCCTTAGACGCCAAGCTGGATCTTAATCAGGACATCAGTTTCCTGGATCTCTTGCCCGACTACTCCCCTGATCAGGAGGAGCTTCTGGGCGAGAGGGAGAAAGACGACGTCCTCAGGGATGAGGTCGATGAGGCCCTGGAGAACCTCAGTGAGCGGGAGCGATATATCATCCGCTATCGCATTATGGCCGACGAACCCAAGACCCTGCAGGAACTGGGTGATACCTTTCATATCTCCCGGGAACGAGTCAGACAGGTTGAGAGTGAGGCCTTGAGGAAACTGAAGGAGCACTTAGCAGGTGCTGAAGAACTGACGTGGGGTATGGCCTAATCCGGCTCACCAGTTGCGCGGCCAGGGCAGGCCCTTTTCCTTCTTCTTTACCAATCGGACCACCTGATCCAAGATAATATCGGCGACTTCGTCTTTGCTCAGGAGGGGAAGCTTTCTGACCTTTCCCGAGGCGTCCAAGATCTTGACGATATTCGTATCCACGCCAAATCCCGCGCCCGGCTGGGTGACGTCGTTGGCCACAATGAGGTCGAGGTTTTTCTCTTTTAACTTTTCCTCGGCATTCTCCATGAGCTCACTGGTCT
>Ga0315555_1003785_pt1 | contig 10362 bp, 7 predicted proteins | sample SalMarSW160380MG_FD_202113 | JGI IMG/M metagenome (GOLD analysis project Ga0315555, IMG submission 202113) | Salt marsh sediment microbial communities from the Plum Island Ecosystem LTER, Massachusetts, United States - Salt Marsh Sediment SW1603-80 ...
CAACGACCCGTACGTCGGCGTGTCCGCCTTCGCCCATAAGGGCGGCATACACGTAAACGCGGTGGAGAAGAACTCGAAGACGTACGAGCACGTGGACCCGGAAACGGTCGGCAACGACAGGCGCGTGCTCATCTCCGAGTTGGCCGGACGCTCCGTGCTCGGAATGAAGGCGGAGAAGTACGGCATCGACCGCGACTCGGACACTATGCAGAAGCTGCTCCAGCGGCTGAAGGACCTGGAATGGGACGGCTACGAATTCGAGGCCGCGGAGGGCTCCTTCGACATACTGGTAAAGAAGATCGTCGGCGAGCACCGTGAATTCTTCGACCTGGAGGGATTCCGAGTCATCGTCGAGAAGCGTGAACAGGGACAGGTGATCTCCGAGGCCACCATAAAGGTGAGCGTGGACGGCAAGAAGGTCCATTCCGCCGCCGAGGGCGACGGCCCGGTCAACGCACTGGACACCGCGCTTCGGAAGGCGCTCGAGGGCTTCTACCCGTCCCTCCGGAAGATGCACCTGATAGACTTCAAGGTGCGGGTGATAAACCCCACCGAGGCCACCGCCGCCAAGGTGCGGGTGGTGATCGAATCCAGCGACGGCAAGGACGTCTGGGGCACGGTCGGCGTGTCTGAAAACATCATCGAGGCGAGCTGGCGGGCCCTGGTGGACTCCGTCGAGTACAAGCTGTTCAAGGACGCCGAGGAGACGAAGTGAGCGCAGCCAGAGGACTGGACATCGCGAAGGTCTACGAGCCGGCGCCCGTCGAGGCGAAATGGTACAAGACATGGCTCGAGAAGGGCTACTTCCACAGCGAGGTGGACCCGGAGAAAGAGCCGTACGTCATCATGATCCCCCCGCCCAATGTCACGTCGTTCCTGCACATGGGCCACGCGCTGAACAATACGCTGCAGGACATCCTGATCCGCTGGAAACGGATGCAGGGCTTCAACGCGATGTGGATGCCGGGAACGGACCACGCGGGCATCGCGACGCAGAACGTCGTCGAGCGGCAGCTCGCCACGGAGAACCTCACCCGCCACGACCTGAGGCGCGAGAAGTTCGTCGAACGGGTCTGGGAGTGGAGAAACAAGTACGGCAACACCATCACCGGCCAGCTCAAATCGCTCGGCTGCTCCTGCGACTGGGACCGGGAGCGGTTCACGATGGACGAGGGGCTGTCGGACGCGGTGTTCGAGACCTTCGTCACGTTGTACGAGAAGGGGCTGGTCTACCGCGGAAACCGCATCATCAACTGGTGCCCGCGCTGCCAGACCGCGCTGGCCGACGACGAGGTGGAGCGCCGCGAGATCGAAGGCAACATGTACTGGATACGCTATCCGATGGCGGAGGGAGAAGGCTTCGTCACCGTCGCGACCACCCGGCCGGAGACGATGCTGGGCGACACCGCCGTCGCGGTCAACCCGAACGATCCGCGCCACAAGGACAAGGTCGGCGCGAACGTCATCCTGCCCCTCGTCGAGAAGGTCATCCCGGTGATCGGCGACGAGGACGTGGACATGGAGTTCGGCAGCGGCGCGCTGAAGATCACCCCGGCCCACGACCCGGTGGACTTCGAGATAGGACAGCGCCACGGCCTCGAACAGGTGATTGTGATCGCCGAAGACGGCACCATGAACGAGAATGCCGGGCCGTACCAGGGAATGGACCGCTTCGCGTGCCGCGAGCAGATACTGAAGGACCTGCAGGAGAAGGGACTCTTCGAGGCGCAGGACGGACACGAGCACTCGGTCGGCCACTGCTACCGCTGCAAGACGGTCGTCGAGCCGTACCTTTCCGAGCAGTGGTTCGTTAAGATGGAGCCGCTCGCCGAGCCGGCCATCGAGGCGGTCCGCAGCGGCCGCGTCAGGTTCCACCCGCCGCGCTGGGAAAAGATCTACTACGAATGGATGGAGAACATACGCGACTGGTGCATCTCCCGCCAGATATGGTGGGGACACCGGATACCGGTCTGGCAGTGCGCGGACTGCGACGCGCTCACCGTCTCCAAGGAGAAGCCGAAGTGCCAGGCGTGCGGCAAGGAAAACACGGTGCAGGACGAGGACGTGCTGGACACCTGGTTCTCGTCTTGGCTGTGGCCGTTCTCCACGCTCGGCTGGCCGGAGAAGACACCGGAGCTCGACTACTACTACCCGACGCAGACGCTGGTGACCGGGCCGGACATCATATTCTTCTGGGTCGCGCGCATGATAATGGCCGGCCTGGAGATGATGGACGAGATCCCCTACTCTGACGTGTACATGAACGCCATGATCAAGGACGACAAGGGCCGGATCATGAGCAAGTCACTCGGCAACGTGATTGACCCGATCCAGATGATCGAGCGGTTCGGCGCCGACGCGGTCCGCTTCTCGCTCATCATTCTCACCACCGAGGGTCAGGACGTGAAGCTGCACGAAACCAAGTTCGAGATGGGCCGCAACTTCGCCAACAAGCTCTGGAACGCGGCGCGGCTCGTCATGATGGCCGTCGATCGGCTGTCCGAGACGGCGGCCGGCGAACCGGAGCCGGAGGACCGGTGGATCATACAGCGGTGCGGCGAGCTCGCCACCGAGGTGACCTCCCGCCTGGAATCGTTCCGGTTCAACGAGGCGGTCCAGGCGATATACGACTTCACCTGGCACGAGTACTGCGACTGGTACCTGGAGATGATGAAGCACCGGGTCCAGGACGCGCTCAGCCCGGGCACCGGCGCGGCAGCCGTCCGCACGGCTGCGCTTGTTCTCGAACGCATAGTCCGTCTCCTTCACCCCGTGATGCCGTTCATCACCGAGGAGATCTGGTCCAGCCTGAAGCAGGTCACCCCGGCCGGATGGAACGTGTTCGAGCCGGACAGGGAAAGCGTGATGATCGCGTCGTGGCCCACGCCCGACGAGCCCCGGGACGACTCTCTGCACGACGAGATGGACCTCCTGCAGGACGTGGCCCGCGCCATCAGGAGCATCCGCAGCGACCTGGACCTTCACAAGAAGAAGGTCAACGTCATCCTCTCCGCCGGCGCGGACGATGAGCTGCAGGTGCTGGACCGTCGGAAGGACTTCGTGATGTGCATGGGCAGCGCGAAGCACGTCGAGGTCGGCCGCGGGCTCGAACGTCCCAGCGGCTCCGCCACCCAGGTGGTCGGCAGCGTCGAGATATTCGTGCCTCTGCGCGGCCTGGTGGAGCTCGACGAAGAGCGCGCCAAGATAGAGAAGAAGCTCGACAAGGCCCGCCAGCGGGAGACGGGCATACTCAAACAGATTGAGAACCCGAAGTTCATGGAGCGGGCGCGGCCCGAGATCGTCGAGAGACAGAAACAGAACCTGGAAGAGGTCCGGGAACACATCCAAACGCTCCAGCGCACCGCGGAGGCGCTCAAGGAATGAGAGTAGCCGTCTATCCGGGAAGCTTCGACCCGATAACGCTGGGCCATCTCGACATCATTCAGCGGGGCGCCCACACGTTCGACAAGCTCATCGTCGCCGTCGCCACCAACGAGGATAAGAACCCCATCTTCTCGGTCGAAGAGAGAAAGGAGATGATCTCGAAAGTGGTCGGCAGCATTCCCAACGTGGAGATCGATTCCTTCAACGGCCTCACCATCGACTACGTCAACTCCAAGGGATCGAACGTCATCCTTCGAGGCATACGGACCGTCTCCGACTTCGAATACGAGTTCCAGATGGCCCTCACGAACAGGACGATGGCCCCCGACATCGAGACGGTATTCGTCATGACATCCGACAAGTACTCCTTCCTCAGCTCGCGCCTGATAAAGGAGACGGTCAAGCTCGGAGGCGACGTCTCCCCCTTCGTCCCCCCGGGCATCCAGCAGCGCCTCGTCCAGAAACTCCGGAAGTAATGGGGTCAGGCCTTTAATTGGTAATTCAGGAGGTCGGGCGGCTGGCACGTAACGCACCCCCGGCCTCGGAGTATAGAGTATGGACTGGGCGGCCTTCCGCCGCCCGTCGGCAAAGGAGGACGCCGTGAAGAAGACAATCCTGATCGCTCTCGTCATCGGGTTCACCGCGCTCGCCGCCGCCCCCGCGGCCGGCGGAGACAACAAGGAGTCACTGGAGAAGGAGATCGCCGCGCTCCGCGCGCAGGCCAGCCCGTTGGAGCAGCTCTTCATCAAGGTGCCGGAGCTCGTGAAGCCGAGCGTCGTCACCATGCTCCCGGTCAAGATCGTGAAGACCGCCTACGGGCGGGGGCGCGGACGTGACCCGTTCATGGAGCATTTCTTCGGGGACGAGTTCTTCAACCGGTTCTTCGGCAGAGGCGCCCCGCAGGATCGTGAACAGCGCTTCGAGGGCCTCGGCTCCGGGGTGATATTGGACGCCCGGGGATACATACTGACGAACAACCACGTGGTGGCGGACGCCGACGAGTTAAAGGTCCGTCTCGCCGACGGCACCGAGCTTCCCGGCACGATAGTCGGAACGGACACCAAGACCGATCTTGCGGTGGTGAAGGTGGAAGCCAGGAACCTGCGGCCAGCCAAGCTCGGAAATTCCGACAAGCTCCGCGTCGGCAGTTGGGTGATCGCCATCGGAAGCCCGCTCCAGCTGGAGCAGACGATCACGCAGGGCATCGTCAGCGCGAAGGGACGGGGAAACCTCCGCCTGGCCGCCTACGAGGACTTCATACAGACCGACGCCGCGATCAACCCGGGAAACAGCGGCGGCCCACTCGTGAACCTGTCGGGCGAGGTCGTCGGCATCAACACGGCCATCGCGTCCTACTCCGGCGGGTACCAGGGCGTCGGATTCGCCATCCCGATCAACATGGCCAAGCTCATCATGGATTCCCTGATAAAGGACGGCAAGGTCGTCAGGGGATGGATGGGCGTCGGAATCCAGCCCCTCGACGAGGACCTCGCCAGAGAGCTCAACTCAGGCAGTACGGAAGGCGTTCTGGTCTCACAGGTCTTCGAAGACTACCCTGCCGCCGCCGCCGGGCTGAAGGCAAGGGACATCATCCTCCAATACAACGGCAAGCCGGTCAAGGACGTCGCCCAGCTCAGGATGCTCGTCGCTTCCACCCCTGTCAACAACGACGTGGACGTGGTGCTCGTCAGGGAAGGAAAGAAGATCAATCGCAAGCTCAAGATCACGGAATATCCGGAGACCCCGCCGGTGGTCGAGGGAGGGGAATACGAGTCACAGAAGCTCGGCCTCGCCGTTACCATGCTCCCCGCCGAGGCCGCCGAACAGCTCGGACTGCCGGCGTCGGCCCAGGCCGTCGTCGTGGTGAAGGTCGCGCGCCGCGGCATCGCCGCCGGTGTGCTGGCCGTGGGCGACATCATCGCCGAGATGGACAAGAAGCCGATCCGCTCCCTGAAGGATTTCGCCGACGCGGAGAGCAACGCCAACTTCGACGAGGGAGTCCTCCTCCTGGTCCAGCGCCGCAACCGCCGCTTCTACGTCGTCGTCAAATAGCGTTTCAAGGGGTCAGAGTCGCCGAAATCTGCAGGGTCGGCTTTTCTGACCTGAGCCTTTCGAAGGTACGCCGCCCTCCGGCTGAATGGGGAATTGAACCGGTTCCTCAGTTCTGGTATTCTTAACAGCCGAGGGCAATTAGCTCAACTGGCTAGAGCGCTTCCCTTACAAGGAAGAGGTTACCCGTTCGAGTCGGGTATTGCCCACCACGTTTGTTTCCGGGGACAGGACGCGATCCCTTCGGGCTTCCGCATCCTGTCCCCGTTCATTTACAGCGCCCCGCCCAGAAACCGCATGTCGCTGACGAACGTCGGGTAGGACTTCAGAATGCTCTTCACGCCCTCCACCTCGGTGCCGGGAGCCCTCAGCCCCGCCACGATCAGCGCCATGGCCAGCCGGTGATCGCCGCGCGACGACACCCGGGCGGGCTTCAGCTCCGCGGGCTCCACGGAAAGCTCGCCATCCCCCACCCGTATCCTCGCGCCGAGCTTGCCCAGCTCCTCGGCGGGCGCCGCGAGCCGGTCGCTCTCCTTTATCTTCAGGTGCTCCACGTTCATGAAGCGACTCGGCGAATCGGCGAAGCACGCCAATGCCGCGAGCACCGGAACCAGGTCCGGCGTGTCCCCGCAGTCCAGCTCGATCCCCTTCAGCTCGACCGGGCCCCGCACCCGCACCGCCTCGCCCTCCAGGCTCAGCTTCGCGCCCATGCGCGTCAATATCTCCAGCACCGCCCGGTCTCCCTGGCTGTCGTCCAGAAGCCCGGCCAGCGTCACGTCCGAGTCCGTCAAACACGCCGCGGCGACCACGAACGCGGCCGACGAGTAATCACCCCCCACCCGGAAGGCCTTGCCCTCGGTCGCGAAGACCTGCTCTCCGGGGACCGTAAAACGCCCCGGGCTCTCCTCACGCACCTCGATCCCGGCCCACCGAAGCGCGTCCAGTGTTATGTCTATGTACGGCCGGGACACCACGTCGCCCTCCAGCACGATCTCGGAGGCCGCCCTGCCGCCCGCGCACGAGAACGTGGGTGCCCACAGCAGGAACCCTGACACCGCCTGGGAGGACCGGCTCGCGTCCAGCCGGATCTCCCCGCACAAAATAGGCCCGCACCCGTGAATCGTAATGGGCACGCGGTCGTCCGGCGGGCTCCCCTGGATGTCCACTCCCAGCGCCTTCAGCGGCCCGACCACCGAGGAGTTGGGGCGGTTCCGTATCGTACCCGAGCCATCCACAGTCACCCTTCCCTCACACTGCGCCACCCCGGGCAGGACCAGCCGCAACAGCGTGCCTGCCTCCCCCACGTCGAGCGTCTCGACCCGCACCTTCGGCCTGCCCCCGAACCCCTTCACCCGCAACACGTTCGAGGCCGCATCGTACTCGCTTTCCGCGCCCAGACTGTTCCACATCGCGTTCGTCGCGACGGTATCCGCGCACACGAGCGCATTCTCCACCACACACCCACGGCCCAGCCCGCCCACCATGATCGCCCGGTGGGTGTACGACTTCGACGGCGAACAGCCCCGTTCGCCCCGCAGCCGGCCCGTGGACCCGATACTCACCGTGTCGGGCACGGCCCGCTCCAGCTCCCGGAGCCTTTCCGTCAGTCCGTCCGCGCCTTCTTTCACCATGAAGAATCCTCCCGCAGAAAGACATCGTAAACCCCGCCCCACCCGTTGTCAAACACCCCTCCCGCCGCTATAATCCCTGCCTTATCACTCTCAATGGAGGAGCGCTCAATGTCAGATTCCGGATTCGTCCCCACCAGAATCACTCTCGTGAAGGGTGTCGGACGCCACAAGGAGAAGCTCGCCTCGTTCGAGGAGTCGCTCCGGAAGGCGGGCATCGCCCATCTCAACCTGGTCCGCGTCTCCAGCATCTTCCCTCCAAACTGCAGGTTAGTGCCCAACAAGAACATTCAGGACCTCCGCGCGGGCGAGGTAACGTTCGTCGTCATGAGTGAGACCGCAACCGACGAGGCGCACAGGCTGGTCGCGGCGTCCGTCGGTGTGGCCGTGCCCAAGAACCCACAGAACTACGGCTACCTGTCCGAGCACCACAGCTTCGGGCAGACCGACGAGGAAGCAGGGGTCTACGCGGAAGACCTAGCCGCGCAGATGCTCGCGACCATTCTCGGCGTCGAGTTCAACGCCGACGGCTCCTGGGACGAGCGCAAGGAACTCTGGCGGATAAGCGATCTGATCGTACGCACCAGCAACGTCACGCAGAGCGCCGTCGGCAAGGCCGGCCTCTGGACCACGGTGCTCTCCGCGGCGGTGCTGTTGCCGTGACCGGCAACCGGATACAACCGGCCCACATAGATGGAAGCGAAACCGTGAAATGGAGCCTGAAGAGCAAGATCGCCGACTTCTTCGAAGACTGATTACATCCCTATCGTCTTCTTGACGGTCAGGTTCCTCAGCTTCTTGTACTTCACTTCCTCGTTGATGCAGCGGAACTCGACGTTGTCCCTGGTAACCATCTCGACCTTGAACTTCAGCTTGTCCGCCGCAAGCGTGTCGCCGGGACGGACGGTCACCCCGCCAATGACCGCCTTCAGATCGTCTTCCCAGCCCATTATCCCTTCCAGCACGAGCGAATCGCGCGCGTTTTCCCATATCTTCTGGACCTCTTCCCCGACTTGCTCCGGGGGCTGGTCCTCGACCACCCGGGACTCACCCTTCTCACGAGGGTCGGTGAAGGGATCGCGCCAGCCCCTGTCGGCCAGCACGAACACCTCGTCGGCCTTCTCTTCCTTTTCTTCCGGCTTCTGGTCCCCGGTCGTTGCCACGGCGGCGGTCTCCTTCGCCCCAGCCGTCGCATCCTTCGCGTCGGCGGCCTTGCCCTCCGCCGGCTTCGTCTCGCTCCCTTCGACCTTCGGCGCCACCGTCTCCGCCGGAACCGCCGGCATCGCCGCCACCTGGGCAGCCATCGCCTCGTCCAGCTCCTTCAGCGAGTGCCCTTCCCACTGCACCACCCCTTCGGGATCGATCAGAAACATCATCGGAACGCCCTGCACGCCGTAGAACGTGAAACTCTGCTCCGCCTCGGCGCCCACCGCGTACTTCATCCCGGTCTTTTCCATGAACGCCTTCACCGCGGCCTGCGGCTCCTTGCAGATACCGACGATCGCCACGCCCTTCTTCGCGAACGTCTCGTGAAGCTTGTTGAGATGCTCAATGGTCTGCGCGGCGCGCGCGCTCCAGGGCGCCCAGAAATCCAGCACCACGACCTTACCGCGAAGGCCCTCGAGCGTCACTCCCTTCTCGGGATTCAGCCACGATCCCACCTTAATCTCCGGGGCGGGCTTGCCCTTCATCGGGACCGCGAACGCGGACCCGGCGACAAGCAGCATCACTGCGAACAAGGCCACCAGTGCCGACCTGCTCATTCTCGTCATCCTATACCTCCCGATACCGTGATTTCCGTATTCACAAACCGAAGCACAAGATACACAACAAGCTGCACCTATGCAATAGTCTTGCTGGCTTTCCCGCGAGTTCTGGTATAATCCCCCCTTTGTCGGCCACGCTGCCCGGAACAGGCAGGAGGACGTGTGAACGTAGAGACCAGGGCCTATGCGCGAGCGGGTCTGATCGGCAACCCGTCGGACGGCTACTACGGGAAGACCATCGCGTTCCTGATGCGGAATTTCCGCGCCACCGTCACGATGGAGGAATCCGACCGGCTCCAGGTGGTGCCCAGCGAGGACGACCACGTGAAATTCGACAGCATCGACGAGCTCGCCGCCGACGTCGACCGGCACGGCTACTACGGCGGCATCCGGCTCGTCAAAGCCACCATAAAGAAGTTTCACGAATACTGCCGGATTCGCTCCCTCGCCCTGGACGACAGGAACTTCTCGATCGCGTATCACACGAACATCCCGCGCGCGGTCGGCATGGCAGGCTCCAGCGCCATAGTCTGCGCCTCGATGAGAGCGCTGATGCAGTTCTTCGGCGTGGAGATCCCCAAGGAGATGCTGCCCACCCTGGTGCTCCGCGTCGAGACGGAAGAGCTCGAGATACCGGCCGGGTTCCAGGACCGGGTGGTCCAGGTCTACGGCGGCATGGTCTACATGGATTTCTCGAAGGAGCTGATGAACCACGAGGGGCACGGCCGCTACGAGGAAATGGACCCGTCGCTCCTGCGCAACGTCTACGTCGCCTACGACCCCACCCACGCCGAGTGCACCGAGGTCCGCCACAGCCGGCTGAAGACCCGGTTCGAGGAGGGAGACCCGGACGTGCTGGCCGCGATGAAAGACTTCGCCCGGTACACCGACGAAGCCAAGGCCTGCCTCGAGGGCGGAGACCTCCGGGGGCTGGGCCGGCTGATAGACGCCAACTACGACCGAAGGAGGAGCGTCTGCCTCCTCAACCCGCGGCACGAGAAGATGGTCGAGACCGCCCGCGCCTGCGGGGCGAGCGCCAAGTTCGCCGGCTCCGGAGGCGCCATCGTCGGCACCTACGAACACGACGCCATGTTCGCCGCGCTGTCCGAGAGCCTCGAGAGCATGGGGATAGAGGTAATCAAACCTGAAATCGGAGGGACTTCATGAGCAAGGTACGCAAGGCCGTCATACCCGCGGCGGGACACGGCACCCGCTTTCTCCCGGCAACCAAGGCCCAGCCCAAGGAGATGCTGCCGGTCGTGGACAAGCCGGTAATACAGTACGTCGTCGAGGAGGCCGCGAACAGCGGCATCGAGGACATCCTGATCATCACCGGCCGCGGCAAGCGGGCGGTCGAAGACCACTTCGATGCCAACGTCGAGCTGGAGCAGCAGCTCGAGGCGAAGAACCGCCGCGAGACCATCCAGGAGATGGAACGGATATCCAACCTCGCGAACATACACTACATCAGGCAGGGACAGGCCCGCGGACTGGGCGACGCCATCCTGCAGTCCCGCTGGCACGTCGAGGAGGAG
>Ga0315555_1003786_pt1 | contig 10361 bp, 9 predicted proteins | sample SalMarSW160380MG_FD_202113 | JGI IMG/M metagenome (GOLD analysis project Ga0315555, IMG submission 202113) | Salt marsh sediment microbial communities from the Plum Island Ecosystem LTER, Massachusetts, United States - Salt Marsh Sediment SW1603-80 ...
TCCCGCGATTTCTATGGATGAGCCTTCGCTGATAGTCGCACTCTTCGGAGTGATTCCCAGCTCCCCCGGCGCCTGTTTTTCCAGCAGCTGGCTGAGCGAGATATTGCCGCAGCCGATCAGGATGAGACTCAAGCCCAGTAGGGCCAAAACGGCTGTATGGAGAAAGGGCAAACGCCCCTGGGATGTACATTTTCTATAGCTTTTTGACACAAGACAAAAGAATCCTCTGTCAGCCTTCATTTCCTTCTCCCCTTCACGGTATAAAACCGTACTCTCCCCTCTGGAGATCCGTGATGTAAAAACTGACTTGGATTTCTTCGCTATCTTTAATATATCCCGCAAGGGCCAAAAAATCATGATTCAGCCCGGAAACAAATTCGATCAGCAAGGTGGCTAACGCTCGAGGGTCCGCTTCCTCCTCGCCGAGCAGGTCCCGCTGCCGTCTTGGATGACCGGCTGGGAAGCGGTTCGGCAGACCTATCGGCGATGAAGAAGAGCTACGCCGCGGCCGATGGCGATCCCTTCGCCCAGTTCCTGCAGAAGCTGGAAGCGCTTCTGGAGTAGATGGTCTGGAAAATTACTTGGACTTGACCTTAATCTTGACCCGCTCCCTGTCTCCTACTGCATCCTTCACCCAAACCCAATCCGTTGTATTGAATCCCGGTGCGGTGTAGCGAGCCTGCGTAGCATTGATCTGCTCAAGCGTACCATGCCCCCAGTCGTACTCAAGCCAGAAGGTGTAGGGGGGCAATCCGCCGGATACGGTGAATATGACTACATCTCCATGATCCAAGTCGCCCAGTGACAAAGGACTGAGCACGAGGGGTCCCGGATCTCCATCAAGCACATACACCGTTGCCGTAACCGAGGTCGTATCACTGTCGGTCAAGCGGACGATATCCACCGTAGGGGATGCGGGTGCCGCATAGGTTGCGGTATTATCTACAACGCTCAATATGGTTCCGGATTCGGAAGTGGGAGCATCGATTGTAAAATCGTAAGGGGCACTGCCATCGTAGGCGGTGAACGTCACCGTATCATTCACCTGCACATAGGTGATCTCGGGACTTATCATCAATGGTCCTACAGGATCTATAACGACAACTCTGGCAACCGAGGAGTTGTCCCGGGAATCCGATACATCGACCAGGTACTCTCCCGCGTCAGTGGCAGTGAACATCCCGCTATCCGGATCAATCGACGCGCCTGTTCCCTCGACAGAAAAAACATAAGGGGGCAATCCGCCTGTGGCAGTGAAGTCCAAAGAAAGGGGAGGAGCCGGGGGAATTGATAATTCGACCGTGAGACTGGACACCGGATTCCCCGAGTACAGAAGCTGTAGCTGCTCGATGATCTCCACCGTACCCTGTGCTTGCTTTCCGAAGTAATCAGAAACTTCGATTGTGATCAAACCCGCGACCGTAGCCTTAAATACTCCGGTTTGGGAATTAAGATCACCATCGCCTGAGCCGGGAAGCTTGGTGTAGCTATACGGTTTGAATCCGCCGTTGCCCTGGAGCGTGATTGTGGTATCGACCGACACATTAGCTGAGTTCGGGGTCATTCTCAACTCCCCCGGCTCCTGATTCTCCAGAAGCTGGTTGAGTGATATCTGGCCGCAGCCGGCCAGAACAAGAGTCAGGGCCAACACGATCAGCGTTGCCGTATAGAGAAAGAACGAATGCCTGTGGGACGTATATTTTCTATGGCTATTTGACATCGGACCGACAAACCCTCTGCCAACCTTCATATCCTTCTCCCTTTCACGGCTCTTACAGCCGTGTGTACAGATAGATCGATGGAACGAAACCCATGATCCAATCCGCCTTGACTCCCCCCCCGGATTCCTCCTGATAGAAATATACGAACGTCTCGTACATGACGTCGATCGCGATCCCCACGCTGGTCGAAAACGCGAACATCGCTCCGACGCCGCCGCTCCCGTATGCCAGGAAGCGGGACAGCCCCTCCTGGGCGATCGCCGGGAGCGCACTGAAGTCGGAGACGTTGATCGCCACGCCCATGCCGGCTCGTGCGAACAAGCCGAGCCTCGAAACCCCCGAAGTCGTATAGCGGACGTCGATCCCGACCGGTACCAGGTAGTGGAAGTACGAGGCGATCCCGGCCTCCTCGGAATCGAAGATGTTCAAACCCGTATACACCCCCAGTCCCAACACGCCCGCCGAAAGTGGGATCCTGTAGCTGCCGTAGACAAAGGGCGCGTAACTCAAACTGAACACCTGGTTCGCCACTCCCACAGGCACGAACGGAGAAAAGCCGATGGAAAACTCGAAGGGCCGAAATCGCTCTTCCCCTTCTGCCACCGTAGGCTCCAGAGTCGGTGCTTCCTCGATCCTCTGGTCCGCTACGATCTCCCCCGCCTCTTCCTGCCGCGCTTCGGCCAATCTGGCCGCCTCGGCAGCTTTCCGGCGGGCAACCTCCTCTATTCTGCCCTCCGCCCGGGGCAGCATCTCTTGAAGCGCCCCGATCATGGCCTCATCCAGCGAAAAGTCGATACGCGCCCGCCGGGAAGCCGATGCCAAGATCTCTCCCCTCTGGAGATCTGCGATGTAAAAACTGACTTGGATTTCTCCGCCATCTTTAATATATCCCGCAAGGGCCAAAAAATCATGATTCAGCCCGGAAACAAATTCGATCAGGGAGATGGCTAACGCGCGAGGATCCGGTTCCTCCTCGCCCAGAAGGTCCCGCACCAGGGCTTCTTCATCCGTGGTGGAGAAGAGAATCGTCTGCGTTCCAATACGCTCCAGCTGAAAACGCATGGCCGAGGCCAGGACCTTCCGCACCCCTTCGTCCCGCGATCCCTCCAGGGGCAGCGATGCAATAAGTACGCTGGGTTTGGGCTGAAGTGCCGGCTTTTCAGATTGAGCGGGAACTGTGACGGAGCTCAGGAAGAGAAAAACGCCGCAAGCGAGAAACGAGAGTTTATACCTGTCAAACCTGAATGCGCTGCTGCCCAATCCATCTCCTCGTGATTCTCCCCTCCTCAGCTGCAGAAGGATGGACGGAGCGCAACTTTCGCCCTCAAATACCCCCCGGGCACCCCGTTTTCTCCTACGGATAAAATTATATACGATTTCAGCTATGAATTCAGCACGCCTGATTTTTTTTCGGTTCCCGGGTTGAACGCTTCACGGAGCTCCGGAGGCTGCGGCCGTTCTCTCTGCAGCCGTTGTTGACGCCTCCTCCTGCTTCCAATAGTATTGGGGAACATCATGACGGCAACGGTTCTGGACAGCATTCCCCTCTCCTTCGCTGCGGCGGAGTTTCAGAAGCTGACCCACATCGATCTGTCCGCTCCTTCGGTCCGGGCAGCGGCGGGTCTGCTCGAGGCGGCATTACCCATTGCCCGTCCCAAAGCCATGTACAAGGTCTGCTATATCTACAACCGGACCGAGGACGGTGTGGACCTGGAGGGAATTCGTTTTACAAGTGATGTATTGAGTCAAAACCTGAGAGAGGTGGAACGGGTATTCCCCTACATCGTTACCTGCGGGGTGGAGCTGGACACGGTTGCGATCTCCCCAAACGACGTATTGGCCGGCTATATGCTGGACGGGCTGAAGGAGTTGACTTTACGGCAGGCGATAGAGCATCTCAAGAATCACCTGGCCGAGACATACGGTCTGGATACTGAGAGAATGTCCACGATGAATCCCGGATCGGGGAACAGGAACGTCTGGCCGATCGGCCAGCAACGTCAGCTGTTCCGACTCCTGGGGGATGTCGAAGGCTTGGTCGGTGTGCGCCTGACGGACAGCTTCCTGATGACACCCAACAAGACGGTTTCCGGCATCCTCTTTCCCACCGAGGTACCTTTTGTCAGCTGTCAGCTCTGCACACGGGAAAACTGCCCCCGTCGACGGGCCGAATACAGCGGTGTTGTCGGGTTGGCGGGGCATTAGATCGGAAGGGAAGATGGCCAGGATCGGGCGGGAGTTCATCAAGAAAACTAAGTACGAGTATCTCGACCCTTCGGCCCAGAGTCGGGGCCGTCCGCAACCGCCCCTGGAACTGGAGATCTACAAAGGGGGCGAGCTGATCGAACTGCCGGCGCCGGAATCGCTCTCTATCCGGGCCATCGATCTGCGGCAGGCGATCGAACGGCGCAGCAGCGTACGTAAATACTCCCGGAACCCCCTTACCTTGGAGGAGCTTTCCTTTTTGCTCTGGTGCACCCAGGGAATCAAAGAGGTGATTCCCGGTTCCGCCACCTTTCGCACCGTACCCTCAGCCGGAGCTCGCCATGCCCTGGAGACCTATCTGCTGATCAACAATGTGGACACCCTGTCAACGGGACTGTACTGGTACAGCGCCCTGAGGCATGGGCTGATCCTGATCGATGACGGCGATCAGCTGGCCGATCAACTGGTGGCGGCCTGCCTGGGACAGCGCTTCGTGGCCCAGAGTGGGGCTACCTTCATCTGGACGGCTTCGAGTTACAGGATGACCTGGCGCTACAGCGAGCGGGGATACCGCTACTTCTTCCTCGACGTCGGGCATGTCTGCCAGAATCTCTATCTGGCTGCCGAGGCGATCGACTGCGGGGTCTGCGCCATCGCCGCCTTTTCCGATGATGCGGTGAATGAGTTCCTGCGAATCGACGGAGAGGAGCAGTTCTCCCTCTACCTCGCCACGGTGGGAAAGAAATGAGCAAGACCTGGAGCGCAACCTTCAGCATTCACACCTACGAAATGGACAGGCAGCAGCGGGCTTCCGTGCGCGCCATCTGCAGCTATCTGATCGATACGGCGGGACAGCACGTCCATGAGATAGGATATTCCATACCCCAGCTTCTGGAACGGGACCGGAGCTGGTTCTTCAGCCGCTTCCTGCTACGCATGGAGACATATCCCCGTTGGCGGGACAAGATCACCGTGGAGACCTGGCCGCCTGGAAGTCAGAAGCTCCTCGCCTTGAGGGACTGGCGCCTCTATTCGGGCCGGCAGCTGATCGGATTGGCGACCAGCGGTTGGCTGATGATCGATATCCGCAAACGCCGCCCCCTGCGCCCCGAGTCCTACCCTGACTGGAAGCGGTTCCTCCACCCGGAGCGCACCATCGCGCATACCTTCGGCAAGCTTCCGGAGCTCGCTGATCACGGCGCACCTTCGGAAACGCAGGAGTTCCGGGTGCGCTTCAGCGACGTCGACATCAACGGCCACGCCAACTACCTCAGCTACATCGATTGGGTTCTGGAGGCCATTCCACCGGCGACCCGTGACGAACAGAAAATCGCCGAGATGGAGGTCCATTTCCTGCGGGAGGTGAACTTCGGGGAGGAACTGTTCAGCCGCTCGCAACGGATCGGAGACGGGCGGATTTCCCCGATCAGAGGAAGCGCCTCCGAAGCGACCTCGGGAAGACAGTTCCTGCACGGTCTGGTGCGTAAACAGGACGGTGTGGAGTTGGTCCGGGCTCGGACCGTCTGGAAACTCGCCGCTCCCGAAACATAGATCGGAAGAAGAGGCGAAGCTGTGCACTACGATGTTCTGGTGCTGGGCTCGGGTCCGGCAGGCTTCTACTGTGCCCTGAGCTGCGCCCGCCTGGGCAGGAAGACGATCCTGGCGGAGCGGGAACGGTTCGGAGGCACCGGTTTCCGCTGGGGCTGCCTGCCCGTGAAGATGATGCTCGACCACCTCAGGGCCCAAATGGGGACAGAGGGGAGAGATGAAACAGGCCGTTTCGGCAAGACGGCCTCGGTGATAACCGACACAGCCCGGCGGATCCGAGAGGTCGAGACCCGCATCCGGAGGCGCCTGACGGCCGCCGGGGTAGAGGTGGTTATAGGAGAGGGTCGACTCGTGGATCCCAACACGTTTCGTCTGGGCAAACGGACGATCTCCGCCTCCCGGATCGTCATCGCCACCGGGACCGAGCCGGCCGGCTGGCCCGGCGTTTCCCTGGACGGCAATACCGTCCTCAGCCACCGGGAGGCGTTGGGATTGAGCGAAATACCGGAACATCTGCTGATTCTGGGCGGGGATGTGGAGGGGATCGAGTTCGCCTGCCTGTTCGCCCACCTGGGCGGCCGGGTCACGCTGATCGAGAAGGAGCGGCGGATCCTCCCGGGCACGGATCCGGACCTGGCAGAGCCGATCGAGCGGGATCTGCTCGGCCGCGGGGTGAGTCTGAAGACCGGAGCGCAGGTCAGCGGCTGCACCCTCGACAGTGGTGCAACTGTGATCCTGAAAGACGGTTCGCGGCTGAAGGGAGACCGGGTCCTGGTCACCGGGCTGCGCCGGCCCAACTTTCCTGAAGGGTTGGAGCGAGTCGGTGTGGAACACGACGGGCAGAAGATCGGGGTGAACGCCCACCTTCAGACCAGCTGCGATGCCATCTACGCCGTGGGGGATGTCAACGGCATCACCGGCATGGCCCACGCGGCCATCCAGCAGGCACTCGTGACCGCCCGCAGGATTGCCGGGCCAGGCGGTAGCCAGGGAGGACGCGGTTCCGGCAGTGGGGCAGACGGAGCGGCAGGTGGGGGAGGGAAGCCCGCCGGCCCGCCCTACCCTCGGGCCATATACACACTGCCGGAGATCGCCGGGGCCGGCTATCAGGAAAACGAGCTTAACGCGGAAGGGATCCCCTACACACGGTTGTCGTATCGACTCGGAGATACCTGGAGAGGCTACTCCAAGGGAATCGACGAGGGATTCATAAAGGTGTTGGCGGGAGAGGGCGACAGGATCCTGGGACTCTGGATCTGCGGTGCCGCTGCCTCCGAACAGGCTTCCCTGTTCGGACCATTGTTGTCGGGCGGTCTCACCATAGAGGGCTTGAGGGACGGTCTGATCCTCCATCCCACCTTGGGGGAAGCCGCCCTGGAAGCGGTTCTAGAAATCGGTCAGTAGCGTTGCGGATGATCACCGGGAATCGAGGATCTCGATCGCCCGTACCAGGAGATCCTTGAACAGATCGTTGTCCACTTCCAGGGCTACGTCGGTGTTGGCGGGCTTGCCCGTTATGCCGTAGACATCGGCCACGGTCCGCCCCCGGGTCAGCTCCCCGTCGGTTTCGATCTCCACGTTGAGCTTCCGTGTCTTGATCACCTCCGGCCTGATCAGGTGAGCCACGGCCAGGGCGTCGTGCAGCGGTGCGCCGTCGAAACCGAAGATGTCCCTGTTGGCCTGGGCGAAGAACTTGAGCAGCGGAGCCACGACCCGGGAGACCCTGCCGTTCATCGCGGCCAGCCGCTCGATATCGCCGAAATCGAACAGGGCCTTGTTGGTCACGTCCAGACCCACCATGGTGATGGGTATGCCGCTTCCGAACACCACCTTGGCGGCCTCCGGGTCCACGTAGATGTTGAACTCCGCCGCCGGGGTGATGTTGGAATCGAACACCGCCCCGCCCATCAGCACGATCCGTTCCAGCTTGGTGGTGATCCGCGGATCTTTCAGCATGGCCAGGGCTATGTTGGTCAGCGGTCCGGTGGGCACCAGGATCAGAGGGGTCCCGGATTCCATGATGGTCCGGATCAGGAAGTCCACCGCGTGCTGCTCCACCCCCTGGAATCCCGGCTCGGGAAGGTCGGCCCCGTCCAATCCCGAAACCCCGTGTATCTCCGGGGCCACGGTCAGCTCCCGGAACAGCGGCTTGTCCGCTCCCCGGGCTACCGGAATGTCGGTTTCCCCGATCAGGGTCAAGGTTTTCAGGGCGTTCAGGTAGGTCTTCTCACCTGTCTGATTGCCCGCCACCGTGGTAACCCCCAGCAGCTCGAGCTCAGGCGAAGAACTGGCCAGCATGATGGCCATCATATCGTCGTGGCCGGGATCGCAGTCGATGAGGATGCGTTTCATGACGACTCCTTGAACTCCGTGACGTCCGTGACCTCCGTGATCTTCCCGACCCGCTTGGCCTCTTCCACCCTACGGGTCCGCGTCTTCAGAGCCTGCGCCGAGTAGATGGTGAGGGCGATGACGGTTGCCAGGTAGGGGATCAGTGCAATCAGCTCCGAGGGGATTTGAAGGCTGGCAAAGTAAATGGCCAGAGCATTGACCGCTCCGAACAACAGCGAAGCCAAAAAAGTACCCAGGGGCATGTACCCCCCCAAAGTGGCTGCGGCGATGGCGATCCAGCCTCGGCCGGCCGTCATGTCCCGGGCGAACCAGGACACATAGCCCATGGACAGGTACAATCCCCCGAAAGCTCCAAAGAAACCGGAGAGCATCAGGGCCCACATCCGGGTCCGGTTGACATTGATGCCCACCGACTCGGCGGCGTTGGGATTCTGACCCACCGCCCGGATCCGCAATCCCAAAGGAGTCTTGAAGGTGATGATGTAGAACACCACGATCGCCAGGATCGCTCCGTAGGTCATGACATTGTGACCGCTGATGATCGCTCCCAGCACGGGAATGCTCTTGATCAGGGGGATATTCAGATCGGGAAACACGAAGCTCTTCAGGGAACTGGAGGATCCTTTGTCCCCACTGGCCAGAAAGAGCAGAAACACCGTGATACCGGTGGCGAAGAGATTCAAAGCGATGGCCGCCAGGATGATGTCCGCCTTCAGACGGAGATGGAAGTAGCTCAAGGCAGCACCCATGGCCACTCCGGCGGCAACTCCGGCCAGCAGGGCCAGGACGAGGCTTTCAGTGAAAGCGCTGACCAGAACACCTACGAAAGCGGAGACCAGCATTGTTCCTTCCATGGAGATGTTGATCGTGCCGGCCAGGTTGGATATGGACACACCGATAGCGGCGAACAGCAGGGGCGTCATTACCCGGAAGACGGCGAATCCGAACTCAATACTCAGAATGCTTCTCAAGAGGGGGCTCATGCTGTACTTCCTCGCTCTGCCTGACGGACCGTGATGCGGTACTTCCACTTGCTGAGGAAGGCTTCGGCGGTGATCAGCAGGATGATGATCGACTGGATTACGGTTATCATCTCCGCCGGCACGTCGGACATGAGGTTCAGCACCCTTCCGCCTACTCGAAGGTAAGCCAGGAAAAAGGAAGCCGGAATGATCAAAAGGGGATGGTTCCTGCCGATGATGGCCACGATGACTCCGTCCCAGCCGTAGCCCGGCTGCCCCAGGTTCTGCCACACGAACCTGCGGTGGATGCCCATCACCTCGGTCATCCCCCCCAGGGCGGCGAGAAATCCCAGGATCACCTGGCAGAGAATGATGACCTTGAAGACACTGATGCCGCCGAAACGGGCGAAGCGTTCGTTGAACCCGGTGATGCGGATCTCGTAGCCCGTGGTCGTATGGTACAGGAAGTAATACACCAGCAGGGCGAAGACCAGGGCCAGGATGATGCCGTAGTGAATCCGCGTGCCGGGAATGAACTGGGCCAGCCAGGCTGATTCCGGCAGCTGGTAGGAAACGAGGAACCCCGCCTCTTTGTCTCTAAAGTGAAAGTTGATCAGGTACAGGCCGATGAAGTAGGCGACATAATTCAGCATCAGGGAGGACACGAGCTCGCTGGCCTGCCATCGGGCTTTGAGGATAGCCGGAATGAAACTCCACATTGCTCCGGCCAGGCCGGCCATCAGCAGAACCAGGGGGATGTGGATAAAGGCAGGCATATTTGTGGACACGCCAAAGGCGGTTCCCAGTGCAGCACCAAGGTACAAAGAGCCTTCCGCGCCAACGTTGAACTGCTTGGCCTGGAAAGCTACGGCTATCGCGAGACCGCAAAAGATGATCGGCGAGGCGGTTTCGAACACATGGGCCAGTCGGGATCGCGTAAGAAACGGCCCGAGCAGGAAGGACTTGAGGGAAAATCCGGGTTCCTCACTGATCAGATAGATGAGGAAGATGCTGATCACAATACCGATTGCGATTGCGATGATGACCCGAATCAGGGTGAAGTATTTAAGCAGAAACTTTTCCACTGACGGCCTCCTCTCTCTGAACCCCCAGCATGTAGGGACCCAAATCCTCGGCCGCGACTTTGGACATATCCTGAAAGTGGGCGACGACTTCTCCGTTGTACATTACAATGACCCGCGTGGAAAGTTTCAGGATCTCATCAAGATCGGCGGAAGCCAGAAACACGGCCTTGCCCCGGTCCCGAGCTTCCCGCAGAAGGCGATGCACCATCTCCTCAGAACCGACGTCGATCCCCCTTGTCGGGTGAGCGGCGATGATCAGCTCCGGATCCGAGGAAAGTTCTCGGGCCACCACCACTTTTTGGATATTCCCTCCGGAGAGGGAGGAAACCGGCGTCTTGGTTGACTGGGCCAGGATGTTGAAATTCTCGATCAACTCCCGGCTGTGTTTGGAGATCTCCTTCCACTGCAACCGTATTCCTTTGGAGAAACCTCGCTTGAAGTAGCGGTCGAGGATGAAATTCTCCTCCAGGGTAGCCTCCTCCGCTACC
>Ga0315555_1003789_pt1 | contig 10353 bp, 6 predicted proteins | sample SalMarSW160380MG_FD_202113 | JGI IMG/M metagenome (GOLD analysis project Ga0315555, IMG submission 202113) | Salt marsh sediment microbial communities from the Plum Island Ecosystem LTER, Massachusetts, United States - Salt Marsh Sediment SW1603-80 ...
GGCCGTAACTATAACGGTCCTAAGGTAGCGAAATTCCTTGTCGGGTAAGTTCCGACCCGCACGAATGGTGTAACGACTTGGGCGCTGTCTCAACGAGGGACTCGGTGAAATTGAAATACCCGTGAAGATGCGGGTTACCCGCGACAGGACAAAAAGACCCCGTGGAGCTTTACTACAACTTGGCACTGGGCCTGAGTTTATCATGTGTAGAATAGGTGGGAGGCTTTGAAGCTTCGGCGCCAGCCGAGGTGGAGCCATCGTTGAAATACCACTCTTGATAAATTTAGTCTCTAACTCTGGAGCAAGCCAGAGGACAGTGTCTGGTGGGTAGTTTGACTGGGGCGGTCGCCTCCTAAAATGTAACGGAGGCGCCCAAAGGTCCCCTCAGGGTGGATGGAAATCACCCAAAGAGTGCATTGGCATAAGGGGGCTTGACTGTGAGACCTACAAGTCGAGCAGGTGCGAAAGCAGGGCAAAGTGATCCTACGGTCCCGAGTGGAAGGGCCGTGGCTTAACGGATAAAAGCTACCCCGGGGATAACAGGCTTATCTTCCCCAAGAGTTCACATCGACGGGAAGGTTTGGCACCTCGATGTCGGCTCATCGCATCCTGGGGCCGGAGCAGGTCCCAAGGGTCCGGCTGTTCGCCGGTTAAAGCGGTACGCGAGCTGGGTTCAGACCGTCGTGAGACAGGTCGGTCTCTATCCGTCGTGGGCGCCTGGAGATTTGAGGAGAGCTCTCCTTAGTACGAGAGGACCGGGAGGGACAGACCACTGGTGTGCCAGTTGTTCTGCCAAGGGCACGGCTGGGTAGCTACGTCTGGAAGGGATAAGCGCTGAAAGCATCTAAGTGCGAAGCCCACTCCAAGATAAGATCTCCCATCCTTCTCCTTCGGGAGAGGGGGTAAGACCGCAAGTAGACTACTTGTTTGATAGGCGGCGTGTGTAAGTGCAGTAATGTATTTAGCTAAGCCGTACTAATGGTCGAGGGCTTGGCCTGTTTCAGGATTGGTATTAAATAGAAGGGGCGGGTAAAAGCGCCCCTTTTTGTTTATAATAATAGGGAGATATTATGAGGTATTTATTAATAGTACCGCTGGTTATATGTATCCTGATGGGGAGTCTTTATGCAGTTTCCTGCCAGCCGGGCGGTCCAGAGACGGTGCTGCTGCAGGGCGCGGTGACGATAGGTCCCATCTGGCCGGTGGAGCAGACGGGTGGGAATCCGCCGGTGCCTGCGGAGGTATTTTCCTCGCGGTATCTGATAATTTACGATGAGTCTGGTAAGAACCTGGTGCGGGAAGTCTACTTTACCCAGATAGGCCAGACTGCGACGGGCTACTATACCGCCCAGATTGCCCCCGGCACTTACGTAATAGATATAAACCACCTGGGCATGGACAGGGCGGCCAACCTGCCGGTGACCATAACCGTGTCCGCCGACGAGACGGTAACGATTGATGTGGATATAGATACGGGGATAAGGTGAGGGGCTGGGAGTAGGGAAAGAAGAAAAGAGGCGTGTAAAAGCGCCTCTCTTTCTTTTGGTGGTTATGTCATTGCGAGTGAGGCAACCCCTCCATTTAGCCGTGGGGGTATTCGGAATTCATGCTACCTTAGTAAATAATTTAGCACAGACACTAGCTCGGTCTGTGTTACTACAACAGGACGGGATACCATGCGAGTTTTTAGCACTTCTTTATATTGAGTAACATCATTGGTAACTGTCCTTATTTTAGTTTCATATCTTTGTTCTGTAACATAGTGTCCTGGTATATAGTGCCCGAACTTGTCCGTATACCCTTCTACCCAAGTAGTATAATCAGTAACACCTTTATAAGGTTCTTGAACTTCCTCTTGTGTTGTGTATGGTTCAAGAGTTATATAATCCTCTTCTACTAATTGTTCTTCAATTACATCAGCAGAGACGGGTATAATAGGTAACAAACATAATAAAACGATTACGATAATAATTGTTGCTGTTCGCCAACCACGTTTTTTCATAATTTTTAACTAATTCTCGCTGGTGAGAGATTATTCGTTATGTCTAAGTTCCCTTTGTATTTCTTCTAACCTTTTTTTGAGTTCGTGTAGCTTTTCAGCTATCTCAAACATCTTATTCCTTGTGTGTCCGACCTCATGCTAACGCCTACCTTTTATAAAATCCCAGCAAAGTAAAAGTATTTTAGTAGAAATAAGTGCTCCGAGAAAGACTAAAATACTCTGCCACCATTCAGCATAAAACAATGAATGTAGAGTTAATACTACTGGAAACCCACCAATTAGCCATTTGCGGGCTGGTGCTTCTTCTGCTAATTCCCGTTGCTTTTTCCCGATTTCATTTCTTGACTTCTCTAAGACCATAGTGCAATCTTCGAATATGGCCTCTTTTTGTTCCTCGCTAGTGTTATCCCACCAATCTCTAAATTTGTTTACATCCGTCTGTGCATCTTTAGGAACGTGACCCCGCATGCAAGCTATTTGGAAAATCACTTGTCCACGTTGTATATCTTCTTTGCTATAAACCATTTTATGGTTCCTGTTTCATGCCCTAAATAATAGATTGATTAACTCAACGTAACTATGTGATTATTAATTATATCAGGCAATAGAGTTTTACATATTGTTTGGTAGTGATTATTTAGTAATAGTACCTTCGTTTCTCATCTTTTCCCACCCTAGCCGCCCTCGGTGTAAATCCCTCTCTAACTCTCCCCTTACGAAGGGGAGAGGATGATTGTGCAAACCCATATATCTTTGTTTCTCTCTATCTGTCTCCCTCCTTCGTAAGGAGGGATTAAGGGAGATTTATCCCAGCTGGGAGTAGCCTGCGAAGAGTGGCAGCCAGCCCCTCTACCCAAACCTCCCCCTCTCCTTGCTAGGAGAGGGGGACACAGGGGGTGAGGTAGCAAAGGAATAATAAGGGGATGGGGTGAGCTATCTATTCCCGCCCACCGCCCTTTATAGAGTTACACAGGGGGTGAGGTAGAAAAGAGACGGATTACTTCGCTGCGCTCGCAATGACGGGAGGGTGGGGGGATAAGGTGGAGTGAAAAATACTTTCTATTTAGTGGCGGGGAATTTAGGACGGCGTATCGCCAGGATAGTGGGTATCCCCAGCGCGACGGCAACGACGGTAATGATAAAAGCCGTCTCGTAAGTGCCGGTTCTATCGAATAGATAACCGGATAATATGGGAGAAGTGGCGGCGCTGAGGCTTTGAGAGGCGTTAAGGGCGCCATAAATGGTACCGTAAGCGAGCAGGCCGAAATTGGTGCTGGTAAGCAGGGACATGATGGGCATCCAGCCGCCGATACCCAGTCCCATTAATATGGTATACATCACAATGAACCAGTCCGGAGAGCTGCTGTTTATATTAATCAGCAATATTATGGCGATGGTTATTAACGATACGGCGATAGTGGCGGTGAATTTAACATTAATCTTATCGCTGAGCCAGCCGAAGATGAGTGTGCTGGCAGTACTCAATACGGCGAGGATGCTCATCGCCATGGCAACGATACCGGGGGTGAATTCGAGGTCTTCCAGGTGGGGAATCTGATTCTGCATTATACCCATATGACTGCTGACGATAAATATGGCGACCGCCAGCAGCCAGAAAGCCTGGGTGGCCAAAGCGTTCTTAAACGGCAGGCCTTGGGTGGAAAGGGCCCTATCCGCGGCGATGCCGGCTATCTCCGAGGCGTCTCGGCCGTCGGGCAGAAGCCCCATGTCGGCGGGGTGGGTCCTGATTACGAATATCGCCAGCGGAATGGCGAGTCCTGCGGTCAGGGCGGCGTAAGTCAGGTAGGTATTGTTCCAACCGAGATGTGGTAGCAGATAAACGATGACGAGGGGTGTAAATATAATACCGGCGGTGCCGGCACCCATCGACATGGCGCCTATGGCCATGCCTCTCCGTCGAATGAACCAGTTCGATACGACGAGTGTCGTAATTACCGGACCGGAAGCGGCAACCCCAACGCCGATGAGAGCGTAGCCGATGTAGTATTGCCAGAGACCGCTCAACTGGCTTAACAGAATGTATCCGATGCACGCTGAAAACGCACCCAGAGAGGCAACTTTTCTGGCCCCGTACCGGTGAACCATGCGTCCGGCAAACGGCCCGCTGATAGCAGCGAAGATAAAGAATAACGAGAAACCGGTCATTATATCCGTCCGGCTCCAGTTATTAGCTGTCTCAAGAGAGGTGACGAAGAAGCTGAAACTGATGGGGCCGCATCCGGCGCTGATAACGTTTAACAGAAAACAAGCCAGCAGTACCCAGTAACCATAGAATATTCTCGATGTTTTCAATGATTATGCCTTTGAAGGGTTAATATAGTTTACAGTTAGGAACCGAAGAATAGCAACAACAGAGGTTGGGGGAAAAGTGGATGGGATTCCCGAATCTTTTTAAGTAAGAAATTATTAGGTGTCTTCCGCGAATCTCTGCGGCTTGCCGATGAAAAACGACGTGATTATAGAGAGAAAGCTGATGATAGCGGCCAGGAAAATTACGTACTGAAAGCTCTCGATAACGGATAGCCTCTCCACCATGTCGGGGGCGATATCCTGCAATGCCAGTTCCGCGGCGCTGGTCACCTGCTGCCGGGCGTAGAGCGTACCGGCGATAGCCAGACCGGTGGAACCGCCCAGGAGTCTCATCGTATTGGCTACCCCCATGACGGTGGCGAGGTGGCGGCGGGGCACTGTGCTGATGACGGCGCTCTGGTTGGGAGCCATGAACACGCCCATACCCACGCCGAACAGCGCCAGGACTAAAGCAACATCCACTACGCTGGTTTCGATAGTCAGTCGGCTGCCGAGGTACAGCGCCACGGTGAAACAGGTAGTGGCGATGACCATGGGTATTCGATTGCCTATTTTGTCGGAAATAATTCCGGTTACGGGAGATATTATCATCGGTGGCACGGCAATTAAAGCCATCAACAAGCCCGACGTTGAGTCCGATAGTAACAGACCACCGACGATAAAGAAAGGGAAGAGGACAGGCCCTGCCGACCCTGCCGTCATCTGGATAAAGCTGGTCAAACCAGCCATGGTAAAGGTACGGTTTTTGAAGAAGCTGAGGTCAAGGACGGGCTGGGCAACCCTTCTTTCCAGATAGAGAAAGATTCCCAGAAGAATAACGGCGGCTACCAACAGGGCCAGGGACATTGGTGAAGTATAGCCCCAGTCGCTGCCGAGATTGAGATACAAGAGAAAGCAGCCGGTGCTACCAAGCAGCGTCAGAGCGCCGCCGTAGTCGAGGTGGAGGCGTGCCCCGGGCTCTTTCTGCTCCCTGATTATCATCAGTGCCATTATCAGGGTGATTATACCCACGGGTATGCGGGTGTAAAAAATACCCTGCCAGTCCAGATAATCGATGATGACTCCGCCGAGAGCCGGACCGGCAATAAGACCGACCGACGTGAACATGGCGAACAGGCCGATAGCCCGACCCTGCTGCTCCTGGGGAAATGCGGCCACCACGATAGCGCTGCCGACCGTCAGTGTCATGGCTGCCCCCGCACCCTGGACAATGCGCGATATTAGCAGCATGGTAAAATTCGGTGATATTGAGCAGAGGACGAGCCCCAGGGTGTACAGAGCCAGGCCGAAGACGTATACTTTCTTCCGTCCGATAGTATCACCGACCTTGGCCAGAGTCAGCAGCAAGCCGAGTTCGGCAACGGAAAAGGCGATAGCCAGCCAGACGACCACCGAAGCGTCGGTGTTGAAAACCTCGGTGAGGCGGGGGAAAGAAACGACGATAATACTCATATCCAGGGCGGCGGAGAAATTAGCGATGGATATGGCGATGAGTACCCACCACTTATAGGAACTGCCCGGATTATTCATAATTTGATTCATTTATTTCTATAAAATGCGGGCGGGCTTGTTCTGCCCCGGTATTGAAAAAATGATTATAGTTCTGATGGACCTGTGAGACAAAGATGACGGTCATGACTGCCTGAAAATACTTTACGCTAAAATAGGCTTGAATACAAGTTACGGAAGCTGACTATCTGGTAGCATACTGAGCCGATAGCAGGGTGTCGATAAAGATGATGGGCTTATCAATCCTCTTGAAGTTCATGGGGCCGTGTATCATGCCGATGGGCACGTGGACGGCAGTCGGCCTGTTTATCAGGTGCATTTCACATTCTTCACCCAGTGAAAACTCAACCTCGGCATCAAATTCCGTATATTTTCCGAAATCGCCGTTACAGAAGAAGTAGAACTGCTCGAAGTCGTGAGCATGGGGCTCTTTCACCAGTACGCCCGGCTCGGTGATATAGTGTACCCTGAGTGAAAACTCGGCGCCGTCGAAATCCCTGGCGCCGTTAGCGATTATCCTCGGGAAAAATCCCTCTTTACCCAGTGGTTCATTCACGAAATATTTATCGTATTTGTTCTTAGACATTTTATTCTCCTTGTTTGATGTGGCTGTATATCACAAAGAGGTATTGGGACAAGGGGAGGGGTTAATCCGTCTTTAGCATATCCCCCGGTAGCAGTGAGTACATGATAGCGTCGTGTAAATCGTCCCCTATCTTTAGCCTGTTTCTCAAAATACCCTCGCGTTGCGCCCCGACCTTTTCCGCCACGCGCTGACTGCGTTTATTACCCGTGGCTACCAGAATCTCGATACGGCATAATTTAACCACCAAAAATCCCCATTTGGCCAGGAGTAATGTTGCTGCGGTAGCGGCACCCTGTCCCATCCGACTCGTCCTGATCCAGTAACCCAGGTTAGCCCGACCGTTTTCTTTATCAATACCATTAAGACCGCATCCCCCTATTAACGATCCGTCTCTGGAATCGATAATACCGAAAGCGTAGTCGGTGTCCTTTTTCCAGCCATCGGGCCGTCCCTTGAGGAAGTCCTTGGTCTCGCTGATAGAGTAGTTTTCGTGAGCAAAGGGCAGCCAGGGAGAGATTTCAGCAATAGATTCAAGAATAGCCTGGTACATTGGCTCGGCATCGCTCATACGGGCTGGTCGCAGGGTCACTATTCCGTCGCTTAGTAAGATGTCTTTATAGTCCTTGATAGCCGCCCTCCCGGTGGGTGAATATATATATGATAGGTAGAGTTATCTTTGCTGTCAACGTATTAACGTAAAAGGTGTAGCTTATGTATAAAGAAAGATGTTATCTGCATTTGTTTGATAGGTGCTTACCTCACCCCTGTCCCCTCTGCAGCCAGAAACACCGGTATGACACCGCAATTATGGCTGGCTGGAGAGGGGTGTATGTAAGAGAGGGGGTCAGGGGGAGAGCATCTGATATCAAACAAAATCAAACGGAACCTAAAGAAATAAGGCTTGAATTTCACTACCGTTTAGTGCTAAAGTTTATACGGTGTGATGCACTCTCTTTCAGATACAATAACAGGAGGTAGCTATCTCACGGAATCGTTCCGGAGGTAGCTTTTTCATTAGCGATGACGGATAAGATTTACCTGACGATTGACGGAACGGATGTTGAAGCTGAGAAAGGCTCTACCGTACTTCAGGCGGCACAGGGTGCCGGTCTCTATATTCCCACACTTTGTTATCATCCCGACCTGATGCCTTACGGTGGGTGCCGACTCTGCATCGTTGAAATCGAGAACATGCGCGGTTTTCCCACCTCGTGTACCACACCCGCTACCGAGGGAATGGTAGTAAGTACCAATACACCCCAGCTCCAGGAATTGAGAAAGAGCTTCCTGCAGCTTATCCTCACCGAGCATCCCAATGCCTGCCTTACCTGTCACCGGCGCGAACGCTGCGGACCGTACGATATCTGCCTGCGCCATGTCGCCGTTACCGAACGGTGCGTCAGCTGCCCGAAAAATAAGCAATGCGAACTGCAATACCTGGTGGACTATATCGGCATTGATGAAGTTACCCTTCCCTACAGGTATAGAGGGCTGCCGGTTGATTTCAATCGCGAACCTCTGATACAGCGCGACTATAATTTTTGCATTCTCTGTGGGAGGTGTGTGCAGGTATGCGCCGATGCCAGAGGTATCGGCGCGGTAAGCTTTGTAAATCGCGGCATCGATACGGTTGTCGGCACGGCTTTCGATAAGCCACTCCAGGACTCGGGCTGTCGTTTCTGCGGAGCGTGTGTCGAGGTCTGCCCGACCGGTGCATTAATGGATGAAGGTGCCAGATACAAGCCGGAACATACTCATGAAGAAGTAGCGGTGCCCTGCAAGTACGCCTGTCCGGCGGGAATAGACGTACCGCTTTACGTATATCTAATCGGCGAAGGGAAATACCAGGATGCCCTGGGAATCATCAGGGAGAAGGTTCCGTTCCCCGGAGTGCTGGGGCGGGTGTGTATCCATCCCTGTGAAGAAGCCTGCCGTCGCAGCGCGCTTAACGAGCCGATATCAATTCGATTCATGAAACGCTTCGTTGCCGACCGGGATAACGGCGACTGGAAGAATTTTACCCATAAGTCACCAGCTACCGGTAAGAAAGTAGCTATCGTCGGCTCCGGCCCGGCCGGACTGACGGCCGGGTATTACCTGGCGAAAGCGGGTCATGCCGTTACCGTGTTCGAGCAGTTCTCTAAAGCGGGCGGCATGATGCGTGTCGGCATTCCGGACTATCGTTTACCGCAAGAGGTACTCGATGCTGAAATCGAGGAGATAACGAATGCCGGTGTCGAAATCAAGTTGAATACCAGGATTGATTCCGTCGATTCTCTATTCGAGCAGGGGTATGACGCCGTGTTTCTGGGTCCCGGTTCCCACGTGGGTATGCCGCTAGGCGTGGAAGGCGACGACCTTCCCGGCGTTTTTGACGGAGCATCGTTCCTGAGGGAGGTTAATCTCGGGAATAAGGTGGATGTCGGTAAGAAGGTAGCCGTTATCGGCGGCGGTAATGTCGCCATTGATAGCGCTCGCGTTGCCCTGCGTCTCGGTGCCAAAGAAGTTACCATTGTTTACCGCCGCACCCGTGCCGAAATGCCCGCCAGCCCGGAAGAAGTGGAGGCGGCGCTGGAGGAGAATATCAAGATTGAATATCTTACCGGTCACCTCAAAGTAAGACGTGATAACAGCAAATTAATCATGACCTGCAATCGCATGGAGCTGGGAGAGCCGGATGCCAGCGGACGTCGGCGACCGGTGCCGATAAAAGGAAGCGAATTCGATGCCGATTACGATAGTATTATCGGCGCCATCGGGCAGCGGACGGAAAAGGTGGAAGGATACGGGGTCAAGACGGGCCGGGCCAATACTATTTCGACCGACGATAACCTGGCAACGAGTAAACCGGGAGTCTGGGCCGGCGGCGACGCTGTTACCGGACCCGATTCGGTTATTCGGGCGATTGCCGCGGGACGGACAGCCGCCAGCTCTATTGATAAATATCTCGGCGGCGACGGCGTTATCGACGAAGAGCTTACCGGGGAACGGCAGATTGGCATGTGCACTGGTATCACCGCGGAGGGCTTTGCCGGGCAGAAACGCGTTAAGATGCCTTTCTTGCCGCCGGATAAGGTGACCGATAACTTCATCGAGGTGGAGACCGGATTGCCCGAAGATGGGACGGTAGCCGAGGGTAAACGCTGTTTGCAGTGCGGCGTCAGGTCGCAAATATCACCGGCGCCGCTGCCACCGACAGCTCGGAAAAACAGGGCTGCCAGCCCGGTCAAATAGGCCGGGGTTTACTAAATTCCATCCGTCAGGCTGATTAATATCACTGTAACTAATAATCCGGCAACCAGGCCATCTCTCTTTAAGGCGGGAGTGTTCACCGGATGCAAAACGAGTCCGAGGCTACTGTAAAAAGGTATATTGTACTCATCATATCCACGGCGGCATCATTTATCATGCCCTTTATGGTCGCGGCGGTGAATATCGCTATTCCCACCATGCGCGAAGAATTTTCCCTGGAAGCCTGGGTGACGGCATGGGTCGGCACGGTATATTTCCTGGCAATTGCTATAGTACAGGTCCCCTGCGGGCGGCTGGCCGACATCTACGGACGGAAAAAGCTCTTTATAATCGGACTGCTGGTGACCATTCTGGCGTCTTTTCTGGGAATGTTTGCCCACTCGGTGCCCCTGCTGTTCATCAGTCTGGCTCTGATGGGAGCCGGTTCCGGGATTCTGATTAATAACGCCATCTCTATATTGACCTCGGTTTTCCCCGCTGAGAAGAGGGGGCGTGTTCTGGGGATAAGCACGGCGGGAACATATATCGGGCTTTCGGTGGGGCCATATATCGGCGGGGTTCTTACCAGAGCGTTCGGCTGGCAGAGTATCTTCATACTCAGCGCTATTATGTCCATCGTGCTGCTGGCGCTGGTCATATATGCGTTAAAAGGAGAATGGCGGGAGGCTAAGGG
>Ga0315555_1003792_pt1 | contig 10349 bp, 5 predicted proteins | sample SalMarSW160380MG_FD_202113 | JGI IMG/M metagenome (GOLD analysis project Ga0315555, IMG submission 202113) | Salt marsh sediment microbial communities from the Plum Island Ecosystem LTER, Massachusetts, United States - Salt Marsh Sediment SW1603-80 ...
CACCATTAGCTCCTTATTGGCATCATACTCAAAAAGGCTCATCGGCTCATGACCGACGTTCATAACTTCTCACCTTTCCCTTCTATATCAGGCAAAAATGCCCTTGCCCAAGTAATCATAACTCTAGCATGTGTCGCACCTTCAATATAACTGCATTTTACCACAGAGATAAGCTGGTTATGGGTGCTTTGGTATAATTCGAATGTGTGGCTTCTCTATGTTAGCTGTGCCTGGGTCGCCGGGATATTCCTAGGGTCGCAGCTTAGCCTGCCTTGGCTGGCCTTATTCATCGGGCTTATCCCCTTCGCCTTCGCCCCCCTCTTCCCAAGCAGCAGAAACACCTTAGTAATAGCCGGACTGTGCCTCCTGGCGCTCCTCGGCGGCGGGTTTCGCTTCTCGTCAAGCTTACCTCCAGTAGACGAGCATTTGCTCTCTTTCTACAATGACAAGGGAACGGCAGAGATTCAAGGCATGGTGGCAGAAGAGCCGGACATTCGAGATAGGTATTGCCTGCTGACGTTTTCCGCCACCGGAATAGTCGTGAATGGCCAAAGCAAAGACGTATCGGGAAGTGCCTTGATTCGCGTATCCCGCTACCCCACCTATCATTATGGAGACGTGTTGAAGTTAACTGGCGAATTGGAGACCCCCTCTCAATTCGAAGATTTCGATTATAAGACCTACCTGGCACACCAGGGGATCTATTCGGTCATCTATTACCCCGTGGTAGAACTCCTAGATCGTGGCCAGGGCATTCCACCTTTGCAGTGGATTTACTCTTTAAGGGAGCGGCTTGCCGCTTCCTTGGCCGGGGCCTTGCCCGAGCCACAGGGTTCATTGGCTCAGGCTATTTTGCTGGGTCTGAGAGGCAACATACCTGATTCCCTTAATGAAGCCTTCTCCAGGACGGGGACAGCACACTTATTAGCTATTTCCGGTTTGCATATGAGCATCATCATTGCCATATTTCTCAGCTTGGGCATGCTGCTCTTCGGCAGGCGACGTTCCATATATATTTGGCTGACCCTAGGATTTACCTGGCTGTATGCGCTGCTTGCCGGGATGCATCCGCCAATAATTCGAGCGGCAACTATGGGAACCCTGTTTATAATAGCCGTGTACCTGGGCAGGCAGGGAAGCGCCATCATTGCCCTGGCGTTTGCCGCCGCGGTGATGGTAGCAATTCAGCCCGGTCTCTTGTGGACCGTCTCCTTTCAGCTCAGCTTTTTGGCCATGGCCGGGCTTATTCTCCTTTATCCTTACTTCCAGGCGTCGGGGAGAAAAGGCGTTGCCAGAGTATTTGGACATAGAGAGACGCTGGCAACCGCAGGCAACATGATAACGGACGTCTTTGCTGCCAGTCTGGCAGCTACGGTAGCAGTTGCGCCACTTATAGCTTATAACTTTGGCATAGTTTCTCTGGTCGGCCTGCCGGTAACCTTTTTCGCCCTGCCTGCCTTGCCCTTTATCATAGTCACTTCAGCGTTGGTCGCCTTCGTGGGACTCATTGCCTCAGTTGCCGCTCAGATACTGGGCTGGCTGGCCTGGCTTTTTCTCAGCTATCTCGTTTTTCTAGTTCGCGGCTTCGACGCTCTGCCCCATTCTTCATTAGAAGTGGCCACTATTTCCCCCTGGTATGTCCTCGGATATTATGCTGTATTGGCTGGAGTCATAGCATTCCTCAACTACCGAACCCAATTGGCTGATTTCTCCTCCAGGCTGACTTCCGGAATGCAGAAGACTGCCCAAGGCATTCCTAAGTCTCGCCTCGGCTTTTCCCCGAAATGGCTTGTCCTGCCCCTTTTGCTAGTAGCTATCCTGGTGTGGTCTATGGCTCTGACTATGCCCGATGACAAGCTTCGTGTAAGCTTTCTCGATGTCGGACAGGGAGATGCCATCCTGATTCAGACGCCCAATGGCCAGAATATCCTCATTGACGGCGGTCCTGACCTTCAGAAAATCAATCTGGAACTGAGCGAGAGACTTCCCTTCTGGGATAGGACGATAGACCTCGTGGTCTCTACTCAACCTCAGGCCGACCATGTCACTGGCTTGGTGGAAGTGCTTCAGCGATACAACGTAGAGCAGGTGCTTGATCCCGGAGTTTCCTATGATTCAGTTATCTACCAAGAATGGATCAGGCTCATTCAAACTAATAGAATCGAATATGCCATAACCCGGGCTGGACAGGAAATTGATTTGGGCAACGGAGTCAGGATGGAAGTGCTAAATCCGCCGGAGAGTCTGTGGGAAGGCACGAGCGACGATGTGGACAACAATGGTGTAGTGATGAGACTGAGTTGGAACAATGTCAGTTTCCTGTTCGCTGCCGACATCAGAGCAGAAGCTGAATTCGAGCTTATCGGACAGCGAGCCAACTTGAGAAGCACTGTGCTGAAGATCGCCCATCATGGCAGCAGTACATCCACTTCTCAGCACTTTCTGGCGGCGGTTGACCCTGAAGTGGCCGTGATTTGCGTTGGGGCAGATAATCCCTTTGGTCATCCCAGCTCTGAGGTACTGGAGAGATTGATCGACAGGCTAGGCGAGGACAATGTCTATCGCACGGATCAGGACGGCACCATCGAGTTCATTACCGACGGAGAGACACTGTGGGTGAAAGCAGACAGCTAGGGCGTCTATTGGTTAGCTGGGTCTCTGCAATGGCGGGCTTCCCGCCATAACAGGACACCATGCAAGGCGGCAGCCAAACCGCCGGCATAGCCCACCACGAAGATTGTAACGAAGCCCTGCCTCAGATCAGGATCTTCCCGTCCTTGAGGAAGAGAGTCCCATCTACACGGACTTCCCCACCTTTGCGGAGGTCGCAGACCATATCCCAATGGATGGCGGATTTGTTCTTGCTCCCGGATTCGGGATAACCCTTCCCCAGGGCCAGGTGGATGGTCCCGCCAATCTTCTCATCGAAAAGGATATTCTTGGTGAACCGCTGGATCCCGGAATTAGTGCCGAAGGCGAACTCTCCCACATAGTGTGCCCCTTTGTCGCTCTCCAGCATCTTCAACAGGAACTCCTCATTCTTAGCCGCCGTGGCCTTGACGACTTTCCCATCCTTGAACTGGAGTCGGACATCCTCCACCTCCCGGCCATAAGCGCAGGCAGGATAAGTATATCTGATATGCCCGTTCACACTCTTCTCGACGGGCCCTGTGAATATCTCTCCATCGGGGAAGTTCTCGTGCCCGTCGCAGTTGATCCACTTCCGGCCTGTAACCTCGAGCTTGAGGTCGGTATCCGGGCCAACGACATGGATCTTCCTGGCTTTGTTCAACCAATCAACGATGCGCTGCTGCTTTTTGGAGATTTTCTTCCAGGCCTTGATTGGATCAGGCTCCTGGACCAGACAGCCCTTGTAGACGAAATCCTCGAACTCGCGGAGCGACATTTCCGCATCCTGAGCGAAAGCCTGGGTCGGATAGAGGGTTCCACTCCAACGCAGCTCCTTCTTAGCCGCCCGTTCGAGCAATCGGTCGGAGAGGGGACGCATCGCCACTGACCGGCGGGACTGCTTAGCGGGGTCAGCACTGGTGAGCTGCTTGGTGTTCACATCCGTCCAGATCCCGATGTTTGCGTCGATTTGTTCAATGACATCCCTCATAAATGGCGGGATGTAATCAAGCTGGGCATCACTGGCATAGGCGTACAGAAGCTCTTCTGCCTCTTCCGGTTCAACCTGGAGAAAGGGGTGAGCACCTCGCTCCAGAACCTTCTGATAGACGGCCAGAATCAACGGCGCACCCTGAGGGCCACCGCTGATGCGGACTAGCTGCTTCGGTCGCACCTCTACTGAATAATCGACCAGGATTCTCGCTACAGTTTCGACTCTTGGATCTGCCATTTCACCTCCTTTGACGTGCTCATATCAGAGTATTTCGGCAGTCTAGCAGGTGCTGTCGAGGATAGTCAAGCATTCGATGCCGCCGCGATGATCCATATCCTACAGGTGAAGAAGGCACCATCGAATTCATTACCGATATATAGAGGCTATAGCTAGGATTAGAGAAGCAGGCACTCCTATCTGTCTTCTCAGGCTTAGTAGTCTATGCCGCTCAATCCAGGTGAGCTGTGTTGCGATGGTAAAAGTAGGCAGGCACCCAATCACGAACTGCACCCAGCTTTCTTCTGAATTCCGTCGGCAGTCCAAGATATGAGATAAATACCCATAGATAATAGACTCGCCGCACCAGCGCAGCAGCGAATCCATCGAAGACGTAATCCCACACCTGAGCCACCGCCAGATTCCTGCCCATATATACTACCTGCCCCTTGAATTTGTAACGGAAGGGACGCTGGTCCTGACCCCGTATGGCGCGGACGATATTCCTGGCACAGACCGGGCCCTGTCGCGAAGCTACCTGGTGGGTTGGGGGATAGGGCACCGAGCCATTCTCCTGTAACGAATAAGCACAATCCCCGAGTACGTAGATCCCGGGTGACTCCGGGACTTCCAGATATTGATTCACTATGATGCGCCCATCCCTTGCCTTATTGAAAGGCAGTGCTCCAACAACAGCTACCGGCTTCACGCCCGCCACCCAAATAACAGTGCCAGTCGGTATAGTCTGCCCGTCAGCAGTCTGGATGCCATCTGACCAGACCTTGGTAATACGAGTTTCCAATAAAACCTCAATTCCTCGAGAGCGCAGCCGGCTGATAGCCATTTCTGACATTTTAGGTTTCAGGCCAGATAAGAGAGCACCTTGTGCTTCAACGAGGAGCACCCGAGTCTGCGACATCAGGGAAGGATAGTCCTGTATCAGCGCCCTGCGCACGAAGTCCTGAATAGCCGCCACCAATTCTACGCCGGTGGGCCCGCCTCCTACCACCACAAAGGTAAGTAGCTCACGCCGACGTTGTTCATCTTCTTCCCGCAATGCTGCCTCATAGTTGTCCAAAACGTGATTGTGGATATTGACGGCGTCTTTCAGAGATTTCAAGCTTAGCGAATTTCCCTCGACATCGGCCATCCCGAAGAAATTGGTAGCGCTGCCCAGGGCTACCACCAGATAGTCCCATTTCAGCTCCCCGTAATCCGTGCTGACCACCTTCCTCGCCACATCTATGCCCTGTACCCGGCTCTGCCTGAATTTAACTGGTCCCTCAGCACCCCTTGTTCTCAGCAGGACGTGCAAGGAAAAAGAGATGTGACTGGGCTCAACACTCCCGCTGACTACATGCCATATGAAGGGCAGGGGGTGGTGATAATCCCGCTGGTCCACCAGCGTTACCTCCAGCTCCGGCACACGAGCGGAGGCTTTGTTCAACTCCAGTGCCGCGCTAATCCCAGCCGCGCCTGCGCCCAGGATAAGTACTCTCTTTTTGTCTCCACGCATAACCATCTCACACCAGAAAACCTTCCACTCGTTGTGACAAGATTAACGTTAGTTTGTCCAACTGTCAATCATGCTACTAGTAGAGTGCTTACTGGTTAGCGCGCATCATTACTAGACGCCCCAAGCGCAACCGAAGGAACTCGCCAAAGCGATTTCTTGAGATTGCCACACTTCGCTTGCAATGACAATTCGAGTTGCCTGAATCTCTTAAACGGGGTATGCTTCTGAACAGAAACTATAGCTCAGCCCGTGAGAGCACGGGTAACAAAAATGTAAGAGGTTGACCATGGTTGATTTAGATAATGCCTCTGCTTACCCGCAATTTGACAAGTCAGGAATGCTCGACCACCTTCACGGATTTCCTGAGCAATGCCAGAAAGCCTGGGAAAACGTCCTGGGGTTTGAGATCCCCCGCGAATATACCAAAATCTCTAATGTCGTTATCGCAGGGATGGGTGGCTCTGCTATCGGCGGCGATATCGTGCGCCGACTGGCTGTCGCTGAAAGCAAATTGCCAATTTTGGTGCACCGGGACTATGGGCTGCCGGCATTTGTGGACGCCGGTACTCTGGTCATTGCCTCGAGCTATTCAGGGAATACTGAAGAAACGCTCTCGGCGTTCACCAAAGCGTTAGGAACCCGGTCCAGGAAGCTGGTCATCACCTCAGGCGGCAAACTCAAGCATCTAGCCGAACAGGAAGGCATCCCGGTTTTCGTGATAGACTACCAGGCACCTCCCCGAGCTGCCTTCCCCCACAGTTTTATTCCCCTGGTGGGCATTCTTCAGAAGCTTGGTCTGCTTGGAGATAAGTCGGCAGATTTGCGAGAGGCGGTGGACATTCTGAAGAAACTGTCGAGAGACTTCATGGAAACCAAGCCGCTTGCTTCTAATCCCGCCAAGCAACTGGCAGCCAAGCTGTGGGGGCATATAGCAGTTATTTATGGGGCCGAGATGCTCTCGGAAGTAGCCCGGCGCTGGAAGGGGGAATTTAACGAAAACAGCAAGGCCTGGGCCTTTTCCGAAAGCTTCCCTGAACTCAATCACAATGCCGTAGTCGGCTACGAATTCCCCCTCGAGGCGAAGGAAAGGATATTCGTGATTATGTTGCGCTCCTCTTCGCTCCGTCCCCGGAACCTGCTTCGCTACGAGGTCACGTCTAAGCTGCTGACCAAAGCGGGAATCGCTTGTGAATTCACAGAAGCCAGAGGGAAAAGCGCCTTGGCTCAGGTGCTGAGTCTAGTCCTTCTGGGCGATTATGCCAGTTTCTATCTGTCGATGCTGAACGAAGTTGACCCTACATCTACAAACGCCATAGATGTTGTGAAACAGCACCTTGCTCAATCCCCCAGTTCGAGTGACTAGGGTGGAGTATAGGGGCGAATCTATTGACTTCTTCAGCACCTTCGTGGCGTGTTCCAGTACGGTCCATAGGCAACTCCAGCCGCCCGACCCCCGTTAGGATCTGCGTTGTTGGACGGAAGACTGGGATCAAGAGTCACACATTCGCCGGATTCGAGATTCCTGATGGGGGATCATCCTTGGTGCTGGCCCTAGTCTCAGTTACTAAAGATCGGTTTCACTATTAGCTCCCCGTCACCCAATCGACCATCTGAAGGTGGCGGTTCAACGCCTCCTGTCTGAAACGTAGAATTGTAGCCCGATCCTGAAGGTGATGTCCGTATGGTTAACTTGACTCTTCTTACAAATCGAGATTTTTTAGGACTTTTCTGCTATGACCATTTTCTGGTCAAATTGGTACTTCTAGGTGATTGTGTAGTTACTTGAAGTAAGTTACTCTTAAGATAGATTAATTAAAGAGGAGATGGGAACAGATATGGGAAATGGTGAACATATGAGTGACATGCTGACGGTACGGGAAGTAGCCCGGCTATTCCATGTCCATCCCAATACCCTGAGGCGCTGGAGTAACAACGGAAGAATCAGGGCGTACCGCATTACTCCCCGGGGTGATCGCAGATTTAAGCGCGAGGAAATCGCCCACTTTCTAGCGGAATTGAACAGCCAGGCGGACAACTACTGGCAGGAAGTTGAGAGCAGGCAACGGTCACAGTGGTGAGTAAGGCCACTACCCCAGTCGCCCGGCGAGCCATCGTGAAGAACCGGATTTGTCTTTCCTCCCCGTAGTGAACTCACTCATCCTGCCTCCTATTGTGCAGACATTGTCATCCGCATAAATCCCTACTAGATTCTACCTGAGATTGCCACGCCCGACTTTTGGGGGCCGGCAACGAAACCCCCCTTCATCATTGCGAGGCTAACGAAGTTAGCTGAAGCAATCTCAGACAGGAATCACCAACTCTGTGTGGAATCAGCGTTTGTGCAGGCTTCGCACATCACCGGAGCTCAGTATCTGTTCCAGAACGACTTTCCACCTGTTCCCCAGGAGCCTAGCATCCAACTTGATTTGTGTGGCGCCTATTTTAACTGCGGCATCGTAGCTTTTGCCTGGAGATTGCTTTGCTTCCCCTTCGCCATGCTCAGGGCTTCGACTCACCGCAATGACGGTTTCCTGCGGCTTTATTACGATTTGCCTCCCTTGCGTGGAAATGGAGCTTACTTTAGCCTGCATAGCTAGAACTTTTGTTTTCACAATGTACAGAAGATTTTCCACAGGCTCGGGCAAAGGACCAAATCTATCCAGGAATTCTCGAGCCATCGCTGCTACTTCCTCGATATCCTCCACCTTGGCCAGTCTGTCGTAAAGGCTTAACCTGGTATTCAGATTGGAAACATAGTCTTCCGGTATGTGGGCGTCTAAGGGCAGAGATATGCTGGGCAACTCCTTCTTTCCTCCGACAACGACCTTTTCCCTCGCTTCGCCAGCTTGCTTGGCTTTCAACTCCTCTACTGCCTCAGCCAGCAACTGGCAATAAAGGTCAAAACCCAAGGCGGCGATATGCCCGCTCTGCTTGACGCCCAAAAGATTACCCGCCCCCCGAATTTCCAGGTCTCTCATGGCGATAGCGAATCCCGAGCCCAGTTCCGTAGCTTCCAAGATGGTCCTAAGTCTCTTGTAAGCCTGGGGGGTCAGCCGTTTCCGCTCGTCAAAGAAGAGATAAGCATAAGCCTGGTTGATACCACGACCCACCCTACCCCTCAACTGATATAGCTGAGCCAGGCCGAACCTGTCCGCCTGGTCAATAATCAGTGTATTAACATTGGGCATATCAAGACCTAACTGGATAATAGTGGTGGTCACCAGGACATCATACTTGCCAGCGATAAAATCCGTCATCACCCTTTCCAATTGTTCTTCAGGCATTCGTCCATGAGCTATAGCTATTCGAGCCTCGGGCACCAGACCCTGTAATCTGTGGGCAGCTATAGCGATGCTTTGAACGCGGTTATGTACAAAGAAGACCTGCCCATTCCTCTCCAGTTCACGCAATACCACCTGCCTGACCAGAGCGGCATCATAAGCCCCCACATAGGTCTGGACAGACAGGCGTTCTTCAGGAGGCGTTCCTACGATGCTCATATCCCGGATTCCGGTTAAGGACATATGCAGGGTGCGCGGGATGGGAGTAGCGCTGAGAGCTACAGTGTCCAGTTCCCTTCTCATTTGCTTGAGTTTTTCCTTCTGAACCACGCCAAACTGTTGTTCCTCATCAACTATCGCCAGTCCCAGGTCCTTGAATTTGACGTCTTTTTGGAGCAGGCGATGAGTGCCAATGCATATGTCCACAGTACCGTTAGCTAAGCCTTCCAGGATTTCCCGCTCCTTTTCCGGCGGACAAAAGCGACTCAGCATCTCCACTCTTAACGGGAAGGTCTGCAGCCTCTCAGTGAAGGTCAGGAAATGCTGCTGGGCCAGCACAGTGGTCGGGACGAGAATAGCCACTTGCTTGTTATTCATAACCGCCTTGAAGGCTGCACGCAAGGCTATCTCCGTTTTACCATAGCCCACGTCTCCACAGATGAGCCGGTCCATAGGCTTGGCTTCTTCCATGTCCTCTTTGACCGTCATGATCGCCTCAATCTGGTCCGATGTCTCCATATAGGGAAATGATGCCTCCAGCTCCTGCTGCCACAATGAATCTGCAGAGAAAGCGAAGCCCGGAGCTAACTGTCGACCAGCATAAAGGTCAAGCAGCTCCTGAGCAATTTCCGCCACCGATTCTTTAACCCTGTTCTTGGTCCTTTGCCATTCCGGGGTCCTCAAACGGCTCAAGTGTGGTGCCTGGTCGCCAGCGCCGATATAGCGGCTGACGCGGTCTATCCGTTCGGTAGGCACATAGAGCCTGTCACCGGCGGCATACTCCAAAACAAGATATTCTCTCTCCACTCCATCCGAGGACATCCTGGCCAGACCATGGAACCTGGCTATGCCATGGTCAACATGCACGACATAATCGCCGGGGGCCAATTGAGGCAGAAACCACCGGGGAGGTATTGGCCTCTTCTTGCCTGCTCGCGGCTGTTTGACAAAGCCAAAAAGCTCCACATCAGTGATCAGGGTCAGCCTGCCATCCAATAGCCAGCCTCCGTCCAGTGAACCCTGGAGCACGGTGATTGAACCGGCCGGAGGTATCTGCTCTATCTGTGATGTGGGCGCAGTGTGGATGTCCTCTTTTTGGAGTAGTTCAGCCAACCGATTTGCCTGATGGCTAACTACGACCACGCGCTGTCTCTGCTCCACCATTTGCTTAGCTGTTTTGAGAAACATCTCCAGCTGGCTGCCATAACTCTGAGCACTGATAAAGGGCCAAGCCTGTCCAGAGCCCTGGGCAGCATCCCATGTTGCCAGCGTCAGACGACGCTTTTCTTCAATCTGCGATTCTAATTCCTCCCAGGTGAGGTAAGGATGGGGAAAGTGTTCAGGCAGTTCGCCACTTTCCATCTTTGCGGCTCTTAATTCTTGAGTTTCCTCATTGAGCCTAATGACGGCAAGTTCAATTCCTTCAGGATCATCGAGCACAAGCAAGGCACCGCTGCCAAGGTAGTCAAGAACGCTGCCAGCCGCCACCTCAGAG
>Ga0315555_1003793_pt1 | contig 10349 bp, 4 predicted proteins | sample SalMarSW160380MG_FD_202113 | JGI IMG/M metagenome (GOLD analysis project Ga0315555, IMG submission 202113) | Salt marsh sediment microbial communities from the Plum Island Ecosystem LTER, Massachusetts, United States - Salt Marsh Sediment SW1603-80 ...
CGCCAGCTTTACCGACTCACCTTCCGGAACATATCTCAGTAATGCCGATTACTGGATCAGGAGCCCGCAGATAGATTTAACCACCGCCAGCGCAGCCGGCCTGAAATTCTGGACGAAATGGGATATCGAAGAAAGCTGGGATTTTGGGGTGCTAGAAGTGTCTACCGATAATGGTGTCAACTGGAGCACTCTCTCCGGTAATTATACCAAACCGGGCAGTGGCAATGGTGCCCAGCCTGCCGGTAGATATGGTTATGACGGTCGGCAAAGCAGCTGGGTGCAAGAATCCATCGACCTGCAAAGCTTCTGCGGACAGTCCCTTCTGCTCCGCTTCCGCCTGATGACCGATGGGTCAGTAACCAGGGACGGTTGGTACATTGATGACATAACCATCAATACTCTGAATACAAACGCCAATATTCCGCCATTTATCCGTTCCGTTACAGCTCTCAACCATCAGGCCTACAGTGGAAATCCATATCCGGTAAATGCTGTTATTCTGGACGACCGGGGAATTGATCATGCCTCACTTTTTTATTCCAGCGATAATGGCAACAGCTTTCAGGAATCCATAATGAGTGGTACAGACAGCCTGTTCCGGGGAGAAATTCCGCCGCTGTCAGCGGGAAGTACCGTGCAATATTATATTCAAGCCCGGGACAGCAATGAGGCGTGGAGCTGTTTTCCATACGAAGCCCCGGCCAGTATATTGAATCTGTATATCGACCCCTCAGATGCAGCTGTATTAATGGTAACGCCAACCAGTCTGGACTTCAACATTCCTCAGTTATCATCTGCCGAGAAAACCCTGCGTCTGTATAATACCGGAACAACTGCTCTTACCTACCAGATAACCGATACCATCGTCAGCAATGAAACCAGCCATCAATCCGCAGGTCCCCGGGGGGATCAACCGGCTTATTTCATCCCGCTAATAAAAAATATTATTTCCCATGCTGTCCTATCCTCCGTATACTCCTTACCACTGGTAAACCAGCAGAATCCCATTGTTCAGAAGACAGCAGAAAGCCTGGTTATAACCGATCCTTCCGGCGACGTAAGTCTTGCGGGAGTTGACATCACATCGGTTGATTTTAGCGAAAACACTCTCAGCTATGACATAAATATTAATTTTACCGCTGCTCCGGATACTAACTCGGTGGCGGTGCTTTCTTTTGATGTAGATCAGAATTTTGCCAGCGGGGTTTATCCGGCACCTCTGGGTTACGGCCTGGGCAATTTTGACATCGGTTCCGAATACGAAATCTTTTTCGACTTCGCCAATATTATTGGGGATTCAGTCGGGCTCCAGCCGTCCGCCTATGTTCTGGATGTACGCGGTTCAAATCCCAACCTGGTGGGCCTTCCCATACTGATCCAGTTCAGCGGCAGTCGCGCTTTGATCAGTCTACTTAAATTTCTCTATTCAGTATTTGATAAAACTATGAATATCTCCGCCATGATGGTTCAGCTCAGCGGTATTTCCCTTCCCGATATGGCACCGGATTACGGGCATGGCAATCTGGGAGGTGAGCTGGGGAGTTCCTGGGTTTCAGAGATTGACACTTCCGGCACCTCCCGGTACCCAATGACCGGAATGTTGAATCCGGGCGATTCAACACTCATAAATGTAAAAGTGGCGGCAGCCTATCCCCTGGGTTCCTATCAGTCGAAACTGGTGATCGAAAATAACGGCACCGCATCCCCGCTGGAAGTTCCCGTTTCCATGGTTATCTCCCTGCCGGGGGTACCATCTGCCCAGATCGACCCGCTGGCGATCAGCGATACTCTGGACCTGGGTTCGGAAATTAAAACTCTGCCCTTGACTATTTCCAATACCGGCAACACTTCTCTCTATTTTACCATAGTCGATTCGGTATTAAGCGGCCAGAACTGGCTTTCTGCCGAACCATCCTTTGGAGTGGTAAGCGCCGGTGAACTCATGACCGTGCAGGTCCGGATAGATCCTGCTACCTTGACGATTCCGGGACTGTATGAGGGTCAGTTGCGTATCATAACCAATGATCCCCTGCAACCGGCAATCACCGTTCCGGTAGCCATTCTGATGAAAAATCCCAGTTCCATAACCTCAACCGAGCCATTACCGCACACACTGAACCTCTATGCCAATTTCCCCAATCCGTTTAATCCAACCACCACCATTTCATTTGATCTGCCCGGGACCATGGATGTAACACTGGAAATCTATGATCTGTTGGGTCAGAAGGTAACCACCCTGCTTAACCGTCACCTGCCGGCCGGCAGATATAAAGTGGTCTGGAATGGGCAGGATGATGGTGGCAGACTTGTTTCTTCCGGGTTATATATTTACCGAATGCAGGCCGGATATTTTGTTCAGTCGAAGAAGATGTTGTTCATGAAATGAGCTTTTCGATTTGAGGCTAAAGAGCCCCGTTCAATGCGGGGCTCTTTGATTAATGGCCTTATGCCTGACAAATTGATCGTGTTTTGGATTTTGATATATTTGTAGGGTAGATGGTGATCAATATTGGGGAATGGGTGTGCCCATGTCTCACTGTGAGAAACGGATACTGGTGAAGAAATTGAATGGTGGGATCCTGCCGGAGAATTTTGATTTTAGAATGGAGGTCAGGAGCAGGCGATTCAATCAAATGCGGATTACCGGTGTGGGAGAGGAAAAGAATCTGATTAAAAAATTCAGGTTGAAGATATAAAATTTGGGTTTTTGAAATTCTCTGGATAGAGCGGGTGTGAATTTTAGTTCACACTTTGTGGTGTTTTGTTCACAATCAGGAATGGTGATCAATTTGATCAAAATTGTCTAACATAGTATAAATACTGCATTTCTGATTTTTGGCATGCGATTTGACCTTTGTTAAGTGGTAATTATTTTTGAAAAGTTGAACTTTGTGCTTGAAAAATTCATGGTTACTAAATAAATTAAAACAAATCCTTAAAAGTTGTAATTGGAAGCGGTTGAACAGGCACGTTCCATATCATTAATTATGGAAGGAATTATGTCAACACAACATGATTTCCCGGGTCATTTAAACCGTTTTATTCATTGCCATTCTCCCCCGGCTTATATTCTTTATATATTTAGGAAGAAATAAAAGAAACAGGAGTTTCTATGCTCTATAGTCATTTGAAAGCAATATTTGCGTTTTTAGTTCTTTGTCTTTTCTCTTTGGTTATTATTATTCATGGATGTGAAAAGAACGCTACTCCAGTAGATCAAAAAAATCCACACCTCTCTGTTACCGTCGAAGATGTGGTTGTCACCGAAGCCTGGCTGCAACTCAATACCACAGGTATTACCGGTGAAGATTCTCTGATCCTGTTGCGCAATGATTCAGCTGTTTTCCAGATGTCACCGGTTCAGGCAGATACCACTATTTATGACAGTACATTATTACCAGCTCACTCTTATAACTATCAGACAGTTCTGAAACGCAAAGGTTTTGAGCTGACTAAAAGTGAAATGGTGAATACTACCACCATGGATACCACCAGCCATGAGTTTCAGTGGGAATCTATCGAATTCAGCAGTCCATACGGAGGTGGAGCACTGTATGATGTAGCTATTATTAATGAAAATGATATCTGGGCAGTTGGAGAGATTTATTCCGACAGTGCTCAACCTTGGTTGCCATACAATGCAGTGCATTGGGATGGAAATGTTTGGGAATTAAAACGAATTACCTATAATGGTATTTCATGGCCAATAAAAGCCATTCTTGCTTTTTCTACCAGAGATGTTTGGTTTGAGGCTATAGTCAGATGGGATGGGGAAAAGTTTATAGAAATACCAATACCCAATATCTTAATTGGATATGGAATGAATAAAATGTGGGGAATACAAAACGATAATTTCTACATTGTTGGAAGTAATGGGTTGATCTCATATCATATCAATGAGTACTGGTTAAAGCTGGACAGCGGGACGGAACTCCCTGTCAAAGATATCTGGGGAGTCAGCACCGGTTCCAAGTCGGAGATCATCTCTGTAGCCTCTACTCAATATATTCTTAACGACTGTAAAGTATTGAGCATAGTTCAAGGGCGCGTGACCGATTTAACCAATAACGGACTTCCCTGGGCTATAAGTGGTGTCTGGTTTAAACCGCCTCATCACTACTATATAGTTGGGGACGGAATATTCTTTAGCGGTGATTTAAACGGATATTCAAAATGGATTGAACTGGTAGATGATATTACAGGCTATTTTACAGATGCCATTCGAGGGAATGATATCAATGATATTATTATTGTGGGTGCATACGGAGAGGTTATACATTTCAACGGATACACTTGGAAAAGTTATCTTGATGAAACTTTCATGAATGGAAACTTAAATCGGGTGGCCATGAAAGGTGACCTTGTTTGTGCGGTAGGGCGAAAAGGAGATAAGGCTTATATCCTTATTGGAATTCATAATTAACCTTTAAATGAAATAATAAGGGGAAACATTATGAAAAACCTGATCATTTTTCTTCTCAGTACATTTTTAATGATGATTAGTTTTCCGAATAAATCGGAAACCCAGATTCCAGATTATACGGGCATGCAAGGTTATCTTTATGATCCTCCCTCCGGATTAAATGTTGAGTATGCAAGACAATATCCTGGAGGTAGAGGAGAAGGAATAAATATTTTTGTTATTGACCATCATTTTAATTTGAATCATGTCGACATTGATGATAATACGGAAAATATTCAAGACATTGGTTATGGAGATCATGGAACAGCTGTGATGGGAATCATGGTTGGGGAAGAAAATAGTTTCGGAATTACTGGGATTGCTCCAGAAGCATATGCCTACGCTATTTCACCACAAGATCCATGGCAGTTTGAAGATGCTTTATTTCTTGCATTAGAATCATCCAATGAGGGAGATATAATTGTTATAGAAGCAGAGGTTCCAGCTCAATATAACTACCATGAATATATGGTACCTGCTGAATATAATGTATGGCATCGTCAAGTGATCAATCAAGCTACAACTCAGGGTAGAATTGTAATTGAAGTAGCCGGAAATAATCCCTATCATTTTTATCTTGACAACCTGGAAGAATTTAGTACTTACCCTCCTTATACAAATGCAATTATTGTTGGAGCCGGAAACAGTCAGGGAGATGGTATGTGGCACAGTACAAATTATGGATCCAGAGTTGATTGCAACGGATGGGGCGAAAATATAGTTACCTGTGGTGATGGTCATCTTTATAAACCTGAAAACCAAAATGAATGGTATACAGATATATTTGATGGCACTTCCGGAGCAACACCAATGGTAGCTGGAGTGGTAGCCATACTCCAGGGAATATACAAAGCAAAATATGGATATACTTTATTTTGTGATCAAATTCAAGAATTACTAAGGGATCCGAACAACTGCTCAACCCCCATTTCAGGTATAGGTGGAAGACCTGATTTAAAGAAATTGATTAAAGCATTACAAATTGAACAACCAGTTACAGTTGATCAGAGAGCTGGAGAGTATACTTTAGCTAATGAGGTGGGGTATTGGAATAGTACGATTTGGGAGAATAAGGGGGTTCCTTGGCATACATCATTTGACTGGGCTACTGATCAGACTTTACTGGCGGATCAAAATTTAGTGTTATACGGTACACCCTCGGTCAATAAAAAGTACCACCATTGGGGAACTGATGATGCAGACAAAGTATTAAATTATAGAACCTTTCACATAACTAATGAGACTTCTGATTTAATTGCCCAGTTCTATACTTCAAATGATGCTTAATTAGACATGTTTTTAATAAACGGTGGAACCAGCAATGGTGTTGGGCAAATAGAATTTTTTGATCCGTGGTTTCCTGAAATGCAAGGATTAGGTGGAGCATATCAGAATCTGGGAATGGATGCCACTTATCAACCGCATACTGTACCGTATAGTATTGATGAAAACTCGGCACATTTGGGAATCTTTCTTAATGAAGGCTTGCCTTATTGGCAACCTCCCTATTACTCAGTTTTTGCCCCGCAACAGGATTTTGAAGTTAATGGTAAAACCATAACACATGGATTTGAGAGTTGGAATTATAATCCTAATGATATAGAATTGCACAATCCCAGTAATAATCCAACGGCGGTTGTTTTTAAACAACCCGGCGCCACTCTTACCGCCAACATGAAAGGCCAGCGGGCCTCTGATACTCCCCAGGCTACCCTTGCCAATAATGGTAGGAAATTATCTTACGATTATGTGTATAGTCAACCCGGTTTCCGGCCTTTCTTGGTTTATGAAGACCGGGGAAATATCTATTCTGCCAGTCAGGGAGAGGGAGGATTTTGGTCAAATGATTCAAAGATTGCTGCTGCATCCGGATCTATCGAAAATCTGACACCGGCAGTAACTTACCTGAATGAAATGTGTCTCGGTTATCCCCAGAACCAGAGACTGATCGCCTGGACGGAACATAATACCTCTACCAATTCCTATATGGTCAGATGCAACCGTAGCAGTTTCCCGCTGCCGGTTTATGAGATCCCGGATGTGCCTTATCCCTCGGTTGCCGGTTATTATTTATATACCCTGGAAGCAGAATCCGATCCGCTGCTAACCGGGGTTGTGGCTTTTCGCGGCGGCAGTGCCTTCTACTCAGACGATTACACCGATGGCATCCGGCTGTGGTTCCTGCGCAATCCGGTGATTGAGAACCTCAACTATGAAGCCAGCGCCACTTTCCCTTCCGTCGATAACAAAAAATATGTCTCATCTGTCTATTGGCAAAATCCCTATTACATGCTGGCCTGGCAGCAAAGTAACGGAATCCATTATAAAGAATTTTCAAGATACCATGACGGCGATGAAGATCCTCATGATGTTGACTACAGTACCGAGGTAGTGTTAAATTCCGGCTACTACTATTTGCTGAGCAATGCACTACCGTCATTAAAAAGTGCCGGACCCTATGATGGGAATAGTAAGAATATTGTAACAGTGGCCTGGCAGGCTACCTGGCGTCACCTGGTAGGAAAGTATTATGTCTATACGCCGGTGGTCTGTCTCAGGGAGAAAACGACAACGGGCAACTGGCTGTCCTTGACTATGTTACAAACCGGTAATACGGGAAACCGCAATCCAGTGGCCTGCGGTATCGGTGATATGGAAAATAGAACCCTGTATGTGGCCTATCAGGAAACTGGGGGTCAGGTAATCTATGTCTTCGGCTATGGTGAAATGTGGGCTTACCCCTCTCAACCCCAGATCAGTGACGGTAATAATCCGGCTATGAATATTATTGACGATGATATTCATCTGGCCTGGACCGAGTATCATCAGACACCTTACCGGATTCAGACTCAAGTTATTGCCCAGGGAGAAGAGAATATGATGACGGCTCCTCACTTCCGGTTATTATCCTTTAACCTGGAAAAGTCCCTTATCGGGGGCAGCTTAATAAACGCTAATGCCGATATAACCCTGGAGATGAAGAAGCCGACTCTGATAACTCCTCTGGGAGTCAAGACCCTGGATTTTCAATATACCGATACACTGGTGACGCCGGAAAATGTGTTTGAATTTGAACCGGTAAAGGTTGTGGCAAAAAACAGCCGCATTCTGCTGCCCTTTCATCTGACAGTTGAGAATCTGACCCGAACAACAAAAGCAGAAGAGGGATTGGATATTGGCATTGTGGATATCGCTGTGAGGGACGCAGAGACCAAACAGGTGTTAAAAACGGTTCACAGTTATAACAGCACGCTTTTAGCAGCATCGGATACCACAGATTTTGGTATTGCCGATACCTTCCTGGTGGATCTGGATGAATATGTGGGAAAGCTGGTTTCTCTGGTGGTAAAAGCCCATGTGGATGTGAAAACTTCTGCAGATGCCATTGGAATTGCCAATGTCTATGATATGAGAGGATCCTCCCATCAGGAGGGTGAGCAGATTACAGTCATTGAGGAAAGCAAAGAAATTCCTACCCAATTCAGGTTGTGGAATAACTATCCGAACCCGTTCAATCCCTCCACCACCATTTCATTCGATCTGCCGGAAGATGTTGGAGTAAGAATTGATATCTTTGATGTCTCCGGTCGCAGGATCAGGACTCTGCTCAATGAACCGAAAGTTGCCGGAACCCATCAGGTCCTCTGGAATGGTAATGATAATAATGGGAATTTGGTAGCATCCGGATTATACGTCTACCGCATCCATGCTGGTAATTATGTTCAGTCGAAGAAGATGCTATTCATGAAGTGAGCTGTAAAGAATTGTGATTAACAGACATTTTGCCTAACAATTTGATTGAGTTGTGGGTTCTAATATATCGGGGTATAAGGATGATGATCACAGTTGGGAATTTTATTTATCATGTCACACTGTGAGACGCGCATCCTGGTAAAGAAATTGAATGGGGGGATACTGCCGGAGAATTTTGATTTTAGAATGGAAGTCAGGAGCAAGCGATTCAACCAGATGCGGATTACCGGTGTGGGAGAGGAAAAGAATCTGATAAAAAAATTCCGGCTGAAGATATAAAACTCAGGTTTTTGAAATTTTGTGAATGGGAGTGAGTGTGAATTTTAGTTCACACTTCGTGAAGTTTTGTTCACAGTTAGGGGTGGTGTTCTTTTTGATCAGAATTATTTAACATCTAATAAATATTGGATTTCTGATTTCTGGCACGTGGTTTGATTCTTTCTTTGGTGGTAATTATTTTTTGAAAAGTTGAACTATACGCTTGACAAATTCATGTTGGTTGTATAGATTATAATTAATCCGAACAGGTTTTATTTGGACACGGTTGAACGGGCTAATTCCGTAATTATAACCAAAAGGAATTGTGTCTATGTGCCGTTTTTCCTGTAATATTTTACACTGTCATTCTCCTCCCGCCTACGATCAGATTTCCTTTCTAATAAAACAGTTACTTATTTTTTAAAACATTAATGCATTTTACTGTTGAAAAAAAATCACATAAGTTTAAAGATATGTGGGATAATTTATTGGAAAGGATATATAAGATGGAAATAATTCGAAAAGCATAAAAACTGATTCGCATTACTAAACAATTTTTCATCGTCTATTGGGTAATAAATTTAATACATTTTTTGAATTAAAAAATAATATTAGAGGGGAGAATATCATGTTTTGGAATAAGAAAGTTTTGTTGATCATTTCCATGGTATTTATTTATCTAATGTTACAAAATTCTATTTATGGTGCAGATATTGTTCAGGGCGAAGCATTCCTTTATGTAAAACCCGGATTAGTAGAATTTCCTAAGGAAATTTATGGTTTGGCAATTTCATTTCCTGAAAAATCTATACAAGTAAAAGTTGATAGTGTTTATTTTCTTAATTATTATGGTCCCAAACGACATGATTATAATGATGAACATATTTTAAAGAATAATTTTATCAATCAACATTCTACAATATATGATCAGATAAAATTAAATTTCAGCACAGATTTAATTGAAATATTTAAAAAATATGGGGTTTATAGTATTGAAAGAGTTTATAAACCATATTTACCCTCTGACACGATTCCTCGACCGCATGTTAAAAGAAATGGCACAACAATTATTTATAAAGGTAAAAATGAAAACACATTTTTATTTGTAAAATTTGATCCCAACAAAAATGTGTATGATTTTCTCTCTGATATACAAAAAATTAATGGTATTCAGAAAGCAGAGGAAGTTCCAATTGTTAAAGAAGGAGCTCTTCCCAATGATCCATCGTATTTGGGTACTCAAACATATCTCCAACCAGGGGTTACAAACTTTGAGGAAGGTTGGGATATAATAAAGGGTCAAAATGGTGATCCAATAGTTACTATAGGAATAATTGATAAGGATTTTTCTAATTGTGAGTGGAGATATGATTTATCCGCAAATTTAAATACTAATGGACATCCCACGTATGTTGGTAATGGCGAAGGACATGGGACCAAGGTGGCAAGCGTTGCGTGTGCTGTAACACATAATACATATTTGATGGCAGGTGCAACATGGAATTGCAAATTTATGCCATTTGTTGCACAAGATCCAAATGATATATATTTCGTTTTACGAGACATACTTATCTGGTTAAGAGACGATGAAATTTCTGAAAATAATTGCTATGTGGTAAATATTTCCATGTATTATGAAACATACAATCAGTCAATTGAAACACTTTGCAACAATTTGTATAACGATTTTGATGTTATTATATGTGCTGCAGTTTCAAATGAATGGACTACCTCTGTTGTTTATCCAGCGGCTTATTCCTCAGTGATTGGCGTTGGTGCAACTAATCAAGACGGTACTGCAATTATGTATCCTTCTGGACACGGAAGTGATGTGGAACTTGTAGCGCCGGGTTGGAGTATTCTGGTATTAAATCCT
>Ga0315555_1003794_pt1 | contig 10348 bp, 10 predicted proteins | sample SalMarSW160380MG_FD_202113 | JGI IMG/M metagenome (GOLD analysis project Ga0315555, IMG submission 202113) | Salt marsh sediment microbial communities from the Plum Island Ecosystem LTER, Massachusetts, United States - Salt Marsh Sediment SW1603-80 ...
ATACAGCTACTCTTCAAGGACATAGACCGGTTTAAGCAGAAAGAGCGGGAGCTATTCGATGACCTTGACACCGGTGATTTCATTGGTGTTGATGGCAGCCTGCTCCGCACCCGCACCGGTGAGCCGACGGTTGATGTGAAAAGTTTCACCCTGCTCGCAAAATCGCTTCAGCCCCTGCCGGAGAAATGGCACGGCCTCAGTGATGTCGAGACGCGGTACCGGCAGCGCTACCTCGACCTGATATCCAACGCCGAAACAAGGCGTACCTTTGAGATACGCAGCCAGGTCATCGCTACCATTCGGCAGTTCCTTAACGAGCGGGGATTTATTGAAGTGGATACGCCGGTGTTGCTGCCCTCGGCCGGTGGTGCCCTTGCCAAGCCCTTCATTACTCACCACAACGCCCTCGACATGGACTTCTATCTGCGTATCGCCACCGAGCTTCACCTCAAGCGCCTCATCATCGGCGGCTTCGACAAGGTCTATGAGATAGGACGCATCTTTCGCAACGAGGGCATCTCGACTACACACTCCCCCGAGTTCACCATGCTAGAAAGCTACGAGGCCTATGCCAGCTACCTCGACGTCATGCAGATGGTCGAGGAGATGGTATGCGCCGTATGTGAGCAGGTCATGGGCACCCTGCAGGTCGAGTTTGCCGGGAACGTTATCGACCTCACCCCTCCCTGGCAGCGCATCACCCTGCGCGACGCTGTTAAGGAGTACAGCGGCATCGACTTCGTTTCCTTCCCCACGGCGGATGGCCTGCGGGCACGGATGCGTAACCTGGACATGGAGGTCGACCCGGAGAGTAACTGGGCCAAGCTGGTCGATGACCTCCTCAAGACCTTCGTCAGGCCTAAACTCATTCAGCCAACCTTTGTATATGACTATCCGGTCTCGATGTCCCCCCTGGCCAAGATAAAGCCGGGCGAAAAGAGAGTGGTCGAGCGCTTCCAGGCCTTTGCCGGCGGCAGCATCGAGCTTGCCAACGCATATAGCGAGCTCAACGACCCCATCGAGCAACGGGAGCGGTTCATCGAGCAGCTGCAGGAACGCCACGGGGAAGATGAGGAGCGCTGGACGATAGATGAAGACTTCCTGCTGGCCCTGGAGTACGGTATGCCTCCCACCGGTGGACTGGGGGTCGGCATCGAACGGCTGGTAATGCTGCTGACCGACCAGCAATCTATCCGCGAGGTAATCCTCTTTCCCCACCTTAAAGAGAAACCGTAAGGAGGAAAATATGTCAGCCATCCCTGCTTTTGAAATTGGTGTTTGGAATGCCTGGATATTAACTTTGGTCGTTATGCTGTCGGTTATGTCTTCCGGTAAGGTCGCCAGGGGTGCAGGTGATAGAATATCGCACATTGAAGAAGAGAAGAAGGCCAGAACCTATATGATGCTGGTCTTTTTCATCCTGTTGATATACTCCGTCTTCCTGCCGTTGGAAACGGGCACGGTATGGCTTTATGTGGGTCTGGTTGTCTATATTATGGGACTCGTTATCCCAATTATTGCCGTGACCAATGTTGCCGCTACCAAACCGGACGAGCCGTTTACTACTGGTGCCTACCGATATTCCAGACACCCGATATCCCTCGGCATGTTCCTGGCATTCCTGGGCATCGGTATCACCACGGCTTCGTGGCTGTATATGCTGCTCTCCGTTATATTGCTGGTAATATCGCACTTCATGATCGTTATCGAAGAGCGGTTCTGCCTTGAGAAGTTCGGCGATACCTACCGTGAATATATGAACAGAACCCCGAGATGGATAGGAATACCGAAATCCGCAAAAGAATGAACTGAAGGAGACAAGCAATGTCGGCTATACCAGCCCTCGAGATAGGCGTCTGGAATGCCTGGATTTTTATGGCCTATCTGTTACTATCGTTTATTCCTTTTATTTACATTGCTATCAAAAAGAGTGTTCCTTCTGTTGAAGAGATCCGCGGATTGTCCAGAGTAGCAAACATGTTTGCCGGTTCTTCTAAACTGCTGTTGCTACCGGCAATGGTATATTCCATATTTCTGCCATTGAAACTTGACACGGCTTGGTTTTATGTGGGCTTACCCATTACTCTGATAGGGCTGATTGCATACACCATAGTCCTGGTGAACTGGGCTACCACGCCATTAGATAGTTTGGTCTCCAGAGGGCTGTACCGCTACTCACGACACCCGATGTATGTCACCATGTTTGTCTTCTTTCTGGGGATGGGCATAGTTACCGCCTCCTGGGTTTTACTGCTCCTTTTCATCATATTCGTGGTGGGCTGTGTAGTATACGCAGATGTTGAAGAGCGCAGCCTTCTTGAAAAATACGGCGACGCCTACCGAGAATATATGAACAGAACCCCAAGGCGGATAGGGATACCAAAATAACACAGAAGGGGAGTCTAAGAGGGGCTTCGCCCCTCTTTTACAACCATTTCCCCCTCCCTTATCAAAGGGAGGGGGACACAGGGGGAGGGTTACCATAATCAAATTTAAAATTCAAAAAAGAGGTAGCCTATGCTAGACATCAGATTCATCAGAGATAACCCTGACGCTCTCCGGCAGGCGCTGATTAACCGCCAGGAAGACAGCACGCCACTGGATGAAATCCTGGAGCTGGACACCGAGCGTCGTCAGAAAGTGACGGAACTGGAAGACCTGAGACACGCCCGCAAAGAGCTGGCACGGGACAGGCAAGCAGATACTTCCGAGAGAGGCCGTGACCTGCGCAACATGATAAAAGACCTCGAGGATGAGGTAAAAAACATCGAGACCGGCCTTGAAGACCTGCTGCTCCAGCTACCGAACATTCCCCACTCATCGACCCCGGTCGGTCAGGGTGAAGACGATAACGTTATCGTGCGCACCTGGGGAGAGCCGAAGACCTTCGACTTTACCCCCGCCCCCCACTGGAAGCTGGGGGAGTCTCTGGGCATTATCGACTTCGAGCGTGGTGTCAAGCTGTCCGGCTCGCGATTTTATGTACTCAAGGGGCTGGGAGCACGCCTGCAGCGGGCATTGATTACTTTCATGCTTGACCTGCACACCAGCCAGCACGGCTACCAGGAGATATACCCTCCATTCATGGTGAAACGCGAGTGCATGGTCGGCTCCGGCCAGCTGCCCAAGTTCGCCGACAATATCTACCACGACGAAGAGGACGATTTCTGGTTCGTGGGCACCGCCGAGATACCGCTGACCAACCTCCACCGCAACGAGATTATCGCGCCGGGGATGCTGCCTTTCTACTATGTCGCCTACACCGCCTGCTTCCGCCGTGAGAAAATGTCAGCCGGTAAGGACACGCGGGGCATCAAGCGCGGGCACCAGTTCGACAAGGTGGAAATGTACAAGTTCACCGAGCCGGAGACCTCATACGAGGAACTGGAAAAGATGGTCGACAACGCCGAGGATGTCTGCAAGCAATTGGACCTCCCCTACCGTGTCGTCGAGCACTGCACCGCCGATATCGGCTTTACCGCCGCCAAGTCATACGACATTGAGATGTGGGCTCCCGGCTGCGAGGAATGGTTGGAGGTAAGCTCCTGCTCCAACTGTACCGATTTCCAGGCGCGCCGCACCAACATCCGCTACCGCCCCGCCCCGGATGCCCGGCCCCAGTTCGTCCACACCCTCAATGGCTCCGGCCTGGCCCTGCCAAGGGTGATGATTGCCGTCATGGAGAACTACCAGCAGGCCGATGGCTCAATAGTCGTGCCGGAAGTATTGAGGGGGTTTGTGGGAGCGGAGGTGATTACCTCCCCTTAATCCACTCCCATTTTTCGGCAAGCTCCTCGGCCTCTTTTATCATGTTATCGATGAATTCCTTGACGGTTGGCACACTCTTTATCGCCCCCACCGCCAGCGAGCCCACCCGGCTCGCCTCCGGCACATTCGGGTCGCCCTCCCAGTCATTGGCGCTCGGCTGGATACGTTCCAGCATCGGCAGCCACTCGCTCAGAGGCAAATTACCCCGCTTCCGCATCACCTCCGCATAGTCCTTAGGGCTGGCATGGGAGAGCACTCGCCAGCGCAGCCTGGGGTTGTCCGGACTGGAGTTGACCATGTCCTGCTTGGAGGCCTCGTTGGTCGGGCACTCTTTTGTGGCCATGAAGGCAGTGCCCATCATAATGCCATCGGCCCCCATTGCCAGCGCCCCGAGCAGGCCACGGGCATCGCCGATGCCACCGGCAGCAATGAAAGGTACCCTGAACTGCGGTGCGCCCCAGGTAATATTGGTGAAAGTCGGTAGCTGCTCCGGGTTCTTAAAACCAACCCCCTCCACCCCGACGACGATGACTGCATCCGCCCCGAGTTCTTCGGCGTGCAGCGCGTCCTTTACCCGGGCTGTCTTGTGTATCCACTTCAGGCCGGACTCCTTGATGCGGGGTGCCAGGGAGTCCGGCTTGTAGATGGCTGTCTCCACCGGTATTTTCTCCTCAATACACACCTCCAGCATCTCATCGATACGGGGACAGATACCAAAACTCAGGTTCACCCCGAACGAGCCGCTGGTTGCCTTCCGGCAGCTCCTGATATCCTCGCGCAGCTGCTCCGGTGTCCGTGAGGTGGAGGCTGTGATAAGGCCGTGTACACCCGCCTCGGCGCAGGCCGCGGCAAACCTCCAGCTGCCAAACCCCGCATAGGCACCCTCAAGGATGGGATACTTACAGTCGAACATTTCGGTTATCCGGGTCTTCCATTCCATTCATTTCCTCCTACAAACGCATACCTAGAGGATAGCGAAAACACCTGGTAGCGTCAAATCCGACATACAGATGTATATTGACGCCTTACGTTCCACATTACTATACTGGACTTTTGCAGAAGGAATAAATCACCGGAAGAGGGGACAAAATGGCGGATACGTATGATGTGAAGGTAAGAGTAATATCCCAAAAAGGCACCTGCGGGGCCGGTCACAAGGTAGGAGATGAATGGATAATCAGTGGTAAGACACCGGAGGGTATCTGCCTGTCCGCCTTCAACGCGCTGTTTCCTGCCACCCGCGTGCTGATGTTTGGCGGCTCATTCCCCTGGTCAAGCGACCCGGATACTGCCACCGCCGCCTGCCCCGATGCCGCCAATCCGGTGGTCTTCGAACTCAGGCGGGTCCGCTAGCCGGTCTCGGGCAAGAATATTCCCGGCCACGAAAAACTGCAGACCATAAATTGGACGGTGACCCGTACTATATCAACCTGTGGTACGATATATGTCGGCACGGGTGTACAGGTATGTTTCCTCCGGGTCTTCTGAGTCAGGCATGACACCCATGTCTACCAGGCAGTCTTCACATATAATCTCACCATGATGTACATAGACTTTACCCGGATAGTCATTAGGCTCCTCCGAAAATTCACTGTTGCACTTATCGCACTTTATCCTCATAATTTCCTCCTGATACTGCCTCTTGTATGAGAGAATATAGTATGTTGTATATATGCATGTCAGTAACTTTGGTCACACTTCCGGTAATACTCCCCAATAGAAATACACGGCCCCAGTTGCTATAATACTTTCAGATTGTCTCTGGAGGGGTGTCCGAGAGGCCTAAGGAGGCGGTCTTGAAAACCGCTGTTTCCGCAAGGGAACCGTGGGTTCGAATCCCACCCCCTCCGCCACTACTTATCTTCCACAGTTACCAAGTTCAGATTAGCCAGACCCAGTACGTTCAGGGTGTACCCTTTCACATACGGCTTGACCAGCACGTAGCTCTGCTCGAACCATAGCGGCAGGCAGGCAGCGTCGTCTACCAGCATCTGCTCGACCTGCTGGTACAACTCCAGGCTCCTGTCCATATCAAGCTCGGTACCGGCCTTCTCCAGCAGAGCATCCACCTCGGGGTTGCTGTACCCACCGTAGTTCTGTTCCGCCTTACTGTTAAACAGGATATCGAGAAAGTCCTGCGGATGAGGGTAATCGGCAATCCAGCCCAGGTAGTACATCTCGTCCTTCTCTTCCCTGATGTTGTACAGAAAGAAGTCCGGCTCCAGTTGTCTCACCTTGACCTCCACCCCCAGGTTCTGCCGCCACTCATAGATGATGGCCTCCAGGTCACTCCCTATTAACCCTCCCCACCCCATAGTCGTTATCGTAATTGGCGGCAGCGCCGATACGTCACCGTACCGGGAAGCCCTGATTGAGTCCAGCGCCGCCTCTACATCAAATTCCAGCCCGGATAGCTCCTCATTGTATCCCAGGATACCCGGTGGCAGTATCCCGTCCGCCGGCTCCACCATATCCCGGAACACCAGCCTGGCCAGTTTCTCCTTGTCCAGCGCCTGTGTAAAAGCACGGCGCACGTTTACATCATCGAACGGCGGTTCGGCAGCATTAAAGCCGATGTAACTAAAGCTCAGCCTGGGCACTATCATCAGTTCAGAATAGAACGGCCCGGCTTCATCCGTCACGCGGTCGACATAGGAGAGTGAGACATCGGCAACATCTATATCACCGGTCTCGTACAGGTTCATCGGAATGCCAGCCCACAGGTGATAGACCACCGACTCAACCCCCGCAACCGTTCCGTAGAAAGACTCGTTCCTCTCCAGAACCAGAAGCTGGTACTGCTCCCACTCCTGTAGCTTGAAGGGGCCGGTGCCGTTGGGATGATACCACCAGTCCTCGCCCGACTCCACATTGTCACGGTCCACCACAAAGGTAGTGGGATAGGTCAGCTTGTAGAGGAAATATGACCTGGGAGCATCTATCGTCACCTCCAGCGTGTAATCGTCTAGCGCCCTCACGCCACTGATTTGTTGCGCCTCACCGGCCAGCACTTCTTTAGCCCCGACAATATCACCGAGAAAGGCAGACGCCGTCTGGGAGCCGGTCTCCGGAGCACAGGCACGCTCCCAGGAGTAGATAAAGTCTTCGGCCTTGACCTCCCAGCCATCATGGAAGGTGACCCCATGGCGCAGGTAGAATGTATAGGTCTTGCCGTCAAGACTGACCTCCCACCTCTCGGCAATGTCGGGCTCCGGCTCCAGGCCATCACCAAGGCGGACCAGCCCGCTGAATATCTGTGTGATGTACTCGTGAGACGTCATCTCACCGGAGATGGCCGGGTCAAGCGTTACAGGGTCAATGCCGTAAAGGGAAAGACTGCCCTGTCCCAAAACTACATGGTCATTGCCAGACGGCGACGGGCAACCAGCTAGAAGCAGACCCGATAACAGCACCATCGAAAGGAGAAAGTATGTGGCCCTCTTCACTGCCGTTCGGTAGCACCACGCCCTAATCATCTTCACTCCCTATTCTACCATCCCCTGCCGGGACATTACAGTGGCGGCCAGCCGAACCCGCACACTTACCTGTTTGACAAACCCGGTCCATTCAGATAGAGTTGGGATAGTAAGATGCTTATTGGACTAATCTCGGACACCCACATTCGTATCCCGGGCCACCGTGCTGGCCTGAGTTCCCTGACCGCTGAAGAGCTTCCTCGCGAAGTCAAGAAGGCATTCAAGGGCGTTGACCTCATCCTGCACGCCGGTGATATCTATACCCTTCCGGTGCTGGACGACCTGGAAACGGTGGCACCGATACTGGCTGCCGAGGGTGACGACGACCCCTTTGAATCGGTCAATGACCGACGCGTCAAACCCGAGCACACCATCATGATTGAGGGGGTCACCATCTGGATATCTCACTACGGACTCTGGCCAGAGAATTCCACAAAGAAGCTTCCCGATGTCATCGTTTACGGCCACAGCCACCGCTCTGCCATGGAAACAATTGACGGGACACTGCGGATTAATCCCGGCAGTCCCACGTTCCCCCTGTACAATCACCAGATGGGGACGATTGGCTTCCTCGAAATCAAAGATGGCAAGACTGAAGCCCGCATTGTGCAGCTTGAGGGAACGCTCAAGAACAGTGGCACCTCAGGTATACCCGGCATCACCAACTGACGGCACTGGCACCTTTAGCACAGGTTACTAGGCACTGTGCAAATAATGGTAGTCCAGCGCTTTCTTCAGCGCCCGGGCACCCCGTTCAAGAGACGGGAAGGTGGGGATACCACCGTCCCGGAATTTCCGAACCACGTCTCTGGCTATCTCAGCATTCTCGAAGCCGAAGGAGGCCAGAATCACCGCTACCGGCTTCGAGGTACGTCCTCTAATCTCGCTTAACATGGCAATGTTTTGGTCGATTTGCCCAACCATGCGTGCATTGGCGGAGGTAAGCAATACCAGGTTATCGACACTTTTGTCCCGCTCGAGAATCTCCATGATGCGTTTCATCTCCCGCCGATTAACGTTGCCGGTATCAATCGGGTTGCGGTAGCCACCCCCTATTAGGCTAAAGAATGTATCCAGTTCGTCATAGGATTCCTGGGTGAGTGCCGGTACCTTTAAGCCGGCCTCAGCAAACACATCAGCAATAGCGACTGACTGCCCGCCGGACCCCCCGGTAATACCCACCCGATTGCTGTAGACAGGCGACAGGTACTGGATAGCCTTGAGGGCATCGACGAGTTCCTCCATACTCCTGACACTGACCGCACCGCACTGCTTTATGGCGGCATCCCAGACAGCCATCGGCACCGTTAAGGAACCGGTATGGGAAGCGATTGCCCGGCCCCCCTCCTCAGTCCGTCCCCCCTTCCAGATAACAACCGGCTTCCGGGCGGCAACATCTTTTAGCGCCACCAGGAACCTCCGCCCATCGCGGACTCCCTCAAGGTACATGCCGATTGTCTTAATACCCTCGTCACGGCCGAAGTACTCCAGATAATCGGTGGAATCGAGCACTATACCATTACCAAAACTGACCGACTTGTTGATATCCAGTCCCTGCTGATAGGCCTCTTCGGAGAAGGCTATGGCGTGGGTACCACTCTGTGAGATAAAACCTACTGTTCCAATGAAACCGGTCCTCTGCATCATTGTCTGTCTGATGCCCATTCCCGGGTTGTAGATACCCATGCAGTTCGGGCCAATAAGATGGAAGTTTGCCTGGCTGGCCCTCTCCGTAAGAATCCTCTGCAGATTTATACCTTCCTCGGTATCCGTCTCGGCAAAGCCGGAGGTGAAAAAATGGGCCGCTGCCACATCTTTGTTGATGCAGTCTTCCAGAATCCGGGGCGCTACCGGCCGTGGCACAGCCACAATCGCCAGGTCCACCTGTCCCGGGACATCAAGCAGACTGGTGAAGTTCTCCACTCCCAGTGCCTTGATACCGTCTATTTCTTTCGGGTCAACCTGGACGGAATAGAGCTTCCCCTTGAACTCGCTCTGGCCGCGCAGCCACATGTAGCCCGATTCGGCTTTATCGCCAACCACGACCACACAGTGGGGATTGAAAGCCCTTTCCAGTTTGGTGAAATCCGTCTTCATTTCCCGTCCCGCTTTCTTACGTTAATTCTCTTTCCAGCATATATTGGGTTACCTGAACGCCGGTCCCTTCATCAAGCTCTACCAATGCCACCGAGCCCGACACTGAAGGTGAACCGCAGTAATAAGCCGGCACCGGTTTAAGGCAAACACCCCGGAACATGGGCAGGTGTCCCAGGGCAATATAGTCCCGCCCCGAATTAATAACCTCTTCCTGGCGGATATGATAGCTGGGAGATAATGCTGGCTCGCTGCCGACGTAATAGCCATGGGCAATGGCAATATGCCACCGCCCGTTTCCCTGTGGCTGCGGCATACCCTCCAATGGTAGTACATCGACATCGTAGGAATCAATGCACTTTCCCCATATTGATACCTCAAGCTCGGGCAGGTCCAGCGTTTCTCCCTGTGGTGCCCCGATGATATGAATATTGTCGCTACCCTGGAACTCAGCCCGCTCGTAGACCGAGCCAGGCACCAGACAATCATGGTTTCCCGGCAGGATGACGACAGGCACCGGTAGACGCCGCAATTGCTTCACTACAAAGCCGACCAGGTCATTCTCAATCCTGTTATGGTCAAAGAGGTCACCGGCAATGATAACCATATCTACCTGCTCGTCGATAGCGAGATTAACAACCGCGGTAAGGCCATCGCAGGCTTTGTCTTCCACTCTATCCAGATGAATGTCAGACGTGTGTAAAATGCGCCGCCTTGTGCGGCGCCGCGCTGGACTGTCGGGCACTCCTAAGAACTCCTCACGGCACTGTTTCAGTTTTTTGCCCAATCCGATTGTTTAGAGTATACCATTTAGGGCCACAGCAAGGCTAGGATAAGCAGTAGTATATCATTGCGAGGAGGCTTCAGCCCCCGCGGCAATCTCATTTCTGCACCTGAAGAGATTACTTCGTCGCTCCGCCCTGCCCGCTTGCCTTCGCTGAAGCTTTAGCGCAAGCAGGCCGTCCCTCGGGACTATGGCAGGCGGGTCCCTCGTAATGACGGTTTAGCCA
>Ga0315555_1003796_pt1 | contig 10346 bp, 9 predicted proteins | sample SalMarSW160380MG_FD_202113 | JGI IMG/M metagenome (GOLD analysis project Ga0315555, IMG submission 202113) | Salt marsh sediment microbial communities from the Plum Island Ecosystem LTER, Massachusetts, United States - Salt Marsh Sediment SW1603-80 ...
CTCCTCATTGGCCCCACTCTTGTTTATAGCCCGGTAAGCGTTAACCACGGTTCGGAGTTGATCGAGCAAGCCCATGTGGATGAGGTTGATGTCCCACATAGGGCGATTGCTGGCCCACCACATCTGGCAACTACATTCAGCCCGATCCAGAAGTCCCCGAGCAATGGTGGCAGAGTGCCGGCTTTCCTCATTATCGGCACACTCCAGTGCCTTATTCACCAATTCAATGCATATACCGAGGTGTTCCCACTGGAGACGGTGCACCTCGTTCTTCTCGTCTTGCCACAAGGGATAATAGTTGCCGGCTTTCATGTCATCGGCCGTGGTGCTCCATGAAGATGGCCTGGGCTCTATCGGTTGACCCTGGGGAAAGAGGTCGAGAAGTTGGCTGATGGTGACCATCCGGATTTTGCCGGCAGCTTCATTATTGGTTAAAAGGGCGGCATGTTGCCCGGCCAGTGTCTTAGCTTGCTTAACCTCTTCAAGGGGCTCTGCAGGTGGTTCTAGCTCCCCGTAAACCTTGGCCAAGAATGTCCTCTCCCAACCCTGAATGTGGTGGCCATAAGTTTCGGCATCCATGGCCGTGACCACATAAATATTCTCTCGTTTACCCTGCCACTCTTCTAAGTGAGCAATGAATTCCTTGGCTCCTAGATCCTGAAAGCTTATCCTATTGCTGAGCACATCATCACGGAAGAAGAGTATTAAGTTCTGGCCCTCGTGCTCCGCTTTATATATAACATCCATAGGCCAGTCTGCAGGGCAGGCGATACCACTTAGAATAATCCAGCGATACCCTGACTTAATGATAGGCTGCAGAATGTCTTGGCTGTAGCACATCTCTGGAGGAAAGAATCCTTGGGGTGCGAATGCCTTTCCAAAAGAGCGGCGATTGGTCTGTGTGTTCAGGTCTATCTGCCTCTTTACTTCCTCCTTGGGTATCAAGGGAAGAATAGGATGATATTTGCCGGTTCCGGTGAATTCAAGTTGACCATTCTCAGCAAGGCTTCTCAAGCCATCAATTACATCTTTATGGCCGCAGTCTATCAGCATGTCAGTCAGGACGCCGTTGAAGTTTATGGTTACTCGAGCGTTGGGATACTCCTCAAAGACTTGGAGTAGAGGGCGGTATGATTCGCCACATATCTTTTTTAGCATTGACGGCACCTGGGTCGGCGGCTGATAGAAATGCAGTAATTGAGCCCAGTAGATCATATGTACATCCGAGTAGAAATCTTATCCAGGTAATTCAAAGAAGGGAATGAATCTCGCTTATTCTAACATATACTTAGGCCACAAAGTAACTTTTCGAATTCGAGCTTAAGGTCTAACCAAGAAACTTTAAAAATATAGCTCGATTATTACTGTTCTGAGGAAGGTTAAACCAGGCTATGGAAGACATGGATATTGCCGTAACACCGGCAATCCAGAAGATATATCATCCAGAGGATATATAAAACAGCCTTCAAACTGAGGCAAAGCCCAAATTTATCACCTTTGGCTTTTTGGACTACTCAGGTGGTTTGACCACCTTATTTCCAATACAAAGTCGGGGTGAGAGGATTTGAACCTCCGACCACCTGAACCCCATTCAGGTGCGCTACCAGGCTGCGCTACACCCCGTCGCCCTGACCTCCATTAATATGTTATCATAGTTACCGCAGCAAAGAAAATATCAGATTGCAGGTTGTGATTCTTGGCTAAGAAACAGAAAAAGGCTACACCTAAGCGAGCCCCTACTAAGCACCAACTTTCCAAATGGCAGCGCCAGACGAAAATACGCCGAATTGTGATAATCGCTGCCGTTGTTTTTCTGGCTGGCATTTTGAGCTGGGTGGGCTATGAGTACTATAAGGACTACAAGAACGATCCCTTGCGTGAGGTTGTGCTTGAGGTAAACGGCGTCGACTTTACTATGGAATACTACGTAAAGATGCTCGATGCTTACACTGCTGGCATGAACTCCACGGACATCTATTATTATGGCGATTATTTTGCCAGTATGGTCGCCGATGAGATTATCAATGCTGAATTGCAAAAACAAGGAGCTGAAAAGCTGGGCATTGAAGTTACTACAGAGGAGATAGGGGCGGGGTTAAATAAATATGGGTTGCCCGATAATGAGGCATATCGAGATATAATTAGCGCTACCTTATTGCAGGAAAAGCTCCAGGAATACTTTGGTTCCCAGCTACCAGATACAATGGAGCAGGCCCATGTGCAAGTAATGCTTGCGGAGAGCGAAGAAGTGGCCGATGAAGTGATAACCAGAATTGAAGCCGGCGGTAACTTCACTGTTTTAGCTGAGGAGTTTTCCTGTAACTCCACGATTGAAGGCGATTTGGGCTGGCTGCCCGCGGAGCTAATGCCCAATACCCTGATTGCCGATGCCGCTTTTAACCTTACCCCCGGCGAGATAAGCCAGCCTATTTATGATGAAACAGCGATTAAGGATACTGGCACCACCGGTGGCTATTGGCTAGTAAAGGTTGTAGATAGGGGTCACCATGAGCTTGAGGAGACAGTCAAGGAAAAGCTGATAGACAATCACTATAACGACTGGTTTGAGGAATGGAAAAAGAACAGCACAATTGAAAATCTGCTGGATGAAGAAAAGAAATCCTGGGCTGTAGACAGGGTTTTGCAAGGAAGGTAGCACCACAATGAAAAAGGATATTGGCATCGGCTTACTGGGTCTGGGAACTGTCGGCAGCGGTGTGGCTGAAGTTCTAGTCACCAAGGCAGACAGCCTGGCTGAGCAAGCAGGACTTCCCTTGATTTTAAGAAAGGTGGCGGAGCGCGATGTGAATAAACTGCGCTCGGCAAGACTCGGGCCCAACGTGTTGACCAGCAACCCTGACGAAGTCCTCTCTCATCCCGAGGTAGATATAGTAATCGAACTCATTGGAGGCGAACATCCTGCCAAAGAGTACATAGAACGAGCTATTACTAACGGTAAGCACGCAGTTACGGCCAACAAGGAGGTAATAGCTAAATATGGATACGAGCTATTTTCTCTGGCCGGGAAACACAATACTGACCTTCGCTATGAGGCAAGCGTAGGTAGCGGCATACCACTCATCTCCTCCTTCCAACAAGAGTTAGCAGCCAATAAAATCTCAGCCATCCATGCCATCCTAAACGGCACCACTAATTATATTCTGACCCGAATGGCACAAGAAGGACTGGATTTTGCTTCGACCTTAAAACAAGCCCAGGAATTAGGTTATGCCGAAGCCGATCCAGCTAATGACATAGAGGGGAGAGATACTGCTTACAAACTGGTCATCTTATCCAACCTTGCCTTTCGGACTAAATTTGTTCCTCAAGATGTGTACTGCGAAGGAATATCAAATATTGCCGCTCAAGATTTCCTTTATGCCAGAGAATTTGGCTATGCTATAAAACTTCTAGCCATTGCCAAGAGAGATGATGACGAAGTGGAGATGAGGGTTCATCCCGTTTTTATCCCCCGGGATTCCCAGTTAGCTAAAGTAGACGGTGTTTATAATGCCGTCGAAGTGGAAACTGACTTAGCTGGCAAACTAGTCTTTTATGGTGAAGGGGCTGGTTCTCTCAGAGCCTCCAGCGCTATTGTGGCTGATGTGTTGGCGATAGCCAGAAATATCTATCGCGGCGTAAATAATGTTCCTGAAGTAAAATTAGACCAGCGAGTAACTGTTAAGCCCATGTCCGAGGTAACGACACGGTATTATCTCAGGCTGAATGCGCCTGACCGTCCCGGTGTTTTATCCCAAATCTCCAAAATTCTGGGCGACAATTCCATAAGCATTTCGTCCGTAATCCAGAGAGAAAGCGACCCGGCAGCACAAACCGCCGTAATCGTCATCATGACTTATCCGGCAGAGGAAAAGGGGGTGCAAAAGGCTCTCAAGCAATTAAAGCAGCTGCCGGTGGTTAATGAGGTTAGCAACTTTATCAGAGTTGAGGGATGAAGCAAGGCGTCTTAAATAGATATCGTGATTTTTTGCCAGTTACCCCGGCTACGCCTTTGATTACGCTTGGGGAAGGGGATACCCCTTTAGTGAGGTCGCGGATTTTAGAGAAAGAGCTTGGCTGTGGTGAGCTTTATTTTAAGCTCGAAGGCTGTAACCCCACCGGCTCCTTCAAAGACCGGGGCATGGTGGTGGCGGTGGCTAAGGCGGTGGAAAGCGGCAGCCAGAGTATCATTTGCGCCTCCACAGGCAACACCAGCGCTTCGGCAGCCGCTTTCGGTGCTAGATTCGGACTCAAGACCATCGTCATCATCCCCAAAGGGAAGATAGCCATGGGAAAGCTGGCCCAAGCCCTTGTTTACGACGCCCAGATCATAGGCATAAAAGGTAATTTCGACCAGGCGCTTCACATAGTACGTGCTCTGACCCAAAAATACTCCGTTACCCTGGTAAACTCACTAAATCCTCATCGCATCGAAGGTCAGAAAACGGCAGCTTTTGAGATTATAGACGACCTGGAGGATGCTCCTGATTATCTCTTTATCCCTGTGGGCAATGCCGGCAATATTACCGCGTACTGGAAGGGATTCGTGGAATACCATCGCGCGGGCAAGGCCAGCCATACTCCCAGGATGATGGGCTTTCAGGCCGCAGGTGCTGCCCCCATAGTGCTGGATAAGGTTGTCAAACGACCCAAGACCATTGCCACCGCTATTCGCATTGGCAATCCTGCTAGCTGGCAGAAGGCAGTGGCCGCGCGGGATGAGTCGGGAGGCATCATTGACTGTGTCACTGATGAGGAAATTATGAATGCTTACAGATTGATGGCAATCAAGGAAGGCATCTTCGGCGAGCCGGCTTCAGCAGCCTCGTTAGCCGGGCTTATTAAGCTGTCCAAAGGGGGAAACTTCTCGGGCAAGCGTGTAGTTTGCATCGTCACCGGCACCGGGCTGAAGGACCCCGGTGTGCCAGCAAGATATGCCCGGGCACCCCTGGAGCTCCCTGCTGAGCTAGCGGCCGTTGAGGAAGTTTTGAAATTCCCGGCCTCGGCGATTCCTCACCACGCCCAGAGATGATAAGAGGCAGGTAGCCACAGTGGTATTGTAAAGAGAGTGACGCTGGATTGAAGAGGTGAGAGTTATGCCCAAAATCGTTACCGAGGATATAGGGAAGTTCAGCCAGCACTATCCCAAGGTACCGGTTATAGTTACCGCTAGTGCCCGGGGCAGGGATGCTGCCATGACTGTTGCCTGGCATAGCTCGATTTCTTTTAAGCCACCCCTCTATGGCATCGCCATTGCATCTAAGAGATTTACTTACCAGCTTATCACGGAAAGCCGGGAGTTTGGCATTAATTTCATTCCTGCCGGGAAAGCCTCCCTCGCCGCTTCCATCGGCGGCACCTCTGGACAGCAGATGGACAAATTTGAAAGATTTAATATCGAGAAAGAGAGGTCTTTGAAGACCACGGCGCCTATCTTAAAAGATGCTTATGCTGCCTATGAATGTAAGCTGGTGGATAGTAAGCTCTATGGTGACCATATCTGGGTGGTCGGTGAGATTGTAGCTGTGCACTTCCTCGAAGAAGCATTTACCCCGGCGGAGGTTCTCGACCTGGATAAGATAAAGCCGCTCCTTTACATCGGTTCAGATTTCTATGCTAGCACGGATAAAAACAGCGTAAGCTTTGTAAAGAGGGGGATTTAGATGGTTAATCAAGATAAAATCAAGCTGGCAATGGCCTCCATAATCGAAGCTATTGGTGAGGATCCCCTTAGGAAGAGCATAAAGGACACGCCACGGAGGGTGGCTGAAATGTATGCCGAGCTCTTTTCCGGTTTGGATGCCGACCCTAAAGCTGAACTGGTGGTGGACTTTGAGGAAGGATATGAAGAGATGGTGATTCTAAAGGACATTCCCTTCTATTCCATGTGTGAACACCATCTCCTGCCCTTCTATGGCGTAGCTCATGTCGGTTATATTCCTAGCCCTGGTGGTAGAGTAGTAGGGGTAAGCAAACTGGCCAGGGTGGTAGAAATCTGCGCCCGGCGCCCTCAGCTTCAGGAAAGGATGACCCAGCAGATTGCTGACGCCATCTTTGAAGCACTTCAACCTGATGGGGTGGCTGTGGTTATCCAGGCCGAGCACTTATGCATGGTTATGCGCGGGATAAAAAAGCCGGGAACAACTGTGATAACCTCGTCGGTGAGGGGGAATTTCCGAAGCAAGGTAGCAACTCGGAGTGAATTTCTGTCCTTGATTCAAAAGAAGTAGTTTATTCGTGACGCAGGGACTCGATGGGGTCGAGTCGCGCTGCCCGGATGGCAGGGTACAATCCAGAAACAAGTCCGATAAAAATTGCTACACCTACCGACAGGGCAATAGCATCGCCGGAAAGCATAGCAGTAAAGGAGAAGCCAAGATTTGTCGCTATGCTAGACATGATTTTAACTATAACCCACCCCACGAACACCCCGACAGCACCGCCACAGAGACCCAGTGTGGCAGCTTCAATGAGGAATTGAATCATAATATCTCGACGCTTGGCTCCTACCGCCTTGCGCAGACCGATTTCCCTGATACGCTCGGTCACCGAAACCAGCATGATATTCATAATCCCGATGCCGCCGACAAGCAAGGATATACCAGCTATGCCGGCAAGGACGAGCTGGAGTATTCCCAGCACCTGGGTGACCTGATCTGCCACGGACGCCACGTTGAGAACTCTGAAGTCATCGTCTTCTCCCTCTCTGATGTTGTGGGTGTCCCGCAAAATAGCAGTGATCTCCTGCTCGGCAGATTCCAGCTCGTCGCTGCTCTCTACCTGGACGCTGATCATGTTAACACTGCTTCCGCGGCTGCCCACCTGTGAGGTTGCCAGAGTGGTATAGAAGGTGGATAAAGGAATATAGACCCTCATGTCTTCAACTCCAAATCCCATCCCCCGGCTTTCCAGTACACCGCTGACCTGGAATTGACGCCCACCAATCCTTATGTTCTGGCCGGTAGGGTCCATCTCACCAAAAAGGGTCTTGGCTACTTCGCTCCCCAGGACGGCTATCCTCGACCTCGCTCCATAATCGAAGTCAGTTATGAAGCTGCCCTGTGCCACAGCGTAGTTGTCTACCCATTCGGCTTGTGGAGTCACCCCGGCAATAATTGTGTTGCTAAGGCTCTCTCTTCCGGCTATAACCTGGGCGTAAGTCTGCGCCATTGGCGCCACATTTTCTACAGAAGGGGCGTTTTGGGCAATCGCCTGTGCATCTTCCAAAGTCAGCGTTGACTGAGCTCCTACTCCACTCATGCCGAGTTCTGGAGGTGTGACGTATATCAGGTTGGCCCCCAGGGTGGCAAAAGACTCCTCTACTATAGCCGACTGCGCACTTCCTAAGGATAGCACAGAAACAACTGCAGCCACGCCAATCAGGATACCCAGCATGGTCAAAGCTGACCTTAGCTTGTTACTAAGCAAAGCCCGCAGCGCAGTAGAGAAACAATCCCAGAGTTTCATTCCGATGCCTCTATCTGACCATCGCGAAGTTTAATGGTGCGCTGGGTATAAGCGGCAATATCTGGTTCATGAGTAACCAGAATGATGGTCATGCCCTGCTCATGCAACTGCTTAAAAATTAGCATGATTTCCTGGCTGGTCCGGGTGTCGAGGTTGCCTGTGGGTTCATCAGCTAAAATAAGAGAGGGATTATTTACCAAGGCTCGAGCGATAGCCACCCGTTGTTGTTCCCCTCCAGCTAGCTCGCTTGGCCTGTGAGTGACCCGATGAGCCAGTCCCACCGACTCCAGGACCTGTAATGCTCTTTGCCGTCGGTTGCTGGCGCCACTGTAAATAAGTGGCAGCTCCACATTGGCTAAAGCCGTGGTCCGGGACAACAAGTTGAAGCTCTGGAAGACGAAGCCTATCTTTTTATTTCTTATCTCGGCTAATTGATTATCGTTGAGCTCACTTACCTCGGTCCCATCCAGGAGGTATCGTCCAGAAGTAGGCTTATCCAGGCAGCCGATGATATTCATCAGGGTGGACTTCCCCGAGCCCGAAGGCCCTATGATAGATACCATCTCCCCTGACCTGATGCGGCAGCTGATCCCCCGCAGAGCAGGAACTTCGGTCTGCCCCGCTTTATACACTTTGGTTATGTTTTCGAGTTCAAGCATTGGCTACATCATGAAGAAGCCGCCTGGTCGCTCCTCAGAAGCACGTAATACCACCTCCTCCCCCTCCTCCAGTCCTGACAGGACTTCGGTGTTTATCCCGTCGGTTAACCCCAAGGTAATTTCTCTCTCTTCCTGCTGCCCGTCTACGAACACTACAACCATTGGGTTTTCCAAGCTCACCCGAATAGCTCTGTTCGGTATAAACAATACATCATCACGGCGCTCGATGATGACTTCGGCAGTGGCACTCATGCCATCCCTGAGCTCTGCAACGGGATTTTCCAAAGTTATGGTGGTGTCGTAAGATACCACCCCGGCTAGAATTGTGCCTACCGGGGAGATAAAAGCCACCTCACCCTTTACTTCTTCGTCCGGCAAGGCATCTAATATGATATTCGCTTCCTGGCCTAGCTGCACCATGGCGATATCTATTTCATCAATGAAGCCGCGCATCTCTATCTCACTGGTGTCAACCAGGGATATTGCCGGAGTGGCTAATGTCGCTGTCGAGATTTCTTTTCCTTCGGTTATGCTGATGTCAGCTACCACTCCATCAAAGGGAGCCACTATTACCGCCTTTTCCAGGTTAAGCTTTGCCGATTCCAGACTGAGTTCTGCTATTTCCAGGTTCAGCTTTGCTGTTTCCCAACTCGCTTTGGCTATATCCACTTGCAACTCAAGCACGTCCTCGGACACTGTGGGTGGAGGCTCATCCAGGTTAATCTCGGCGATTTCATATTGTGCTCGGGCTGCCTTGACTTGTTCCTCCGCTATTTCGACTTGCAACTCAGCCATCTCTACACTTGATTCCAAAGACGGTGCATCAAGCCGGGCTAATACCTGGTCTTTTGTCACGTTATTCCCTTCGTCAACCAGCACCTCTTCCACTGTACCCGTGGCACCAAATGATAAATACGCTTTATTAGGCATTACCAAACTGCCATCCACTAAAACGGTTTTCACTATATCGCCTCGAGTAACCGCCACAGTATCTGGCGGCGTGGCTTCACGGCTGGCGCGTCCACCGAATACGACACCAAGTACTATGCCGATAACAACCACGCAGATTGTTAGTATTAGTATTCGCCTTTTTTTCATTTTCCTTCGCCTCTTTCCATTTTTCAAAAATTCGCTTGTTGTAACACAGCGAGTATTTGCTTTAACGCAGGGCCAGGATGCCTAAAGGTTTAGCAGCAGGATTGTTAATCTCGATTGGCCTCATTTTCTAAATTTTCAGTTCCAATTTCCCTTACTAACTTAGTAAACTCATTCACATGTTGGCTCATAATATTGACTAACTCCTCAACTGCCTCCACTTTAACAAAGATCAGCCCCCTTCCCTGAAGTATCTTAAAAGTTAGCAGCCTGGTACCAGCATCTATACCCAATTCCCTTCTGGCTTCCACGGGTATAACTATCTGCCCCCGTGGGCCAACAACCGTTGAGCCAAAACACTTACCGACTACCTGCATGTCCTCGTATTCCATTTTCCCTCCTAGAATGAACTTGGCGCCCAACTTAGTATCGTATGATATATCCTACCATTCGGAATTATATGATTTTTCTTATTTTTTGTCAAAAGTATGTTGGAGATTGTTTATTAACCACTCTTAGTTAGCGGAACCATGAGCGGCAGTCATGATAAAATTAAGTTGCCCTTCGACAGGCTCGGGCGAACGGGTTGCTGAACAACCTCCGAATTTTAGGCGTGGCTCGCGATGAAAAAACTTATTGAGGGAGCAGGTAAGCTGAGGATAGAGCTCAATGCCAGGCAGGTAAAGAAATTTGAGCTTTACTACCAGGAGCTAATTGAATGGAATAAAAAAATTAACCTCACAGCCATAACGGATTACTCTTCGGTACAGGTAAAGCATTTCCTTGACTCCCTGACCATCACGCTAGCCTTGCCTGAGGAAGAGGTGGAAAGGCCAGATTTCAATATTATAGACATAGGCACGGGTGCCGGCTTCCCCGGCGTGCCGCTAAAAATTCTTTTCCCTCAGCCCAGGCTGGTGCTCATTGAACCCACAACAAAAAAGACGGCTTTCCTCCACCACATTATCCGCAAACTGGAACTGGAAAATGTAGAAGTGCTGAATAGTAGAGCTGAGGAAGCGGCTCATTTGCCACTCTATCGTGAGCAGTTTGCCCTGGTTCTCTCCCGTGCTGTAGCCCTGTTGCCTACTTTGGTGGAACTAACCCTGCCCTTTTGCCAGATTG
>Ga0315555_1003797_pt1 | contig 10344 bp, 9 predicted proteins | sample SalMarSW160380MG_FD_202113 | JGI IMG/M metagenome (GOLD analysis project Ga0315555, IMG submission 202113) | Salt marsh sediment microbial communities from the Plum Island Ecosystem LTER, Massachusetts, United States - Salt Marsh Sediment SW1603-80 ...
GGTGGGAAACCAAATAAGCGAAATGATGCAAGAATTCCTGAACGGCAGAAACGAACAGGCAGCTAGCATCCACCGCAAGCTGCTGCCCTTAGTAGAAGCTTTGTTCATTGTTCCCAACCCCATGCCGGTTAAATATGCCTTGAATTACCTTGGGTTTCATGTAGGCAAACCACGATTGCCCCTTGTTGAGCCAGACAAAAAATCAGCCGAGCTTATTCAGGCAACCTTGAAAAATTACAAGATCGATCTACCTATACCCTAAATTAAATCACAAGCACTAAAATCCAAATCCTAAACAAATCCCAATATCCAAATTCAAAACCTTTATCCTGTAAAACTCCTCGCCCTTGAAGGGAGAGGTTAGGTGAGGGTGAGTCCTCCCCCTCCCTCTAACTCCCTCCCGCCAGGGGAGGGAGAATTGTTAAAGGACTTTGCGGTTAGGTCATTGGGATTTTGGTCATTTGATATTGTTTGGTATTTCGGATTTAGTATTTAGAATTTTGAGAAGGTAGACCTCACCTTTATCATCTGCTCCCGCCTTGAACCCACCGAAACCAAATTGATAGGGCAACGAACTAGTTCCTCAAGCCTGGCTAGATAACGGCGAGCCTCTGAAGGAAATTGTGCGAAATCACGGATCCCATCAATCGGCCCCTTCCAACCAGATAGCTCTTCATAGATAGGCTGGCATTTCTCCAACACAGCGATGTCACCGGGAAAAGAATCCAGCATCTCATTATCAAGCCTATAAGCGGTGCATATTTTGATGGTGGGGAAACCGTCAAAGGTATCAAGGTGAGTTAAGACCAGTTCGGTAACACCATTTACCTCGACACTAAATTTAGCAGCTACAGCATCGAACCAGCCACACCTCCTTGGTCTCCCTGTAGTAGCACCATATTCATTAGCCTTTCTTCGTATCAATTCACCAACTTTGTCTTTTAGCTCCGTAGGCATAGGCCCACTGCCAACCCTGGTAACATAGGCTTTAAACACACCAGCAATGCGATTGATTTCCATAGGACTTATTCCCAGTCCCAGGGACCCGCCTCCAGCCAATGGCGACGATGAGGTAACATAAGGATATGTACCGAAGTCAGGATCAAGCAATGCCCCTTGAGCACCTTCTAACAAAATGAGCCCATTATTCCTAATCGCCTCCCGAATTATGGGACCAATGTCTCGAACAAAAGGACGCAGCTTATCCCCATAATGACAATACTGCTCAAACACTTCATCCACTGACAATGGTGACTTCCCATAAACCTTGCAAAGAACAGCGTTCTTAAATTCCAGAATTGAGCTTAGACGGTTCCGAAAAGCATCTTTATTTAGTAAGTCTCCAGTGCGTATTCCCATGCGTGCTATCTTGTCACTAAAGGCAGGACCAATCCCTCGTCGCGTAGTGCCTAAAGCTTTGCCACCACGTCTTTCCTCCTCCAAACCGTCGAGAAGAATATGATACGGCATAATGACGTGAGCACGGTCACTTATGAAAAGATGGCTGGTATCGACACCATGTTCTTGAAGATTATCTACTTCCTCAAGAAGAACCGCGGGATTAACCACCACGCCATTGCCCACGATGCAAGTTGTATGCGCACGAAAAATTCCTGAAGGCACCAGATGTAACCGAAACTCGCCGTAAGGATTAATTACGGTGTGCCCAGCATTGTCCCCTCCCGAGAAGCGAGCTACCATATCTGCTTTCTCAGCAAGGAAATCAACTACCTTTCCTTTCCCCTCATCACCCCACTGCCCCCCTACAATAGCAACAACAGCCATTCACACCTTCCTAGGCACTAATTCGCCTCAGATGAACTAACCTTTGAACTACCGTGATATAAACAAAGACCGCCAAAATCAATAAAGCGATGACTATCTGATTTACCATCAAGCCTATCGCTAATACTATAACCCTTTCCGCTCTGGTAAACAAACCTATCTTGCACTCCAGTCCAAGCCCCTCAGCCCTTGCCCTTACATAGCTAACCAGAAAGGAGCCAATCAAAACGGCAAAAATGAGCACAACTTCCAGAGTACTCCCCTCCAGCATATACCAAACCAGGAGACCACAAAATATCGCTGCTTCAGAAATGCGGTCTACTGTGGAATCAAGAATAGCACCAAACTTCCTGGTTTGCTTAACGAATCTAGCCAGCGCTCCATCAAGGAGATCAAACAACCCGGCAACCAAAACTAACACTCCACCAAGCAAAAAATGCCCGGTGGCAATGACATAGGCAGCACCGATGTTCACAACTAAACCTGTAAACGTAAGCGCATCAGGCTTTATGCCACTTTTGCTCAAGATCCCCATCATGGGATTGGTAATGCGTACCGCTAAATTTGCTCTAATTTCCACTAAATTGGGCATCTTTGCTATTTTTGACTAATCTATCATTTTTTTCTTAGTGAGATAAATCACTTCTTCCCATTCGCTCCTATTAAGGAGCTCAAGGATAAATTAGTTAGCGGGATACCTCTAGATGACAACACGGGTGGGCAAGGGGAATGGCTGCTTGAAATATTGAATCGCTCAGCAAGCTTCTGAGAATATAACTCCAATGAATCAGAACCTATTGTTATCACCAGGGTTACCATCTAAGTCACCTGACTTCATCAGACCTATTAAGCCCATCAAGTAAGGCAACCTAGCAGCGATGTTTAACTTTGCTAAGCCACATTGTTTGTGGTTATTGTCTTTGCCGCAAAAAACGACTTACCCTTTACCCTTAACTAATTTTTGTTCAGGCAATGAGACTGGGCCCTCTTGCTTCTCTCCAGCAATAAACGCCTCAGTCTTTAAATGAGCTTCATCATCAGAATATTGAATTGGCGGAGATTTCATAAAGAAAGCCGAAGGTGCCACAAGAGCGCCACTTAGACCCCTGTCCAGAGCTAGTTTACAGCACCTTATGGCATCAATGACCACCCCCGCTGAATTAGGACTATCCCACACCTCCATCTTCACCTCCAGATTCAGTGGAACATCACCGAAGGTGCGACCCTCCATTTTCATGTAGCAAAATTTGCGGTCAGCCAACCAGGGCACATAGTCACTGGGACCAATATGGATATTATCAGCACCAATATCATAATCTAACTGCGAAGTAACAGCATTTGTCTTGGAAATCTTCTTAGATTCCAGACGCTCTCGCTCCAGCATATTATAGAAATCAGTATTGCCACCGATGTTCAACTGATAAGTTCGCTCCAACTTAACACCACGGTCACGAAAAAGCCTGGTTAATACCCGATGCGTGATTGTAGCTCCAACCTGAGACTTGATATCGTCGCCGATGATAGGCAATCCCTTCTCAGCAAAGCGAGTTTGCCAGTAACGCTCACGAGCAATAAAAACAGGTATGCAGTTGATAAGACCACAGCCAGCAGTCAACACTTGCTCTACATACCATTTGGTTGCCTCTTCACTACCCACCGGCAAATAATTAATCACCACATCAGTACCAGTATTTCGGAGGATGCTCACCACATCAGCAGTTGAACCTGGCGCCTTGGTGATAATCTGAGAAAGATACTTCCCTAACCCGTCGTGGGTCATACCACGTTCAACCTTTACTCCTGTCTTGGGTACATCACAGAACTTAATGGTATTGTTGGGTGAAGTGAAAATGGCTTCAGCCAGATCCTTGCCTACCTTGTTTTTATCAATATCAAATGCAGCTACAAAATTTATGTCAGATATATGATAACCACCCAGATTGACATGCATCAAACCGGGAACAAATTCACCCTCTTTAGCATTCTTGTAGTACTGAACGCCTTGAACCAGTGAACAAGCGCAATTACCAGCACCTATGATGGCTACATTTATTGTTCCCATGGCAACAAACTTAGTAGAACTTTACGATCAAAATCCCCGCCAGCCACACCCAGCCTTCGCTTGACTTTGACAGATTCCCTACAAGACTTTAAGCCTTACCGATTCTGAATACCTTAGTCCCACATACAGAGCAGGTGCCCCTGACTGCTGGTCTTTTATTCTTAAGAGTAACAGAAACGGGATTTTTGATATCCCTCTTTGCGCGACACTTAAAACAATATGCTTGCATCCTACCTACCTCCTTTTGAATTAATTACGGCCTATCTACCATATCCCATTAAATAAAGCAATGTCAATACCTTGTTTGAAAGAGCTTAGGTTATTTGCCCGAGGCTTGCTCCGTCAATTTGAACAACTCTGCCCCGCGCTCAATGGAATCATCATAGTGAAAACTGAGTTGCGGAGTGTGCCTTAGCCCTAAGTGCAAAGAAAGTTGTCTTTGCAAAAAAGAGCAGGCAGAGTTGAAACCAGCTATCATTTCTTTCTTATCAGCTTCATCCCCCAAAATACTGACGAATACTTTGGCATGCCTCAGATCGGCTGAAAGCTGAACTTCCGTCACTGAGACGAGTTCCTTTAGCCTCGGGTCATTTACCTTGCGCTCAAGCAAAGTACTGATTTCCTGCTTGATGACCTTGCCCAATCGCTGTTCACGCCTCTTCATAATTAGCCTTAAGCTGGTAAGTAATCTTCAGAAAATTACTTTTAGTCTACTCTTTGCTTCTGGTAGAGCTCAATAATATCGCCAACGGAGAAATCGTTAAAATTCTCCATGCCCACACCGCACTCAAATCCAGAACTTACCTCAGTAACATCTTCCTTGAAACGCCTCAGACTGGAAATGCGAGATTCATAGAGCACTTTGTTTCCCCGCAATATTTTAGCCTGAGCATCCCGCCAGACCCTGCCGTCCCTAACATAGACACCAGCAACTTTACCTTGCCGACCACCATCAAAGACAGCCCGCACCTCAGCACGTCCAGCAACCACATCCACGTAAGTAGGCTCAAGCATCCCTTTCAATGCCTTATCTATATCCTCTATTAGCTTGTAGATTATATCGTAGAGCCGAATGCTTACTCCTTCAGCCTCAGCTAATTGCTTTGCTCCAGGAGATAGACGACTACTAAAACCAATAATAATCCCTTTTGAAGCTGAAGCCAGAAGCACATCGCTTTCCGTGATGCTGCCACTACCAGCATGAATAACATTAACCATCACTTTTTCTGAACTTAGCCGTTCTAGAGAACTCCTCACCGGCTCAATGCTTCCATACACGTCAGTTTTCAAAACCACATTAAGCTCTTTTATCTGCCCCTTGTCTATCTGGCGAGAAAGAGCGGTTAAGCTCAGTGGAATTTGAGGCACAGTAGCTTCCTGTCTTTCCACAATACTTTGTGCTTCATCTTCGTCGGCAGCCACTTTGAAAATATCTCCCGAGTTCGGCACACCATTCAACCCAAGTACTTCCACCGGAGTTGATGGTCCAGCTTCCCTAATTCGCTCCCCTTGTTCATTGAACACGGCTTTAATTTTGCCCCAGACATTGCCAGCTACTATAACATCACCTACTTCAAGGGTGCCGTTCTGAACTAGAAGAGTAGCCAGAGAACCTTTAGTCCTATCTAATCTGGCTTCAATAACTGCACCCTCAGCAGCACGCTTGGGATTGGCTTTTAGCTCTAATATATCAGCAACGAGGAATATGTTCTCCAATAAATCTGATATTCCCTCCCCTTTTTTCGCCGAGATAGGAACACAGACAACATCACCACCCCATTCTTCGATGATCAACCCCAGGTCAGCAAGCTGCTGTTTCGCCAGGTCAGGATTAGCATCGGCCCTGTCAATCTTATTGATAGCTACCACTATAGGCACTTTAGCAGCTTTAGCATGGTCTATAGCTTCCACAGTCTGAGGCATAACGCCATCGTCAGCAGCAACCACCAGAACGACAATATCAGTCACCCTTGCTCCACGAGCCCTCATCGCGGTAAAAGCTTCGTGTCCTGGAGTGTCCAGAAAGGTAATCTTACGCTCATCAAGCGCACATTGATAAGCGCCGATATGCTGAGTGATAGCTCCCACCTCGCGAGCAGTTACATTGGTCTTCCTGATAGCATCCAGCAGGGTTGTCTTGCCATGGTCGACATGCCCCATGACAGTGACCACTGGGGGGCGAGTTTGTAACTTTTTCCCCTTTGCCTTGCCAACATATGCCATGCTCTTTGGTTCTGTTTTCCGCTGAGATTGGTAGCCAAAATCCGTGGTTACTGCAGCTATAGTATCGAAATCAATACCTTGATTGACACTGACCATAATGCCTTTCCTCATAAGTTGCTTGATGACTTTTACCGGCTCAACCTGAAGCATGTCAGCAAGCTGCTTTACAGTGAGAGAAGACGGAACCTCAATTCGAGGCAAAGTCCGTGTCGTGCCTTCTTCTTTCCGCTCGCTCTTTGATTTCTTGCCGCTCAAATTTAGCTTCCTCCGCTGAGGCTGTCGCCATAACCTACCAAAGCCTGGCGATTCTCAGCCCTAATTTTTGTTCGTAAAGCATGTTCTAAGTGATTCCCCCTAAAGCCCTCCTCCCAGCAATCCTTCCGAGCACATAGATAAACACCACGCCCTGGTTTCTTTCCAGATAAATCCAGCTCAACAGTCTCATTATTGGTGCGCACCAGGCGAATCAAGTCTTTTTTATCCTTCTTCCGCCGACAAACAATGCAAGTGCGCTGGGGTATATGTTTATTCCTCATATTCCTCTTCAAAGCGAGGCTTTCTCGCTCTGCCTTTGGCTTTGGGCTTGGCTTTAACCTTGCCTTTGGCTTTAACCTTGCCTTTGGCTTTAACCTTGCCTTTAACTTTGCCTGATTTCGCCTCCTCCTTCAAAGTCTCAACTTTTGTTGCATCCGGCAAGATATCCTCGGCAAAACGAATTACCAGCTCCTCCTTGGTTACTTCAGAGGAAACTTCAGCAACAGCTGGAAATGAGACAGGCTCTGATACCTCAAGCTCGTCTGCAGCCACAGGTACTTCCTCTTTCATTTCTTCCTTAACAACCTCTTCCTCTACTAGTTCCCTGGTGATGGCTTCCATCACTTCAGCTTTTTCAGCTTTTTCAGCTTCTGCCGCAGAAACACTCCTGATATCAATCCGCCATCCGGTAAGTCTTGCCGCTAGCCTGGCATTTTGCCCTTCCTTGCCTATAGCCAGAGAAAGCTGCCTATCAGGCACAACAACTCTAGCCACCTTTTCCCCTTCATTGAGTTCAATATTCGCCACTTGAGCAGGACTAAGAGCACTAGTAATGAACTCTTTGGGATCAGCGTCCCAGGAAATTAAATCTATTTTCTCATTATTCAGCTCCTTGATAATGTTTTGTAGCCTGATACCTCGAGCTCCAAGACAGGATCCTATCGGGTCAATTCCCTCCTGCGTAGTTGATATCGCTACTTTGCTTCGCCGCCCCGGCTCCCGAACTACCGCTTCTACCCTCACAGCACCACTGTGAACTTCAGGAATTTCCAGCTCAAAAAGACGACGAAGCAAGTTGGGATGAGTCCGGGAAACTACTATCTGCGTCCCCCTGCTCCCCTGAATTATTTCTAGAAGGTAGAATCTAAGCCGCTGTCCCACTCGACAACGTTCGTTGGGTATTTGTTCACCAGCAGGCAATATCGCCTCCACCTTACCCAGGTTAACGTAAATTTGCGCAGGGCCAATAAACTGAACCACGCCGGTAGCAATTTCTCCCTCCCTGCTGGAAAATTCCTCATAAGTTTTCTGGTGTTCTGCTTCTCTTAGTCGCTGTAAGATAACTTGCTTTGCTGCATACACTGCAATACGCCCGGCATCCATGGGTACAGATTCCATCTCCACCGTTTCACCCACTTGAACACCCTTACGTAACTTGCGAGCTTCTGCTAAGGAAATCTCGTGTTGAGGGTCACTCACTGACTCCGCTACGGTCTTCTGTACATAAACTTTCACCTCACCAGAATCAGGGTCCAACTTCACCAGAACATCCTGTTCATCGTGAAAAGCATACTTCTTGTAAGCGGAGGCAAGTGCCGACTCTACGATAGATAGCACCACCCCTCTGGACAAGTTCCTCTCCGCAGAAAGCTGATTAACCGCGGCTATAAGTTCCCTTTTCATTTCTTAACCTGATTATTCAATTAAAAAGGTGGGATTTCACCCACCTTGTTTCAAATAACCAGTCCCCCTTACTTGTTGAATTATCCCATGGTCGAGCTAAAAATGCAAATTTTTGTACTCGTTCACGTGATTAGTGAATTTTTTTGTCATTGCGAGGCACGCCTCCATGTCATTGCGAGGAGTGTTAACGGTTGCGAGGCGTAGCCGAAGCAAACTGGAGCATGAGATTCCTCGTTTCACTCGGAACAAGCTCCGCAATCTCCAAGTTAGTAGCTATCAGCTATCAGCCTTCAGCTTTATACTGACTGTTTTTTTCATTTTTGCTCTGTCATTTTGCCCTTTGATTTTTGAGTTTTGCTTTCCCGAGATTGCCACGCTTTGCTCGCAATGACACATCCCCCTCCTGTCATTGCGAGGAGTGGTAACGACGAAGCAATCTCTCGCCCCACCGAGATTGCCGCGCTTCGCTCGCAATGACAATAAAAAAAGGCCCGCAATGACACACCCCCTTTTGTCATTGCGAGGCACAAAGTGCCGAAGCAATCTGAAGTTGAAGCTCTAAATACTAAGCACTAAATCCTACACAAATCCGAATATCTAAATTCGAAGCTCAAAACCGTTTTAGAGATTGTTTAGCAACTCCCCTCTGTCATTGCGAGGAGTGGTAACGACGAAGCAATCTCTCGCCCCACCGAGATTGCCACGCTTCGCTCGCAATGACGATAAGAAAGGCTTGCAATGACATGAGAAGCTATTGCCCAATTTCATAAGCTTATTTGGAGAAGCTAATTTGACGATATCGCCTCTGTTACTGCCTCAGAGGCGTTAATGCACCCTTCTCCTGCACCAGCGACGCTGAGGGGAGAACAACTATTCTCCATTGCCTGCCGGACTTCATCGTTAATTACACCGTTGCCGTTAGTATCCTTAGCGACACTGCAAACCAGGGCAGCTACACCCGAGACATGGGCCGCTGCTGATGAGGTGCCACTTTTGTAGCCATATTGATTCTGCGGCAATGTGGAGTAAATGTTAAAGCCCGGGGCGGCTACATCCACCCAATCGCCGTGATTGGACAACAAAGCTAAAGAATCATTTACATTAGTTGCGGCTACGGCAACGCAGTTGTCATAGTAAGCGGGATAGACCGGTGTTGACTTGCCTTCATTGCCTGCCGCCGCCACAATCACAACTCCTTGACTCCAGGCATAGTTTATCGCCAGTTCCAAGTATGGCGATGATTCCACACAAAAGCCTATGTTGATGACCTTAGCACCATGATTCACTGCCCAGATGACGCCCCTGGCTGCCGCTGATGCTTCACATCTACCCACATCGTCACACACCTTGACATTCATAAGCTGGCACTCAGGTGCGATACCAGCGATAATGCCAGCCGTATGAGTCCCGTGTCCGTAAAGGTCATCGCATGTCGGGCTATCGCTAAAATTGACTTCCAGTATTGCCTTACCAGCTAAATCCCGATGATTTTCATCAATGCCCGTATCCAGAACAGCAACGATAATTGATTCACCTCCTCTAGCAACCTGCCATGCTTGAGGCGCGCCGATTTTGCCTACTCCCCAGCACTGAGCTAAATAGCTGTCCTCGCCCAAATATGCTGCCTTAAGGCTGGAAACACGGTTTATGGCATCGCCATCATCGGAAAACGTAGCTTCGTTGGCAAGCATTCCCGGATATGCCAGAAGGATAAACAACGCCAGAAGTAAAGCTATGACGGGATGTTTGAACTTCCCCACATATTTAGGTTAACAGCCAGCTACCTTGATGAGTATCACCCATTGGTACCGTTTTATATGAGAATTTGGTCATGCGATTTTTCATCCGTCATTTATTTAACAAAATTGCAGAAGTGGAAGTTAACATAATTAAAGTTAACTAAATGGAAGTTGACCTTTATGACACGCTACTGGTAAGATATACAAAGGTACTACGACTAAAGTACCATTTTGTTATTTCAGGCGGGAGGTTTAATATGAAAAGAATAGCGTTTTCGCTACTCAGCGTAATCATGCTGGTTGCCATGGCGCTGCCCGTCGCGAGCGTGGCAGTGCTGGCTGGCGAGGGTGATGTCGATTACATTGTAATCTCACCTGATAATGCCTCCATAAATGGTGGAGGTGAAGAGACACAGGCCTACACCGCTGAGGCTTTCGATGCTCAAGGAAATAGTCTGGGCGATGTTACCCAGGATACAGAGTTCACCATACAGCCCGAGGCTGGCGGAAGCTGGGAAGGATGTACATATACTTCAGAGCACGTAGGAGACTGGCTGGTAACAGGCACTCATATCACCGGCAAGACCGATACAGCCA
>Ga0315555_1003802_pt1 | contig 10334 bp, 11 predicted proteins | sample SalMarSW160380MG_FD_202113 | JGI IMG/M metagenome (GOLD analysis project Ga0315555, IMG submission 202113) | Salt marsh sediment microbial communities from the Plum Island Ecosystem LTER, Massachusetts, United States - Salt Marsh Sediment SW1603-80 ...
TGTCGTCTCGTTCAGCCCCCACTCTCTCAGCAGAGAAGTGGGCAGGTACGCGATAGCTTGTCTCTTTTTTCGATTGTTAATGCCTATCTCGGGCTCAGGTCACGATTTGACTTTTACCGCACTCTTCTCAAAGCCAGGCTGTCCCCTCACGGGGATCTACGAGAGCCTGGCGCTCCAAGATGTCTCTCACGTCCCGAGCATGCCAGGCTGGAGCCTGGCGCCCCAAGATATTTCTCACGTCCCGAGCGTGCCAGGCTGGAGCCTCACGCTCCAAGATATCTCTCACGTCCCGAGCATGCCAGGCTGGAGCCTGGCGCTCCAAGATGTCTCTCACGTCCCGAGTTTGCCAGGCTGGAGCCCTCTGCTTCGCTCAAGGGCAGGCTCTAGCAGCCCCAGGTGTTCCCAGACAGTACCTACCCTTCGTCGTTGCCCAGGAGGCCTGCGCCGATGGCGAGCTCTTGCATCTCGGTCGTGATCGCCTGCTGGCGCGCGGCATGGAGCGCGAGAGTCAGCTCGTCGATCAGGCGTTCGGCGTTCTGGGTTGCGCCCTCCATGAGCTGGTAACGCGCCGAGTGCTCGGAGGCTGCCGAATCGAGCAGGATACGGTACAGCTCGGTGGCCGTCCACTGTACGACGACGTGGACAAAGAGATCGACCGGATCGGTATCGATGTAGGGAGGGGGCCAGGAGAGCTGACGCCCACCATAGGATGGGATGGGCGGAGGGACAAGCTGCACGGTGACCGGTTCGTGCAGCGTGGAATTGCGGTAGGCATGATAGATGGCGTACACGGCGTCCAGTTCGTGCCCTTCGAACCGCTCATGCCAACCGTAGGTCAGCTCGCCCGCCAGGTCACTCGAAGGCAGGGCGGCCATAGGCAGCGGACGCGCGCTGTCGGGCTCGCGATCCAGGCGCTGCAACGCACGCGCCACACGCGCGCCCAGGGTCCACAGCTCCACAGCAGCACCCTGCTCGGACAGGCGGTCCAGCTCGCGATCGGCATACTCGGCCAGGGTGCTGTTATAAGCCCCACATAGTCCGCGCTCGCTGCCGATCACGACGACGAGTGTGGCAGCGGGCGCCGGAAGGGCGTGCTGGCGGCCATGCCGGCGGCTGTGCCGCCTAGCTTCGAGCAAGGGGAGCAGGGGTGGAAGGAGATCGCGCAGCCGCTCGGCATAGGACAACACGCGCTCCTTGCGACGTAGTGCGCCCTGCCAGCTCCCCAGAGAGATGGTGCGCATCGCGCCGAGGAGCGGCTCGACAGAACGGATGTTGTTCAGGCGGGCGTTGATACCCTCGATGCCTTCTTGACCGGCCAAGCGGCAATCCTTACCTTGCGGAGGGAGCCAGGCTGGAGCCTGGCGTTCCCGGATGAGTCTCAGTTGCTAGTACGTCTCAAAGCGGTCGACGTCCCAGACAAACACGGCAGCGCTGCCTACCTGGGCAAAGGTGCGGCGCGGTATCGCGCGCGGCAGCGGGCCCGTGCTGACCTCGGCCTCGGCTTCCGATTCCCTGGACTCGACGTGAGAACGGCAGTTGTTCTGGATGATGGCCAGCACGTTCTCGACCTGGTCGGCCTCGACGCCGATATAGAGCGATTCTTTCGACTGCCGCAAAAAGCCGCTGCGGCTGTCGTTAAAGGTAGCGGTATACCCGCCTGCGATTAGGGCCTCCAGGACGCGCGCCGCTTCCTCGCGGTCGATGATCGCCATCACCATTTTCATCGGAGGCTCCTCTCCGCCCACGCGGCCCGATATTCGGTCAGGGCCTCGGCCAGCACCGCACGCGCCTCATCGCTGAGCTGGCCGGTCTCGCCGATCCCCTCGAAGGTCTCTGGGTATTCGGCACTAAAGCGGTCGAGGATATCCTCCTCGAAGATGGGCACCTCGCCTGGCGCCACCTCGTCGAGATAGCCGCCCGACGCGGCAAAGAGCACGACGATCATCTCGGGCAGTGACATCGGTTCGTGCTCGGGCTGCTTGAGCGCGGCCTCGAGGCGGACCCCGCGTTGGATCTGGCGCTGCGTCGCCTCGTCGACTTCGGTCCCAAAGCGCGCAAAGCGGGCCACCTCCTGGTATTGAGCCAGGTCGAGCTTGAGCTTGCCCGCCACCTCACGCATGGCCGGCACCTGCGCGGCGCCCCCCACACGCGAGACCGATTGGCCCACGTCGACGGCGGGACGCACGTTGCGGTTGAAGAGGTCGGTATCAAGCACGATCTGGCCATCGGTGATCGAGATCAGGTTGGTGGGAATATAGGCCGAGATATTGCCGCGCTGCGTCTCGATGATCGGCAGTGCAGTCATAGACCCGGCGCGCATGTCATCGCTCAGCCTGGCGGCGCGCTCGAGCAGGCGCGCGTGCAGGTAAAAGATGTCACCGGGGTAGGCCTCGCGTCCCGGCGGTCGCCGTAGCAGGAGGCTCAGCTCGCGATAGGCGTCGGCGTGCTTGGTCAAGTCATCGTAGACGATCAACACGTCGTTGCCGTCGTACATGAACGCCTCGGCCATGGCACACCCGGCATAGGGTGCCAGGTAGCGCAGAGCCGGTGGATCGTCCGCCCCGGACATGACCACAGTCGTGTAGGACATGGCCCGGTGCCGGCGCAGAGTCTCGATCACAGAGAGAGTGGAGGACTTTTTCTGGCCCACGGCGACGTAGACGCAGAGCACGCCATTGTCGCGCTGGTTGAGGATCGCGTCGACAGCCAGCGTGGTCTTGCCGGTCTGCCGGTCGCCAAGGATCAGCTCGCGCTGCCCACGGCCAATGGCCAGCATCGAATCGATGACCTTGAGCCCGGTATAGAGCGGCTCGTGCACGGGAATGCGCTCGGTGATGCCCGGCGCTTCGTGTTCGAGATAGGAATCGTCTGGAGCCTCGATCGGCCCCCGGCCGTCGAGCGGATCGCCCAGCGGGTTGATCACCCGGCCCAGCAGACGACGGCCCACCGGCACCCGCAGCCGCTCGCCCGACCCGGTAACCAGGTCGCCGCCCTGGATGCCCTCGTCCGACCCGAGCAAGATCACGTCAATGCTGCCATATTCGAGGTTGAGCACCATGCCCTGCACACCGGTCGGAAAGGTGACCAGCTCTTCCGTGCGCGCGCTGGGCAAGCCGGACAGCTTGGCTACGCCATCGCCAATGCGCTGCACGGTGCCCACGTCGCGGAACCGCACCTGGCTGCCGACCCGCCGGACGCCTTCGCGCAGCGAGTGGATCACCGGGCCTACCGTGGGCTGAAGCTGTTTCATACCCAGGAGCTCGGCTGCCCGGTCACTGATCTGCTTGACCATGCCTACGTCGCCGACGTGGACTGCCTTGAGCCCGTCTGCGCCCGAACGCAGGGCACGGAGCACTATGTTGACGTCGGGGCGTGGCCGCGACTCATTCCTCGATGATCTGCTCATTGAGTGCATCCAGCGCCTTGTCGCGCAGCTCGTCCAGCTGGCCCGCGATCGAGCTGTCCACGATAATGTCTCCAATACGCACGCGCACACCGGCGACAAGGTCGGGATCGATGCGCACCTCCAGGTCGACGTGCCGGTCGGCAAGGGCAGTGAGCGTACGCGCCAGCAGGCCCTGCTGTTCGAGCGTCAGGGACTCGGCCGTCGTCACGTGCGCCGTAGGCTCTCGATCGCCCAACGAGTTACGAAAGGCTTCGACCCGCTCAATATCTGTACGGCCCATCTCCCAGATACGCTCGCTCAACTGGCGGATCAGCGTGCCGTGGACCGTCTCTGGCACGACGTTACGAATGAGGGTCCCACTGACGTCGAGAATGGCATCGACCAGCTCGTTATGGAACGTATCCACAGCCTGGCTGCGAATGCGGTACGCATCGGCCTGGGCCTCGACCAGGATCTGCTCGATCTCTCCCTGCGCATCCTGAAGCAACTCTCCGCGCTCCTCCTCCGCCCGCTCGCGGGCGAGCGCGATCATGTTGGCCGTCTCTTCATCGAGCCGCGAGAGCCGCTCGTCCAGCTCGGCCCGCTGCACGGAAACGGCCTGGCGCTCGCGCTCTACTTCCTGCAACGCGCGATCGCGCTGCTGGCGGCGCTGCTGGATCGTGGTCCGGATCGGCTTGAAAAGCAGCCAATAGAGCAGGCCAAGGAAGGCGAGGAAATTGATGATCTGAAAGACGATCGTTGCTGCATCCAGGTTCAGCATGTCGGATCCCTAGCACTCATCCTAACGACGCATAGTAGGCCAGACACGGGCACGCCCGTATGCACAGCCTGCACCCATCTCGCCGCAGGCATAGCTACCCCACTGGCGGCACGAGGCGATCGAGGACCGGGTTCGCAAAGAGAAGAATCAGGCAGATCAGGAGCACATAGATCGCCGTCGACTCGAGCAGAGCCATAGAGACGATCAACGTACCACGCAGATCGTTCGCCGCCTCGGGCTGGCGAGTCATGCCGTCGAGTGCCTTGAGCACGGCACGTCCCTCGACGATGGCGGGCATGAGACAGCCCAGCACGATCGCCACCGCGGGGGTGATCATGATGACGAGAGCGACAACGGTTGCGGAATCCAAGTGTCGTACCTCCTAGTCCTGTGCAGTTTCGAGCGATCCACCGATGTATGACGACGCGAGTACGGTAAACACATAGGCCTGCAAGAGGCCGGTGATACTGCCAAGTGCAACCATGATCAACGGCACGCCGACCGGCACGAGGGAAAAGAGCACGATGACGACCAGCTCGGCGCCGACCATATTGCCAAAGAGACGGACGGCCAACGACGTCGTGCGGCTGACGTATCCGATCAGATCGAGCGGCGCCAGGGGGGTGAGAAACGTCTTGAGGAAGCCCAGCACACCCACCGCGCGAATCGTAAAAAAGAAGACCGAAGCAAGGACGACCAGGGCGAGGGCGATAGGCGTGTTGATATCGCGGGTCGGCGTAAAGATTGCGGGGATGATCCCGCCCAGGTTGGCGACGGCCAGAAAGAGAAAGAGCGAGCCGAGAAAGGGCACGTACGGCTCTACGTTTCCGGGGATGAACCCGCTCGCCGTGCTCTCGATAAAGTCGATCAACATCTCAAGCAGGACAGGTACGCGCCTGCGGACGATCACGATCCCCACAATGATCAAGATCATCAACGCCCAGGTCGAGATGACAGATTCCCGCACACCCACGCCGAACACCCGGAACACGACGTCGGATACGATCTCATCTGTGATCCCCATACACGACTCCCCTCACACAACCCGCACGTATCGCCCTGTATCCCCTCACATGGGGGACACATCCGTGTCGCCCCGTCTACCCAGTTGACGATGCATCCAGAACATGGTGACCCAGCGCGAGCAGAGATAGCCCAGCAAGGCAGCAGCCCCAGAGATGGGTCGATGCCGGAATGCCAGGACCAGCACGGCCGAGGTCATAGCCAGGCGCAGGACGTACCCGCCCGCCACCCAGCCAATCAACGCTCGCTGGCTCAGGCGCTCGACCGTCCACTTGCGGCTAAGGGCGTTCACCACCTCTACTGCGGCGCCCGCCAGGAACCAGAGGACCACGATCAGCGCACCCATCGCCCGGTCTACTCAGCCGCCCGATCCGCTGCCGGCTGCTCACGCTCGATCGAGGCAACCAGGGCCTCGGAGAGCCGATCAAAGCGCATCGGACCACCTACGACCTCATGCTCACCCGCAAGGAATACAGTCACCGTACCGTGGCGCACCTGGACGATGCCAGCGGGCAGCTCGACCTCGTGCTCGCCGGCGACATCGTCATAGCGCAGCGTGGCCGGCACCGTTCGCCCGATCATGGGCAGGTGCCCAGGCCAGATGGTCAAGGGACGCTCGCGGGCCAGTTCGACGTGGACCCACCGCACCCCTTCCGCGTCGAGCATCGTCTCCGAGGGCGTCCACACCACCAGCCGGAGCGGCTCAGGCACCCTCCCTGCCCTCCGCCGCGATCTGCTGTGCCTTGGCCACGGCGTCGTCGATCGTGCCGACCATGTAGAACGCCTGCTCGGGCAGGTCGTCGTGGCGCCCGTCCAGGATCTCGCGAAAGCCGCGCAGCGTCTCTTCCAGTGGCACATAGCGGCCCGGCAGGTTCGTGAACTGCTCGGTCGAGAAAAAAGGCTGCGTCAAAAAGCGCTGCGCACGGCGCGCGCGGCCAACGATCATGCGGTCCTCATCGCTCAGCTCTTCCATGCCGAGGATGGCGATCACGTCCTGGAGCTCCTGGTAGCGCGCCAGCAGGGCACGGACGCCAGTCGCGACCCGATAGTGCTCCTCGCCGACGCTCGACGGCGTGAGCAACGAACTGTGCGAATCGAGCGGATCGATGGCCGGGTAGAACGCCTGGCTGGACAGGCGCCGGGAAAGGAGCGTCGTCGCGTCGAGGTGGGCAAAAGTGGCAACGACGGCGGGGTCAGTCGGATCGTCCGCCGGAACGTACACAGCCTGGATCGAAGTGACCGCTCCCCCACTGGTGGTCGTGATCCGCTCTTGGAGCATGCCCATCTCGGTCTGCAGGGTAGGTTGATACCCGACTGCACTCGGCAGGCGGCCCAGCAGCGCCGAAACCTCTGAACCAGCCTGGATGTAACGAAAGATATTGTCCATGAAGAGCAGCACCTGGCGCCGCTCCCGGTCGCGGAAATACTCGGCCATGGTCAGTGCGGTCAGCGGCACCCGCAGGCGTGCACCCGGTGGTTCGTTCATCTGCCCAAAGACGAGGATCGTGTGGTCGATGACGCCGCTGTCGCGCATGTCCAGCCACAGCTCGTTGCCCTCGCGGCTCCGCTCCCCCACCCCGGCAAAGAGGGCGATGCCCGAATGCTCCTGGATGGTGTGCCGGATCAGCTCGATGATCAGCGTCGTCTTGCCGACCCCGGCACCGCCAAAGAGGCCGATCTTGCCGCCCTGCGGGTAGGGCGTCATCAGGTCGATGGCCTTGATCCCGGTGACAAAGGGCGTCGTCGCCACGCGCAGTTCCTCGAGCGGGGGCGAGTCCACGTGGATCGGGCGCCTGGCCGCCTCGTCGAGCGGGGGCCCGCCGTCGATCGGCGCGCCGAGGACGTTGAACATGCGGCCCAGCGTCTGGGGACCAACCGGCACCTGGATCGGTGCCCCGGTATCGATCGCGGGCAGGCCGCGCTGCAGCCCGGCGGTATTGCCCATGGCAATGCCGCGCACCGTGTGCGGGGTCACGTGTTCCTGGACCTCGACCACCAGGATGCCCTCTTCGGTCCTGACATTGAGTGCGTTGTGGATACTCGGCAGATCCCCTGAGGCAAACTCGGCATCGACGACGACGCCGGCGACCCGGGCGACCGAACCGATGCGCATGGGCGAGCTGCTCAACGCGAACGAACCTCACTAACATAAAGAACGACCTGAGCATGTCGCTCCGGCCGTCGCGAGACTCCGGTCTGCCTGAGTGATTTTACCATCTGAAGGGATGTACGTCAAGAAGCTCGCGTGCGCGCGGCCAGGGGGTCACCCGTCCGTTGGGGCGATGCATTCCGAAGAACCACGTGCCGTAGGGACCGTCTTCCATAAGAAGCACAGCATCCGGCACGCGCATACGGACGAGGAATGCGTCGCCCTCTTTGGCGGTGGCCTGCTCCCAGAGGGAGAGGCATTCCCGGACGTTGCGCCCTATGGCTCGCTCTCTTGCTGATGGGCGTATGCTCCAATCCATGGGACGATCCCGGGAATGCCTCTCCCCTACGCCCAGGGTTCTCATTGCTGGCACGCGCAGTTGACAGCCAGAGGCGCTCCTGTACAATGGATGAACGGCCCCTCGATATCGGCGATGAGAGAGGAGAAGCCCTTTTGTCGACAGCGGCTACCCCACCGTGGCGACTCACGGCGGTGGTCGTGATCGCGAGCGCGTGCACGATGGCACTCGAGCTCGCGATCCAGCGGATCGCAGCCCCCTACGTCGGCACGTCGCTCTATACGTGGACGATCGTGATCGGCGTCGTCCTGGCGGGAACGAGCGTGGGTAACTATCTGGGTGGACGGGTGGCCACCTGCTGGCCATCCTCGGCCACCCTGGGCGCAGTGCTGGTAGGTGGCGCGCTCGCCGCGCTGAGCGTCCTGGCGATCGACGTGCTGAGCGCCTTTACCTCGGTGGACGGGATCAACCGCCAGACGCTGCCCCTGATCCTGGGCCTGGGCGGCCTGGTGATCGTGCTCTGCCTGCTGCCATCCACGATCCTCGGCATGGTATCCCCGATCGCCGCCCACCTCGCGCTGCAGGATCTCGACCACACCGGATCTACGATCGGGCGGCTCTATGCGGCAGGCGCGGTAGGCAGCATCGCCGGCACCTTTGCCACCGGCTTTATCCTGATCTCCTGGTTCGGCACGCACGCCGTCGTGTGGGGAGTGAGCGTGCTTCTCCTAGCGCTCGGCGCGCCCTTGCTACTGGCCAAGCGCCGGCTGTGGCTGGCCCCGCTCGCAGCCGGCGTGACTATCGTGTCACTGCTGGCCTTCCGGCAGGGTTGGCTGGATGGCCCGTGCACGCGCGAGACCAACTATTATTGCATCATCGTGCGCGACACGACCTACAATCAGAAGCCGGTGCGCATGCTGATCCTGGACCGCCTGATCCACAGCTATTCCTCGCTCGACGATCCGACGGCGCTGGCCTATGGCTACGAGCGTACCTACGCGCAGGCGACTGCCTACCAGGCGGCAAGACAGAACGGGCCGCTGCGTGCGCTTTTCGTGGGCGGGGGCGGCTATACCTTCCCGCGCTACATGGAGGCGGTCTATCCAGACAGCCAACTGGACGTGATCGAGATCGATCCCGGCGTGACCGAGATCGCCTACCAGGTGCTGGGGCTGGATCACGGATCAAAGATCAACAGCTATAACGAGGACGCGCGCACCTTCCTGGACCAGACCCCCACGGCACAATACGACCTGATCTACGGCGACGCGTTCAACGACTATTCGGTGCCCTATCACCTGACGACGGTGGGGTTCAACGAGCGCGTGCGCGCGTGGCTGGCCGAGGATGGGCTATACGTGGTAAACATCATCGACGGCCCCTACGGCCGTTTCCTGCGCGCCTACGTGCACACGCTGCAGCAGACGTTCGCGTACGTGTACCCGGTCTTTTCCATCGAGGCGTGGCAGCGATCGTCGCGGACGACGATCGTGATCGTCGCCAGCCAGCAGCCGCTGGACGAGAAGACCCTGCAAGAGACCGCGCCTGATCTGTCGGGCGAGATGCTCAGCCCGGCAGAGACGGCAGCGCTGCTGACCGAGGGACAGGTGGTGACGCTGACGGACCGCTATGCACCGGTCGATCAGTTGCTGCTGCCGGTATTTCTGGATCAGATCAGGCCGTGAGGTTGAGCCACAGAGAGTGTAGAGAGCGCCGCGAATCTTTGCCCCGGCGCAGGACGATCGGCGCCCGACTTACCCTGGATAGCGTGCGCCAGCACCGACCTGGGCGATGGCCCCGGACGGTGCTGGCGTAGAGCCGCCCACTCAAGACCGTTAGATCCAGGATAGCCGGCGGTGTGATAGGAGAGGGCCTCACGGCCCTCTCCTACCGAAAGGTGGATCGAGTTATTTCAGAGTCTTATCGCTTATCGTGGGTGCCCATGCCGAGGCTCCTGCACCGTTGAAGGCTGCCACGCGCATGTAGTACTTTGTGTTGGGGGCCAGCAGGGTGAATTGATACGAGGTCACACCTGCCTCGACGACGTCGACGGTCCGGAAGTTCTGGGTAAAGTTCTTGTCCGTTGCGATCTGGACGGTAAAGCCAGTCTCATCGCTTGAGTTGTCCGTCCATCCGAGCGTCAGGGACGACAAGGTATAGTTGGTGATGTTCAGGTTCGACGGAGCCGCCGGCGGAACACCCGTGGTCGTTATGACCGTGACCGAGTTCGTCGGGTTGACCGAGTTCCCAAGCCCGTTGTAGGCGTACACACGGTACAAGTAGGTGGTGGCGGCTACGACAGTCGGATCGCTGAACGTAACGACATTGGCAGCGGTTTGACCGACCTGGTTCCACGTCGTGCCGCCATCGTCACTGCGTTCGACGATGAACCCATCCTCATTGTTGGCATTGTCCGTCCATGCCAGATCGACCTGCGTTGAAGCGACAGAGGTTGCTATCAGATTCGTGGGATCCGCAGGAAGGACATTCGGCACGTCAACCAGTACACTATTGGATGGCGACGAGTTGCCGTTGGCGTTGAACGCGTATACCTGGTACATGTAGCTGTTCCCGGGCAACACGGTCGTGTCGCTGAAGCTAACGCTACCGGCGGGGACCGTCGCAACCTGTGCCCACGGGCCTCCGTTGTCACTGCGCTCGATGGCGAAACCGTCTTCGTTGCCGGAGTTGTCCGCCC
>Ga0315555_1003809_pt1 | contig 10321 bp, 8 predicted proteins | sample SalMarSW160380MG_FD_202113 | JGI IMG/M metagenome (GOLD analysis project Ga0315555, IMG submission 202113) | Salt marsh sediment microbial communities from the Plum Island Ecosystem LTER, Massachusetts, United States - Salt Marsh Sediment SW1603-80 ...
TGAAACACTGCACCCTTTTCCTTGATGATCTGTGTTATCTCTTCGAGGGGAAAGACAACCCCGGTCTCGTTGTTGGCGTACATGATGCTGACGAGAGCGGTATCACGGGTGATGGCTTCCTGGAGCTCATCCAGATCGATCATGCCCGTATGATCCACAGACAGATAGGTCACCGTATACCCCTTCCCCTCCAGATGTCTGCAGAGGTTCAACACAGCAGGATGCTCCACCGTCGTGGTCACCACATGCCTCTTTTCGGGATAGGAAGCGAGGGTGCCGAGGATGGCTGCGTTGTCGCTCTCGGTGCCACAGCTGGTGAATACGATCTCATCCGGATGGGTGCCTAGAAGGTCAGCCACCCATTCCCGGGCCTCCCAGACCTTTTCTCCCACCTGGCCGCCGAAGCGATGTAAACTGGACGGATTGCCGTAGAGATCGCAGAAATAGGGGAGCATCTCCTCCAAGACCTCGGGTGCCACACGGGTGGTGGCATTGTTGTCGACGTATACCTCCCTCATTCCCCCTCACCCTCTGGTTCCTCTTCAGAATGATTCTTCTGCATCTCCTCCTGGATCATGTCCCCGAGGTTCAGGGTCATTTCTTCCTCGGCTCCCATGTATTTTTTTATCTCCTCTTTTTCTTTCTTGTGCATCAATCCCTTAATGCTCAAACCGATTTTTCGCTCTTTCGGGTCGATATTGAGGATGAGAACGGTGACCGTATCATCCACCTTTAAGACCTCGGATGGATGCCCCACTTTTTGTTCTCCCGTGCCGAGTTCAGATATATGGATCAAACCTTCCAGTTCTTTTTCTAGTTCAACAAAGGCCCCGAAATCGGTGAGACTCGTGACCTTGCCAGTGACTACCTGCCCCACCGCATAGTTTTGGGGAACTGTTTCCCATGGATCTGACCGGAGCTGTTTGATCCCCAAGGAAAACCGCTCGTTTTCCTTGTCTATCTTGAGTACGATGGCCTCAACCTCTTGGCCCTTTTTATAGATATCGGCGGGGTGCCTAATCTTCTTGGTCCAGGAAATCTCCGAGACATGCACCAGCCCATCAATTCCCTCATCGATCCCGATGAAAATACCGAAATCGGTCACCGTCTTGACTTGGCCCACGATCTTGGTCCCCACAGGATACTTCTCCTCGATGATATCCCAGGGATTCGGCTCAACCTGTTTCATCCCGAGGGAGATCCGCTTTTTCTCCAGATCGACATTCAGTACCACCGCCTCCACGATATCACCGATATGGACATATTTGGAGGGGTGCTTAATCTTCTTTGTCCAGGACATCTCCGAGACATGTACCAAACCCTCGACGCCCTCCTCCAGTTCTACGAAGACACCATAGTCTGTGATACTTACGGCCTTTCCCCTTACCCGCGAACCGACAAGGTATTTCTCCTCTACCATAGTCCACGGATCCGGGGTCAGCTGTTTGAGGCCCAAGGAGACTCTATCGGAATCCTCATCAAAGTTAATCACCTTGACGGTAACCTGATCCCCAATGGAAAAGTGCTTAGAGGGATGTCCCACGCGCCCCCACGAGATATCAGTGATATGCAACAGCCCATCCACGCCCCCCAAATCGATAAAGACCCCATAGTCAGTGATGTTCTTGACGGTACCCTCCACCACAGCCTCCACAGAAAGATTTTTCAAGGTTTCTTTTTTCAAGATATCCCGTTCTTCTTCGAGGATAGCCCGGCGAGACAGCACGATGTTTCCCCGTCCGCGGTTGAATTTGAGGATCTTAAACGTGAAGCTCTTGCCTATGAACTTGTCTAAATCTCGTACAGGATGAAGATCGACCTGGGAGCCGGGCAAAAAGGCGGTAACGCCAATGTCCACGGTCAAACCACCTCTGACCCGGGAAACGACGACCCCCTCAATTATGCCATCCCCTTGCTGGCTCGCTCGGCTGATTTCATCCCATACTTTAATTTTGTCGGCTTTATCTTTGGAGAGGATAATGATCCCCTCATCATCCTCTCTGCGTTCCAGATAGACATCTACCTCGTCCCCTGCTTCCACCTCTGGCTTATCATCACGAGCGATAAACTCAGATACAGGCACTTGCCCTTCAGATTTATACCCCACATCGATGGTCACAAACTCTTTGCCTACTTCTACCACCTTTCCTTTGACAATCTCCCCCTCTGCTAACTCACGGAAGCTTTTTTCGTAAAATTCATCCAAATCCTTTTTTTTCTCCTTCTCATCTCGCTGTTCGTTGTTTATTTTCTTTTTTTCCTCCATTAACCCTATACCCCCTCCGCTGTTTTCCTCAGACATCCTAAAACCACTCTATATACCATAAAAAAGGAGAAAAACCAAAAAAATTATGGCATTCAACGCCGACTTTGCATTCTACTTTCGATCTCCTCGAACATTCTCTCCACCACTTGTTCCGGAGTCAAGGCGGTGGAATCTATGTATATGGCATCCGGTGCCATCTGCAGGGGGGCTACTTCCCTCGTCTGATCCTCCTGGTCCCTTCTGTTAGTATCTTCAATCACGCGGGAAAGGACGGCGGGGATTCCTCGAGCCATGAGCTCTTCATACCTTCTCGTACTCCTCTGCCGGGGGGTGGCGTCCAAGTAAAATTTGACGTCTGCTTCTGGGAAGACCACCAGCCCCATGTCCCTGCCTTCAGCTACTACCCCTGGCCCTCCCAACCTCCTTTGCAGATCCACCAAGGCCTCTCTGACCACCCGTTCTTGGGAGATCCTGGAGGCCAGCATGCTTATCTCCGGGGTCCTGATGGCCTCGGTGATATCCTTGCCGTCACCGTACACCCTTTGCCCCTCCTCGGTATCTTCAAATACAATCTCGATGTCGGCACACAGCCTGTCCAGGGCCTCCGTCATCTCGGGTGTTATTCCCCGTTCTTTGGCCTTCAGGGCAACAGCCCGATAGGTGGCACCCGTATCGAGATACCTATATCCTAACTTCTTGGCCAGGTTCCGGGCTGCCGTACTCTTGCCAGCTCCAGCCGGGCCATCAATGGCGATTAAGAGCCTTTTTTCCACTGCTCCAGGGCTTCGATAAAAGCCTTATTTTCCTCAGGGAGACCGATGGTAACCCTGATATATTCCTCAAGACTATATCCCGCCATGCCCCGCACCACAATCCCCTCCTGCATGAGATCCTCCATCAACTGGGTCGCACGAGATCCGAGGTGAACAAGGATGAAATTGGCCTCACTGGGCACATAGGAGAAGCCGAGGCGGGCCAGTTCGCCGCAAAGATATAGCTTGCCCTCATCGTTTACGCGTGCCGTCATTTTTTTGTGTCCTTCATCCTCTAACGCGGCCGCGGCCGCCGTCTGCGCCAAGAGATTGACGCTAAATGGCTGGCGTGCTTTGGCCATCTGCTCTATCAATTCTTTGCGAGCTACTCCATATCCTATTCTGAGGCCAGCCAGCCCAAAGAACTTGGAAAAGGTCTTGGTGGTGATGATCCACCGTTCCCCTTGCACATACTCCTGAGAGCGTGGGAAGTCGGGGGCTGTCACATATTCGCCGTATGCCTCATCCACCACGACTACCACGAGAGAAGGGAGGCTGGCCAGGAAATCATCGAACTCCGAGCGGGCGAAGATGGTCCCGGTCGGGTTGTTGGGATTACACAGAAAAATCAGTTTGGTCTTCGCGCTCACTGTATTGGCCATCCTTGATAGATCGATCTTAAAGTCCTTGAGGGGAACAGAGATGCAACGCGCGCCCTGGGCCTGGGCGGCAATCCGGTAATAGGCGAAGGTGGGTTCGGGGAGCAGCACCTCATCTTCCTCCTGCAAGAAGGTCCGTGCAGCTAGCTCGAAGATCTCATTGGAACCGTTGCCCAGGATGATGTGATCGGGGAGGAGATTCAACCGCCGCGCAAGGTTTTCCTTGAGACCTCCTCCTGCCGCGTCAGGGTACCGATGTATGTCCTTGAGTACCGTGGTGATGGCGTCAAGGGCCTTGGGAGAAGGGCCGAGTGGGTTTTCGTTGGCAGAGAGGCGGATGAGGTCCTCTTCACCCCGCCAATCCCGCCCCTTGGGGTAGGGTGGCAAATCCAGGATATAATCGGCCACTATATCTTTTAGGTCAGACATTGCTCGACAATCTGTTCGGCATTTTTTAGCATTGTTTGGTAATCGTCCCCTGTCAAGCCGGCCCCCACGACGATCTCGTGCAGGCGACTCGCTGGCCAGATATCGCCTGGGGCATGGGCATCGCTGTTCAGTACTAGGAGGGCCCCTACTTTTTGCGCCAGCCGGGCGACATGACCGTTAGTCAACGAGTGGCCCTTGCGTGAAGTCAACTCCAAGGATACGGAGCGTTCCTTGGCCAATGCAACCTCCTCCTCGGTGATCAGACCGGGATGGGCCAGGATGTCTGCAGAGGACTCGATGGCCATCTTGTTGGTCCCCGGTGCTACCGGCTCCACGATAGTCTCTCCGTGGATCACCACCAGTTTTGCCCCTAACTTCCTGCTCCTGCTGACCAGCGACGGTATCGACTCAGGGGGGATATGGGTCAGTTCGATGCCGGGAATCACCCGCATCCCCCCTCGACTGTTGTTCTCCTCACAAAAGGCGGCGAGCCGGGGTATGATCAGGTCGATATTTGACTGGTCACCATGATCGGTAATGGCGACGAGACTATAGCCCGCCACCTCAAATCTCCTGGTCAACTCGGCCGGTGCCAGTTCACCATCGCTCCATAGGGAATGGGTGTGTAGATCTATCATAGACCACATCCAAAAAAGAACTGAAACCCTGGTTCAGGGGACCTCTGATGACTGAAAACCCTCATGCGTATTGTATTATCCCACCGTGCGATAGGTGGGATAATCGATAAGGAGGGCATTGTAAAAACACTACGCGAACGTTCGGGGAAAAGAAGGAGAAGGATCGTCTCCGCCACCTACATCTTGTATTTGCCAAAGTCCTTGGATGAGAGGCCTTCTAAGAGTTCGTCCAGGGTCTCCTCTCCCTCCTTGTGCTGGCGCAGATCTATCTTTCGAGACTTCTCAATCACCTCTTTGTGTACATAGATAGTGGCATTAGTCCTCAGAGCTAAGGCGATGGCGTCGCTGGGCCGAGCGTCGATGGCGAAGTGCGTTCCATCCAGGTCCAGGTGGATTATGGCGAAGAAGGTATTTTCCCGCAAGTCGTTAACCTCTATCTTGATTACCACGACTCCCAGGGTGTCCAAGAGGTTTTTCATCAGATCATGGGTCATCGGCCTGGAAAGTTGGACCTTCTCCAATTGGGTGGCGATGGCGCTGGCTTCAAAGAATCCTATCCAAATGGGGACAACCTCTTTTTCCGCCAAGTCCTTGAGTAACACAATGGGGGTATTGGTGTAAGGATCTACCGTTAAGCCGCTTACCTTCATTTCATGAAACATCCCTTCTCCTCCCTATCGACTGAGTTCTCCTCGTAAGGAGTTTTGCAAACCCTCATTGATCTTTACCAGGACCAACTCGCCCACTAACCCGGACTCCCCAGGGAAGTTGACAATTCGGTTGCATCCTGTCCTCCCCATCATCGTGTGGGGGGAATTTCGACTGCGGCCCTCTACTAATACTTCCTTTACTGTCCCCTCCAGCTTTTTATTCTTCTTCAGCGTTATCTCCCGCTGGAGTTCTTGGAGAGTCGCCAGACGCCATTGCTTCAACTCAGGCGGGACATCATCCTGCCATTGGGCAGATCGCGTCCCTTGCCGGGGGGAATACTTGAAGGAAAAGAACCCGTCGAACTCCACCGCCTGCACCAACTCAAGGGTTTGCGTGAAATCGTCATCATCCTCTCCCGGGAAGCCCACCATGACATCGGCGGTGATACTGATCTGCGGTGCCGCCTTCCGCAAAGCTCTTATTTTAGCCAGGTATTCTTCCCTCGTATGTCCCCTGTGCATTCTCTCCAATACAGCATTGGATCCCGCCTGGAAGGGGAGGTGGAAATGCTCGCAGAGATGTTCCAACGTTCCGAAGGCCTCGATAAGCTCCTCCGTGAGATCCTTGGGATGTGAGGTGGTAAATCTGATCCTCTCCAGCCCTGGGATTTCGTCTATCTTAGCCAACAGCCGGGGGAAAGTCAACTCACCAGGGTTATTTTTAGCGTATGAGTTCACATTTTGACCCAGAAGTATCACTTCCTTCGTTCCCCTCTGAACCAAGGCATCTATCTCGGCCAGGACTTCATCGCTGGGACGGCTGCATTCTCTCCCCCGCACCGCGGGGACAATACAATAACTGCAGAAGTTGTCGCATCCTTGCATAATAGTGACATAGGAGCGCAGTTGCCGTGTGCGGGGGATGGGGAGATTGGTCGGACAACCATTCTCAAAACCCACGGCGCAGACCCCCCTTTCGCCACTTTTTACATCTCGCAGGATCTCGGGGAGTTTATGGATCTTTCCCGGGCCGAGGACGAAATCAAGGGTTGGCATGCGAGCCAGCAACCCTTCTCCTCTTTGCTGGGCCACACACCCTGCTATGCCGATGATTGCATCGTGATTATTTTCCTTAAGCTGTTGGAAGCGCCCCACAATACTGTAGGCCTTTTGCTCCGGTTTCTCCCTGACAGTACAGGTATTGACCAGGATCACATCGGCCTCCTCCCACCTCTTTGTCTCTTGATAGCCGCACTCCTCCAACAGGGCGAGCATCCACTCGGAGTCATGCTCGTTCATCTGGCAGCCGAAGGTCTTGATGTAGACGCGCTTTTCTATAACTATCAGTTTGTCACTCATTATACCGTCGGGGCTGAAGTCCCCGATATAAATGCCTCTTCAAGTATAACGAAAGCTTCTAGGTTCAATAAAAACCTATTCGGAGATAGTTAAAAATTTGCTCCTCGCCATTCCCTGCTCTCACGACGGGGGCATGCGTTGTATAAGAGAGGAAGACTTCGACGCCTTGATTTACCCCCCATTTCCTAATCATCAAATCCGCCTGCATGTTCCTTGTCGCTTCCCAGGCAGGCGGCTCGTTCTGTGATCTTGTTCTCCGTCCATTCCGCGGGGTTTTCCATCCGAAGGACTTTAGGCCCAAGATCATAGGAGCCTGCCTTCAAAATGGTCTCGATGGCCAGGGGGGCTGTATCCTCGGCATTGAAGACTTCTATCATCATCTTGTAAGCGAAGTCCTCTACTTCCTTTACCATCCGGTCCCTGATCTCCTTGGGTTGTGCAAGCAGCTTATTTTCAAAGGGGAGGTTAAGATTTTTATAGTCCCCCTTCTTCCAGCTCTTCGCTTGGGCATAAGCCACCATCTCTGCCCACAACTCCTCAGAAATACCCTCTCCTTTTACTTTACTGAAATTTCCCTCTGCATCCAGAATGGCATTTCCATAATCGTTCACCTGAACGCCCCAGGAGATCATCTGTAAGGCAGTGGCAACATTGGCTTTTGTTGTATGGGTTTTAGCAGCGATTTGGCGAAGCCTCTCGGAACTGTTACCGGAGGTCCCATGTTGAGCGCCAGAGATCTTATATTTTTCTAAGGCTGTGTGAATATCTGCGGTCAATTGCGCTTGGATCCCGGAGTCCTTCTTTTCAATGCCATGGGTCGTTCCATTGTTCAAAGCGATCCAATCCGGGAAGATGTCATGAGCATTCAGCCCTTGAATGAGAAACCGGGCTTCTTCTACGGTGGAAAGCCCTTCCTCTCCCTTGATTTCCCCCACTTCTGTTTCAAGCCCTGCCCATTTCGGAATATAAGGATGGGTGGCAATATTTGCTAAAAGATTTTTGTCATCGGGAAGATGAGAAGCATCAATGGCAACCGAGGTCATTCCTGCTTCAAAGAGAGTAGGGATCTCAATCTTAGCAGCATCAAGATCCTTTTCGTTTTTAATTCCATAATGGTCGGCATGAATCGCCACCGGGATGGTAATTTCAAGTTCGTTGCAGATGGTATCGACCAACATGGCAATATTCCAGAAGTTCACTGCACAATAGGCCTTGGTGCCTCCTTCCGATTTTGCGATCTCGATAATGACCGGAGCGTTGGCTCGCTGGGCGGCTTGCAGGGCTCCGCGGATGACAAATTGATTGCGGCCGTTTGCAGCCATTGCAATTGCGTGCCCTTTAGTGAGCATGGACCGGTCTACTACCTTGCCGCTCACGATTAATGTCCTTGAATGGGGGAAAAGCTTCTTGATATTGGGCGGACGTCCAATATCAAGAGCTTTTTTAAAATCAGTCGAAGAAACTTTTTTCTTTGCCATGGTCTTCTCTCCTCTTAAATCTGTGAATTTTCTTCGAACGATTAAAATTGGGTTGAGGTTATTATCATCCCTAACCTTAACCTTTTATTTTCTCTCTTAAGATACCCGCGATCTCTTCCACCAGTTTCCTTGAACCTACGTAAAGTGCTGTTCGCTGGTGATGTTTCTCCGGCTGAATCTCAAGAATTGGGATGCCAGCCTCATTAACGGCTGCCCCACCTGATTCACGGCACATGAAGGCCACTACCGCCGCTTCGTACATGAGGCGCAGTTTTCCCTCAGGACGGTTCTTTTTTGGATCTGGATGATTGATAATGGCTGGATACATGAACATGCCGCCGTTTGCCAGAATTCTATGAAAATCTCCGGCTAACGCGCCGAGGTACCTGAATGCATACTTACCTTCATTCTCCATGATCCATTTCTGAACATGCTCAGCATAGGTGCGGCGGTTTGACTCATTGAATGACAACTCCCAGCTCTTGGTGTCCTCGGGAAGGATCATTCGGGTAGGCCTGACAAAAGTCATTGTCTCGTCGATATGAAACCGCCAGGTACCTGCATCCTTGAACCCGAGGGTAAAAGTCCCAGTCGGAATCACAAACATGCCAGCAGCGATATAATCTTTCCCAGCCCTCAGGTGTCCGTCCTCAGGGCCTTCCAGATTGCGTTTCGCAATCCCAAAGAGAAAACCGACTGGTAGACCATGGGGAAGATTGGATGATCCATCGAGCGGGTCAAAATAGATAAAGTAACGTCCCCCATCAGGATTCATCGGTATGATCTCTTCCGATTCCTCACTGACCGCGTGAATGATGCGACCCGACGTCTTCAAATAATGCATGGTGATCTCCTGGGCGATCTGATCCATTCTCATGACATCCTCACCCTGCACGTTTACGTCACCTGCTAAGCCGAGATTGCCCTTTAATGCACCCGTCAAATAGTAGTGTTGGATATGCCTTGCCGCACTGATCATTGCATCCATGAGGATCAGGAAGTGGTATGTGCGGTTATGTCTCTCTTGGTGTTGAAGGAGAAAATCCATAAAGGTTTGCTCGAATTGTATCATGGGACCTCCTTCCCTTTAGCCCCGCACTCTCTACCATCTCTTTGTGGCAGTGCCTCCGTGAAGATCATTATGCATTAAAGTCCGGCCGGTTTCTCTATTGCCACATGGGGTAAAGAAGCGAATGCTTTTAGCCTTAATATCGCTTTGTTTTATTTTATCATGTTGTATTATTTTGACCCGTTTTCTTATAACCTCCATTCTTCCAGTTCCTTCACGGTGGAGTGGTTGGTCAAATCGACACATAACGGGGTGATGGAGATATGCTGGTTCGCGATGGCGTGAAAATCCGTCCCCGCTATCTCCTCGAAACCCCGATCTCCTCCTCCTATCCAATAATATTTTTTGCCTCGCGGGTCAACCTTTTCTACCACCGCATCTTCAAAGACCCTCTTCCCTTGGCGGGTGATTTGGTAGGAACGTATCTTATCCTCCTCCACATTGGGGACGTTGATATTTAAGAAGGTCTCCTGAGGAAGCCCCCCCTGCATGATATGGGTGGCCACCTTCAGGGCAAAGTTGGCCGCCACCTGATATTTGAAGTCCTTCCGGGAGGCCAGCGAGATGGCGAAGGCAGGTATCCGCAGAAAGGTGGCCTCAAACGCAGCGGAGACCGTGCCCGAATATACGAGATCTTCTCCCAGATTAGGTCCGTTGTTTATCCCCGAGATGACGAGATCAGGATGCCCCTTGAGGATACCGTAAACAGCCAGGGTGACACAATCCACCGGGGTGCCATCCACCGCAAATACCCTCGACTCGATCTCCTCCACTCGCAGGGGGCGGTGGAGGGTTAACGAGTGAGCGGCGGCGCTTCGCTCTCGGTCAGGGGCCACCACATACACCTCGCCCAGGACCTCCATCGTTTTTGCCAAGGTACGAAGGCCCTCGGAGAAAACACCATCGTCATTGGTGACCAAAATCTTCATTGTATTATCATTATATATATTAAAAAAAGGGCGAGGAAAGGGAGGCGCATTACCAACAGGAGTTTTTAGTAGCTGGTCGGGGCGAGAGGATT
>Ga0315555_1003814_pt1 | contig 10317 bp, 10 predicted proteins | sample SalMarSW160380MG_FD_202113 | JGI IMG/M metagenome (GOLD analysis project Ga0315555, IMG submission 202113) | Salt marsh sediment microbial communities from the Plum Island Ecosystem LTER, Massachusetts, United States - Salt Marsh Sediment SW1603-80 ...
TGCAGGCAACCACGCACGGTTTCGGTACCTGCTTATAGACTTCCTGAAGCCTGGACCTGATATGATAGGTAACCGGACCACTCACCAGAAGGACATCTGCGTGTCTGGGACTTACCACTAATTTGATACCGAATCTTTCCACATCAAATCGTGGCGTAAGGCAATCCAGGATCTCTATGTCACAATTATTACAACCCCCGGTACCGATATGATAGACCCAGGGGGATTTTTTCAGCCATTTTGTTGAAAGATTGGCCATACCTGAAAACTCCGGCTTTTATTGGGTAACAATGAAATCCTTCAATATTTAAAATTCTGCTAATATCCCAGGAACATGATAACCATAGCGGCAAGGGCCAGAACAGTGACCCAGCCCCAGAAAAATTTCACAGCCTGATCAATCCGGACTCTGGGATTGGTGTTTTTTATGAGAATAACAATAGTTATAATGAGTAAATATTTTAAAAATGCCCACAGAATTCCCCATCCCTGGAAAAAAGTACCACCCCAGAATATGCTGATCAGGAACCAGGGAATAACCACCTGTAACATGGCCTGGGTAATTTTGTAAATACACAGCAGGGGACCGGAATATTCAAGGAACGGTCCTTCCATAATCTCCGTTTCGGCTTCGCTGATATCGAAAGGAACCTGGGCCAGTTTTGCCTGCAGACAGAGCAATGATACCAGGAAGGCGATGATCATGGAAGGATGGTTTAACATAGCCCCGTGAACCTGCTGATATTGAATAATCTCGCCCAGTGAAACCGAACCTACCTTAAAAAAAACAGTGGCAATTGCAATAATGAAGGGAAGTTCATATCCCATCATAAGTTTAATTTCACGGCTTGCACCGAGAGAAGCAATGGGATTGCCGGATGAAAATCCGCCCCAGATGATGGACAGCGGAGGGATTACCATCAGATAAAGAATTACAATGGAATCACCTACAAATTGGACTTCAGGATTGAGATTGATTACTCCCAGGATGGTTGCCAGCAGGGTTGTTGCCGTAAGTCCGATAAACGGCGCAACTATAAAACCTGCCGTATTTGCCGCTGCGGGCATTAACAGCTCTTTGTGCCATAATTTAAATACATCATAAAATGACTGGAGGAATGGTGGCCCCACCCGCCATTGAATTAAGGCCGATACTTTCCGGTCAATCCAGCTGACTACCAGGCCGAATGTACTGGTGAAAAGAAATCCCGGGAATATAAGGAAAGCAATGAGATATAAGATAATATTTTCCATTCATCTGTCCTTGTCGTCGCAACGAATTAATTCAATCATTTTCTTCATAAAGGGGAAGGGGAAATCTTATACGACTACGTCTATTAATAGAAGTGAACCCTGACATCTTCCAGGGCTTTTAGGTTATGTTTCGCCCGGTCATGTTCGGGATCAAGCTCCAGAACTTTCTGGAAACTGCCGATGGATTTATCCAGTTCACCTTTTTTATAATATGCTAATCCTAACTGGAAGAAGGCATTGGCATCATGCGGATTATGTTCCACTACTTTTTCGAAGTTATTTATGGTTTCTTCCATGTTGCCGAGCAATGAACAGGCTTCTCCTAAATGATAATAAGCAATGGTGAACTGGGGATTTTTCTCCAGAAGCTGTCCGAGAGTGGAACAGGCTTCCTGTAATTGCCCGTGATGATAAAAGGAAATGCCCAGCCAGTAATATGCCAGGAGAAAATCCGGATCTATGCGGATGGTTTTTTTGAACTGCTGAATCGCTTCGGTTATTTTTGCTTTCCGGTAAAGGGCTAATCCCAGCCCATAGTGCGCTCCCGCCTGGTTAGGCTTGAGTTCGAGGCAGAGATTGAAACGTTCAACAGCTTCATCCAGTCTGCCAAGACGGTACAGAAGATTACCTATGTGCAGTGAAATTTCGGGGGTACGTTTTTTTTGATCTGCAATAAGAAATTCATTCAATGCTTCGTCCAGCTGACCTTCATTTTCAAAAAGTGTGGCATTTTGCATCGATTTCTGGTAGTCTTCAATATTTTTGTTCAGGGCTGCTCCGCAAGATGAACAAAAATTTGAAGTATCGGAATTTTTTGTTTTACAAACAGGACAGATCATACATCTCTCCTTCATTGATTAAAATTTATCGGTTTTTTTATATGCGTCTTACTTTGGAATGGGCGATAAACCGGCCCCCAACCATGGTCTCGGGAAGTGCTTCGGCAGTCAGTTCGCTGAATTGCAATGCCCCACTGGCACAGGCTGAAACGCAGCGAGGTATTTTCCCCTCTTCTACACGGTCAATACACAAGTCACATTTGGGAGAAACGTGCCGGGTAAATTCATAACCGATGACGCCAAACGGACAGGCCAGAGTGCAGGACCGGCAACCGATGCACAACAGGTTGGCCCGTCGTACATAACCGTTTTCATCTTTAAAAAGTGCGTCTGTTGGACAGCTGGCCATGCAGGCGGGATTCAGACAATGTCTGCAGTTGGCCGGCACCTCGGCAATTTCATCAACCTTTCCCGCCACCAGATTTGTCTGATTGTGATGTCCGTAATGGCAGGCCGCCGAACAGCTGTGGCAACCAATACAGAGATCAAGATCGACAATTATTCGTTTTTCAAGGGCTTGCATCTGTAAAACTCTCCGGATTGAAAAAGTGTTCGGTTTGTGAAAATCTCGTGTTATTCATTTAATGTTAATTTTGGGGCACCAGAAATAATATTCTTTGTTATGTGGTGCGAATTCGGACGGAATGATGGTTCGAACAGGTGTATAGTGCGCGAAAGCGATAAGCCGGTCATCCGGTAATTGATTATTGATGTGAACCCGGAAGGGAATCTGATCGCGAAGATAATCAACATTATAGTATTGCTTGTTTTTTAATCTCATTTTCTCGGAAAGTGAAACCGGAATTGAAAACTGTTCATCGATGCAGTCCTTTTTTGCCCAGGAGGAGTGCCGGGTCAATTGAGCATCTTTGTAATGAGCAACATGTTCTGCAGGAATTAGCCAGATGCCTTCTCCGGCAGTGATCTCTTTTAGTTTCCCCAGGTAGTAGGAAATTTCCTCATCCAGGTTTTCTTCCCAGTCCTGGGTGTATTTTGGTAAATTGGAAATTTCAAAATTTATGTGCTCTTCCGCGGCCTGCTGATGCAACTGGTAAATAAAATGGGCAAGAGACTGGGCGGAACCTACAGGTGAAGTGACCTGTTCCGATCCGATGGATTGCCAGCTGATAAAATTGGTGCGCAAATCCATTTTTTCATAAAAATGTGCCTCCGGAAGGAGTGCAAAAGTGTTTTCAGGATATTGATCCTGGATCAGGGAGCTGATTATCCATTTTGCTTTTTCGGGAACCCGGATTATACCCGGAATGTAACTATTGGGATTCCAGCCCACCGCAAAAAGATATTGAAAAGGACTGGATATCATCAGATGCAGCATGGGTTTACGCCCAATTTTTAAAGAAGGATAGATATCCCGTGAGAGTTCCTCGATGGCATTAAAATTACCATCGGAATAAAGGGGTATGAAATAATTCCCGGTCAGGGCACTTATGGCTGAGCAGAGCAGACCGCTGATATAGCTTCCGAGTACATTGTAATGGTGAGTTGAGAAAAATATTGCTGAGTTTTTTGTAGAACTGAGCATACTGGAAATACTGTCCAGTGAATCACGCATATCGGGACGCAGGTAGTAATCGAGAACCGGTTCAACTTTTTCCTGATACATTTTCCATAGTGTAGTCAATTCGGTTTGCGGCATCTCATTTTTCTTTAGATCATAGATTTTGTAAAACAAATAAAAAAGATGCAGCGGTTCGGTGTGCGGATTATTTTCCAGATGAATGTTGGCGAACCAGCTGGTACGAGAGGGGATGGGATTCAGGGAGAAAAAAGCATTTTTCCTGAAAGCATATTTTGCTTTCAGCAGATGCCTGCTGAGAATGGGTTGTTTGGTGAAAAGGTCTCCGATGCTTAGTGAGTATGTCAGATTCTGTAATACTCTACTGTCATCGCACTTATGGTGTTTAAAGGGAGAATCCAGAAGAGCCCGGAAAAGATGTCTATCCAGCGGGGCAACAAAATCGATGGCTTCAATATTATTATTCTGTGCAAAATCCAGCAAGGCGCGGATATCATGCAAAGAAATCATGGGGTTTATCAGAATTGCCAGGGGAGCTATGCTTTTATTACTTTTCATGTCTGCTACCACAGCGTGAAAAATCAGCTCGGGGGTCTCCGGTTCCAATTTCCCGTTTTTCTTATGAAAGGATCTCCCCAGCCGTATAGGGTGGGAGAGCAGTTCATAAGAAAAATGACCACGTGGACATAAAGCTCCTTGGTTAAGGGGGTTAGCATAATCAAAATCCAATACATCCAGAGTTTTGCTAGAAAATATAACCTCATCCAGGCCTTTCAGAATTTTAAAACGGCAACCCACGGAACAGAAAGGGCAGGTCACCTGGAAAGTTTTTTTCAAAAAGGAATCAAATATGTGTTGAGTGCTCATATTTTTGTTATCTTGGTTTTTTGTGATGGGATGAATTATCATAAGGTTTCATTGTTCCGGTTAACCGAAAACATCAGGATACTGCTGAATTTTTGCATAGTTCATATCGGGTCCGTCTTTACACAGGTAGTACGGGCCAATATTACAGCGTCCGCAAATTCCCATGCCACAACTCATTTTGCGATTCATGGACAGGTATATCTGTTCGGGTTTAAATCCCACACTCAATAATTTCAGCGTCACGAATTTCAGCATTATTTCAGGACCGCATGAGACCGCATAGGCATTATTCATATCGATACCGGTATTTTCCAGCAATTCAGTAACCAGCCCTACTTTTCCTTTCCAGTCGGCAGTTGCCCGGTCAACTGTACATTCAAAATCCACATTGGACAGTTTCTTCCATTCATCATACTGGTTTTTGAAACTCAGTTCCGAAGGATTGCGTGCCCCATATTTGATGGAAACCCTTTTGAATTTATTTAAATTGTGAAATAGCGCGTTGAGCAGGGCGCGCAAAGGTGCCAGGCCAACACCTCCTCCCACCACCAGAATCTCTTTACCCGCAAATTTTTCCATGGGATAACCCCGGCCAAAAGGTCCTCGTAAACCCACCCAGTCTCCGGCCTTCAGATTGTGGACCGCTTCCGTCAAATGGCCGGCTTTCAGGATGGTGATTTCCATGGTATCCAGGTTATAGGGAGAGGAAGATGGTGTAAAAGGAGCTTCACCGATGCCGGCAATGGTCAATTGCATAAATTGTCCGGCCTTGAAGGGAATTTCCCGTGGAGGTTTCAGTACCAGGGTTTTAATAGTTGGTGTTTCGCTGATGACTTCAAGTACCTTGGTTTGCAGGGGGTGAAAAACATTCTCCATACTTTTATTCTCTTGTATTTGATTCATGATTTACTCCGGCTTCTTTAATAAAAGCGGTTGTTAGAATATCTCTATACTCTCTTTCAGAACCACCCGTTTTTCCAATTCCAGCAGAACCTGGCGCAGGTCGATATTGCCCATACATCCTTCCGAACAGCGTCCGCAGCCCGTGCAGGCTTCCACTCCAAAATTGGTAACGAAGGAATCGAATTTATGATAGAAGCGATTTTTAAAACGCTCTCCCAGACTTAATCGGGGCGTCAGCCCGCCGGCCATCCGGGAATAACCGGCAAAGAAACAGGAATCCCATACTTTTATTCTTTCAAATCGCTCTTCCACCGGTTGATCATAAAGTAAGAAACAGTGGCAGGTCGGGCATATCTGGGTACAGGTGCCACATTCAACGCAGGTTTTGGACAGATCATGCCATTCCCCGGAGTGAAGATGTTTTTGGATGGCACTCTGATGGGTTTTAAAAAATTGATATTTTTCGTTTTTCTTTCTGACTTCCTTGCTGAGCTTCTGGCGCTGTGCTTCCCGCTTGTTAATTTGAGATCTGCTCGCTTTTTTGTATCCCGAAAAGTAGTGATTTAAAAAATCCTGCCCTTTTTCAGATCCGGTTTCCAGCAGAAAGCCATCATTCAGAGGGGAAATGTTCAGATCAAATACATCCAGGGCATATGGAGTATGATTCAGGAGCGTACAGGAACAAAATTCACCTGCCTGCAGACAATCTGCAGAAATAATAATATTTTCTTCCCGGGCTTTAACATAAGCGGGCTCCGGAGAATCCCCTTCACGATACACCTTGTCGATAATTTTCAGGGCAGCCACATCGCAGGCTTTAGCCCCGATGATCACTTTGGGGGAATATTCCAGATTTTTTTCTTTTTCCACCGGATACTCGGCGACTTTTTGCTGAGGCGGATAAAAGAAACTTTTCAATGGCTGGGCTGTACGGATGGGAGCATAAAACCAGTTGTGATCTTCCCACGATTTCAACGGGAAATGTTTTAAATAAAATCCTTCTCCCGTCTGTATGGGCATGACAACAGGATAAGCTTGATTGATATTTTTAATGGCTGATAACAGCTGATCCAGAGTAATTGTAAACATGATCAACCCGAGGATTTAGTTGTTCTTTAATGATTTATAGAGAGGAGTTCTGCCGGACACAGCTCCGCCCTGTCACTTACAGGGAGTGGTAAATTAACGGCAACAGGTTCAGGTGTCAGCCCCGTTCCCGTTCAAAAGTTCATAATTTCACAATATAGGATTAAAAAAAAGGCTCCTGGTAAAACGACCAGATGCCATAAAGTCTTAACTATTTTATCCTGGAATACTATTGCAGCAGGGATATGAGTTGAAGATTTTAGATGAATTTCCGTGTTGGCCCAAAAGTCCATATCACCTGTATAAGAAAAACAAATGCAACCTGTTAAGGCTTTATTATTTTGCCGGTAATGTTGTCTGATCGTCCCGTTTTTCACTCCGGTTAAGCACCTGAAGCCAACTGTTGAATTCATCTCTTATCTGCTTTACCACCTGCTGAATTCTGTTGCTTACTTTTTTAAATCCGTACTTAATTAAATTGTTAAAATATTAACAATTAGGCCTAAATATAAAATTTTAAAATTAAAAGTCAACAATAAAAAATAATTTTGTTAAACTTTTCATTTGAATGAATAATTTTTACTAAAATTAAATGTTATTAACAGAAGTAAGATTGTTTGTTAAATAAAGTTAAGGAATTTCCGGTTTTATTACTCAGTTCTTTTTTTTCCTCACATTATCTTTAAATCTGGTTCCGAATTCGAATCCGCTCTCAACCGCCTTTTTGTTAATATCTATCAGCCGTTTGCGGGAGATGATATATGGCAGGGTGGCCAGGAGAGTTTCCTTCTTTAAAATACTGGTATAGCCCACAAGGGCGCCTAAGATTACCATGTTGGCAATCCGGGTGTTTCCCAGGTCATCCGCTATTTTAGTAGCAGGGATATCCATCACTTCAACATCGTTGCGTGCCGGCTTAATATCGATCAATGAAGAATCATATATAATTAATCCTCCGTTGAGGACATCTTTTTCGAATTTTTCCAGAGATGGCCGGTTCATGGTTACCAGAATTGATGGGAAGGATACGACCGGTGATCCTACCGTTTTTTCAGAAATTTGGACATGACAATTGGCGGTTCCACCGCGCATTTCCGGACCGTAGGAAGGAATCCATGAAACATTGTAACCTTCCATCATACCCGCCTGAGCCAATCCCACCCCCAGCAGCAGGATTCCCTGTCCGCCGAAACCGGCCGCTTTTATAGCCGGATTTTTATATCTTTCTGACGGGCTGGTTTTTTTGAATAATTTTTCCTGCAGCCGGGTAATTCCCAGGTTCTCTTTAATTTCTTTTTTTGTGGCAATATGCTTCTCATGAGTACGGGGTTCTATTTCCGTTGACCGATCCCTGAAAACTCCCAGCGGAAATACCTTAATCATTTCTTCCTCAATCCACTTCAGGGAATCCACAGGATCCATCTTCCAGCCGGAAGGGCAGGGAGAAAGAACCTCCACCAGCGAATACCCTTTTCCCTCAATCTGGTATTTGATGGCTTTGCGGATAGCCATGCGGGCTTTCGCACGATGCTTCACATCATGAACCGATACTCTTTCCAGGTATACCGGAGCATCCAGGCTGTTGACCAACTCACATACCCGGATAGGATTTCCCTCATTATAATAATCACGTCCGCGGGGGGAAGTGGTAGTTTTTTGCCCGATGAGGGTGGTGGGTGCCATCTGACCGCCGGTCATACCATAGATGGCATTATTGACAAATATGACAGTCACATTTTCACCACGGTTTGCTGTATGAATCAACTCCGCTGTGCCGATTGCCGCCAGATCTCCATCTCCCTGGTAACTCACTACAATACTGTGCGGATGGGCCCGTTTAATGCCGGTAGCCACTGCAGATGCCCTGCCATGTGCCGCCTGTATGTTACCCGTGTCAAAATAATAATAAGCAAACACACTGCAGCCAACCGGACTGATTATTATTGATTTATCGATAACGTCGAAATCTTCCAGAGCTTCAGCCAGGAATTTGTGAATATTCCCATGACCACATCCCGGACAATAGTGTGTACTTTTTTTATCAGGATTGGGATTGCGGAAATATTCATCATAAAATGCTTTGGATTTCGTCCATTCTGTTTTAGCCATTCTCTCACCTCTTTATGGAAAATTAAGAATTTTGATACCGTATTTTTATTTGTTCTATCAGCTCTTCAGTACTGGGGACATTCCCTCCCATACGATTGTAAAAGTAAACCGGAACTTTGAATTCTGATGCCAGACGTACATCATCCAGCAACTGCCCGTTGCTCATTTCCGCTACCAGGAGAGCGGTTCCGTGGTCTGCCATTTCCTTTATTTCTTTTTTGGGGAAGGGAAACAGGGTTACCGGTCTTAAAAGTCCTACCTTCAAACCTTCCTGCCGTAAATGGTCGATAGCCGAGCGCACCATTCGTGATACAATTCCGTAGGCCACAACAACGAATTTTGCATCATCCAGGTGATAGTCCTCATAACGGACTTCTTTTTCCTGTATGAGACTATATTTTTCCTGCAATTTACGGTTATGAGCTTCCAGTTCATCAGGATCAAGATAGATAGAACTGATCAGGTTGGTTTTACTTTCAAAATCGCCGTAAAGCGCCCACTCTTTCCTGGGAAAATCGGTTCGGGGTTCCGGATATGAAACCGGCTCCATCATCTGTCCGATAAATCCATCGGTTAAAATAAAGGTGGGATTACGGTATTTAAAGGCCAGGTCAAATGCATCCATGGTTAAATCACACATTTCCTGGGCACTGTTGGGAGCCAGAACTATGTTTTTGTAGTTACCGTGTCCTCCCCCTTTGACGATCTGATTATAGTCGCTCTGTTCGGGTGCAATATTTCCCAGGCCGGGCCCCCCGCGTACCACGTCCACTACCACCACCGGTAATTCGGCTCCCGCGGCATATGAAATTCCTTCCTGCTTGAGACTGATTCCGGGGCTGGAAGATGCCGTCATTGCCCGAATTCCGCCGCTCACCGCACCATAAAGCATATTAATGGCGGCTACTTCACTTTCCGCCTGTATAAAGGTTCCTCCGATGGGGGGAAGGTAATAAGATGCAGCTTCGGCTATTTCTGAGGCAGGCGTGATAGGATAGCCAAAATATAAACGGCATCCTGCCAGGATGGCGCCTTTTACTACTGCATAATTTCCTTTTATAAGTTCTTTCGGCATTATAGTATAACCTCCACATTATCGTCAAATACGTGACCTTTCTTATATACTGCCACAGCCTCCGGTTCAGGACAGGCATAAAAACAAACATTACACCCCGTGCAACCATCACCGATATAATATGCATAGTGATATCCTTTGGTATTGAATTTCTCATGAAATTTCAACACGTTTGGGGGGCAGGCTTCAATGCACAGGCCGCACCCTTTACAGATCTCGGGTTCAATCGCAGTAATATTTTTCTCCAATACTTTCTTAGTCATTCCTATATCCTTTTAATTCGTTAAATGATTCACTAATTTAATACCATTAATTATATTTCGTTATTAAGAAAATTTTTTGTACGCAGGCAAAATAGAAAAGCAGACATTTTTTTTCAAGCAAAATAATATTTTGCACAAGCCACTTATAAATAGATATTTATTACCCGTTTTATTTTACAAGGAAAGTTTATTTTTGTTTACTATTGTATAAATTTCTTTACGGTCATACCGGAAAGTACTATTGCTGCTCCGTTCCGGGCCACATGGACATTTTGGTGATATTAGTATTAATGGAAGGCAATAAAAAACCCCCGGATCCGTGTTCCGGGGGCTCAAAAGGAGGCAGCGTCAGAGTATTATTTTTCTATTCCGGTAAGAGCTTTT
>Ga0315555_1003817_pt1 | contig 10310 bp, 5 predicted proteins | sample SalMarSW160380MG_FD_202113 | JGI IMG/M metagenome (GOLD analysis project Ga0315555, IMG submission 202113) | Salt marsh sediment microbial communities from the Plum Island Ecosystem LTER, Massachusetts, United States - Salt Marsh Sediment SW1603-80 ...
CAGGTTGACGGCAAAGATGGCGGACGACGAACCCATGGTCAGCGTCATCCGGCTCGCGAGGATTTCCTTTCCCAATTCCGGCGGCTGATCGATGCCGAATAGGATCAAGTCCGCATTCAACTCCCCGACAACGAGTACGTCGAATTTCTTGTCAGTCACAACGTTACCACCTGTGTCAAATTTCTTGGGCTGTCCGGGTTTTCCCCGCGGGACAAAGCATACACCAAGCCGAAAAGGTGCGCGGCAGGCATCACCAGGGGCAAACGAGCCTTTTCCGGAATATCCGTTCCGAGTTCCGTAACCAGGTCAGCGTGCTCACCCGCGAGTCCTTCGCCGGACCCGGCAATCGCCCAGATGTGCACACCCAATTTCCTGATATCGCGAAGCAGGTCCCGTTCGTATGAACCTGCACCGTCCGAAAGCAACGCCACAATCAGCGTGTCTTTATCCGCAATCGATTTTGGGCCGTGCCGGTACTCAAGGCTGTGGAAGGGTTCGCTCTGCTGAATCGCCATTTCCTTGACCTTCAGCGCAATCTCACAGGCAAGTCCGTAGTACACCCCCTGTCCGAGGGTGACAACCCGCTGCGGTTTGAATTGCCCCACCGCGGCGCTCACATCCTGCTCCAACTTCGGCCACAACGCCTCCAGCGCGTCCGGCAAGCGAAGCTGAGCGTCGAGCAGATCCTGACGGTTCGAAATTTGGAACAGCCAGCGGCTGAAAACGAGCAGCATGGTGGTGAACGAACGGGTCATGACGACCGACTGTTCCGCGGCGCGCTCCGGGACGATCGAGGCCAATGTTCCCTTGACGAGTTCGACGCCCGGGTAGCAGGTGAACGCCCACGTCTTGCCATGAAACTTATCGCGGTGGAGTTTCAAAGCGCGGACTGTTTCCGTTGTCGTGCCGCTGCGTGAGACGCCAACCATCCACGCGGGTTGCGGGGTGTTGTAGTCCTCGGGGCAAATCAGCAAATCGGAAGGCGGCACGGCGTAGACCGGCGTTCCGGTAAGGGCACGCGCAAGATGTGCAAGGACACGGGAGAGGTACAAGGATGACCCCGCGCCGACGATCAAGCCACGCCCCTCCGGCATCTCGGCGGGAAAGCCAAACCCATCCCGCTCAATATCCTGTAGCGTTTCTCTCCAGACTTTCGGCTGTGAACGAATCTCTTCGCGTGTCGTTCCGCCTGTAGCGGCGCTCATTGTCCATCTCCTCGTGGCAGTCAATCAGGGACTGAAGGTTAGCGTTGCCCCTCGACCCAGTTTCGGTACGACCACTTCCGTGAGACGTTTTTTCCGCTTGACCTTCAGCGGCTTCGAATCTCCGAACGCTTCGAGCATTTCGACATGGGAGAACTCCCCTGCCACTCGCAGACGGATTCCGGTCACAGCAGCCGGGACAGCGTTCGCGTTCGCCACCAATCCCGTCGTGTTGAAAAGATGTAGGGTCAGGAGGTCCCCGCTGCGAAATGCGGTCAACTGCACGTTCCCGTCGGCTTTCATCTCGACAATCCGGTCAGCCAATTTCAGGCGTGGGACTTTCTTCCACCAGCGTTTTTTCAAAGCTTGCAGCTGTTTCTCCGGGAGCGGATCACGGGGCTCTTCCCACTCCTCGGTCATCGCCAAACCGCGCAGCCACTCCCGTTCCGGCGCCCCTTCAATCCTAATCACCCTGCCCGCGAGCTCTCCAAGACCGTTCCCGGGGTTCCTGTCATCGTCCCATTGCCCGGGTTCGCCGCTGGCGACAAGCAGGACGCCCTTGTCCGCCAGACCTCCCAGGTACTCCAGCTCCGGACCGTCGAGTACCTGCGTGTCGGGAAGGATAAGAACCTTGACGTCTGCGGTTTCCAGACTTCTCGGGGTAATCACCTTGTAAGGAATGCCGGCGTCCAACAGCAGCATGCTGGCACCGAAAAAGGCATCCACGTACTCCTGTCCCGCCAAAGTGCGGCTGGTAGGCGAGAAGTACACCCCGTATCCCGCCGCCACCGTCGCGTTGTCCGGATACAGCACTTTCTCGTGATCGCGTATCCAGTTCAGCGCCTCCGAACGCCATGTGGAGTCGACAGTGGTCCTGCACATACGGATATCACCGCATTCCCAGAATGATGCGCCAAGCGCGATATGGCTGAAGGCGAGGTTTGCGGATGCTGCAACACGATCTCCCTGCCATGAATCGTACGCCGCGTAGGTAAGCATCCAGCTCGGTTTGCAGCGCTCGCGTGTGATCTCCCGCAGAGCGTGCACCCCGGCCTGGTAGTACAGCCATTGGTTCGGGCCACGCGCCGCCGCCACCGTGAACGGATTGTATTCATGCGAGATGGCGTCGCAATGCTGGATGATGCGATAGGGGTCCGCGCCGACGATCACGGGGTCCATGTCGGTGCCGGGATACAGCTCGACGATGAACGCGACATCCGGATTGGCAGCTTTGATCACGTCGTGTACGCGCATGACGAATTCGTCCATGGCGTCCATCCGGAAACGAACCCAAGCGCGAAAAACGGGATCGTCAAAGTTTCCCAGGTCCGCCTTGTACGGATCGAGCCCGGTACGCCGCCGGAATTCGGCCACCGTCGCCTTGTCGAAACTGGCCCAGGTGTCGCCCCATCCTTCGAAATGGGTCATCCAATAGGGAACGTCGAGGTAAATGCCGTCGATTCCCGTCAGCGCCAATCGCCGCACAATTTCCAGGTAAGGTTTCAGCCAGTCCTTGGCATAGGGGGAGAGCCAGATGTCTTCGGTGTTCGGGGGAATCCAGAAAGCCGCCTTTTCATCGAAGAGCGCGGGTTCGCCCTTCCGGTTCCGCTGAGCCCAATTGGGATGGTCAAGCAGGGCGGTATGCCCACTGGCGATGTCATGCGAAAGGATTTCTAGTCCCGCGATGTAGAGCACCGCCCGCCGTTGATGCTGGTGCACCTCGTGCGCCATGAACCGGACGAATTCAATCGTGCTGTCCGGATGGCAAAAAGCCTCGTAGTTCTCGGTGAGCCCCGTGTGCAGGTCAATAACATTCGCGCCCGACGCCGCGGCGTCCGCGATTTTCCGGGCCGCGTCCGCACGATCCTTGAAACCGCATAGGCCCACGATGGTCGCGCCCTGGATCCAATCGAAGCGTTGGAACTCAGCGTGCGGCGCGTAGGCCCGTATACGCTGACCTCCTGTCTTATCTCCGCAACCACAGGGTTCATCCTGCCCGAACAAAGGGACCGCCGCTGCACCGACAAGCAGTGCGGCAGCGAGAATTTTCCCCATTTCAAGGGAAATATTCTGTCTAATGGATGAGAACAAACTTGCCCTCCGTCGTCCCCTGTGGACTTCTCAGGTAATAGAAATACACCCCCGGCCCGACAAGCTGCTGGTCATCGTTCAGCAGGTCCCACGACTCGATGGAGGGCGCCCGTGAACTCGTCTTCGTGTGCTTCAGAGTCCGCACCTTTTCACCCGCGACGTTGTAAATCCGAATCGTGCAGCGATTCGGAAGCCCAACGAACTGAACCTCACGAAGCGACCCTTGCTCAAAAGCGTTGGAGACGACGTAAGGATTGGGGACTACGCGAACATTACTCAGGTTCCCGCCGCCGGCGAAGGGCTGATTCGGGACCACGCTGACCGTGTTGTTGCGCTTGCTCGGATCTGTCGCAGGCGTGTTCTCCAGCGGACCGACAACGGTGTTGCCGCTGTCATAAGCCGCCACGTAGAAAAGATACTTGATGCCGTTAATCACGTCACGGTCAGTAAAGATGTTCACCGTATCGCCGACATCGAAGAGTTTCAGTTTGTCATCCCTTGTCACCGGCCTGCGCACCTGCGTCCACGAATCGTCGCCGAGGTCGAACCACGCGTACTCGGGCAGCGTGCGGTAATTGCCCTTAATGTTGTCGGGCAGATCGTACTGAACCAGAGGGATGTAATGCGTCGAGCCCTGGAAGTCCTGGAAACTGCGTGAGCCCCAGGTCGTGCCGTTGTCGGCACTGCGATACACCTTGTATCCTTCAAATTCCGGATCTTCCTCGGAATTGGTGGACCAGAAGAGGGTGACCTCACGGTCGTCCACCTTTGCCTCGAGGGTGGGACTGGGCGGGGCAGTCAACGGCTCAAAATTGTTTTCGTAGAGGTTCCGGGCTCGCTGGGCATTGGTGAAAAGGTCTGCCCGACTGGTGCCGAACACGACTGCGACAATCATCGTGTCGGTTTCTCCCGGGTTCAGCGTGAATGGGTTCGAACCGATCACCTGAAGGCCGTCCGCTCCGGAACCAACATAGTAGCCCGGCCCTCCGTTGTCGGCATCGGGAACGCCATCGCCATCGAAATCGTCATCGATTCCGTCCCCATCGCTGTCCTGGGGATCGTTGTTATTCATCAGGTTCCAATTGAAGTACATCTCAGGATTTCCCCCGGAGCCGGACGGCGTTGTCTGCCCTTGCCAGAAATGAGTGGCGTCATAGGTCGCAACCTTGTGGTCCCCGCCCGGCATGCGCAGCGCTGTAACTCCGCCCCAGGGAATCTGCTCTTCCGAAAGAGCACCGCCGAAGGGGCTCTCCACATACCCGTTGTCATCCGTGGAATAGGCGAGCTGGAGACTTTCGTTCCAGTAATGGCGGTCATCATCCGCGGAGGACGGCGCAAACGCTTCGGGCAGATAACCGAGGTCGCAGTGCACTCCAACGCGCATGTCGGTAATGGGATCGGTGCCGATGTTGCGCACAACGATAACCCACATCAGGAAATCCTCGTAGAGCGAGCCCGACCAGGCCAACCCGCGAACGACCATCTGTGTTTTGAGCCAGCGGGTCGTGCCCTGTCCGCCTCCCTCGAGTTGATCGGTGCCGCCCCAGCCGTAGGACACCGAGAAACTCTCGGCGTCCGCCACCCGTTCTCCCCCGGGACCGAAGCCGGGCCAGCCCTCACTCCCGATCTCGATGGGCTGCGTTGTCCCGGGATACACCGTTGGCCATGAATCCGGCCAGCTCTGAGCGTTGTCCGACATCGCCGCCATTTCATTCGAACAGAAGCCCGGATACGGGGCAAAGTGCTCCTCGTTCCAGAAATCCGCCGATCCCTCGTCCATGGTCCCGTCGAGGAACGCAAGACCGTCGGGATTCGTGCCACCCCACGCTCCCGCGAGTTGAGGATACGGCGCACCAACGACAAAACCGACGCTCGTTCCCCAGTTCAACCCCGACCCGGTGGGGTATTCGAAGGCGGGCATCCGTCGCAGCGGTTGATTCTGTTCGTTGCCATCGCAGAGCAAACCTGTATTGTTGAATTTAGTGGACAGCTTGTTCAACGAGAAGGTGTTCCACCGCTGGTTCACCATCGGGTTATCCTGCCCCAGTGCGGGGAGAGCGAACGCAAGCAGGAGAAGCGCGCCGATCCAATTTCGCTTGACTTTCATGAGTCACGTCTCCCGATTAGAACCGAAAACCGACACCGAACTGTTGCACGAGGCCGAAGACACCCCAATCCGTGGCAGCATAGTCGAAGAGCACCCGCCCCATGTTCGGCATGCGAATGTTGAGGCCGAACCCGGCGGACCAACTGGCTTCATCCCAGTTGGGTTTGAACCCTCCGCGAAGGTAGACGAAATCGTTGTACACGAATTCCGCTCCGACCAGGTGACGAGCCTGATAATCACGGCTGTCGAGCAGCTGGTAAGCGACGTGCAGCCGCATGTTGTCGATTCGCAGGACGTCAGTTTCGAGGCCAAGACGGAAGAGCAGCGGCAATTCCCAGGATTCCGTCTTCAATCGCGCAGGAACCTCTTTGCCCGTCGGGCTGTCCGGCACGGTGTACAACACCTCCAGATCCCGGCCGTTGAACTTCATCTTGCTGCCGAAATTTGAGAGCACGAAATTAATTTCGAGCTCGTTGAGGAAATTCGTCCTGAAGGTGGACCCGATGTCGGCGGCGAAGGCTGTTGCCTGCGCCTGAGAGAGGTTCTCGTTGATCACCTTGACCTTGGCGCCGGCGGAAAACCGATCCGTAAGCTTGACGGCATAGGTGGCGCCGATCATCAGATCGCTGGCGTTGAAGACTCGGCCAGTTCCATCCTGTTCCGCAATCGTGGTCTCGTCGATATCACCTGTGCCGAAGTAGTCGATATCGATGGCGGCCGTCGAAACCGGCGAGAGCGGATAGGACGCGGCGAGATAGCTGATCCGTGTATCAACGAGCCATTTCATGGAGGAAATCGTGATCGATCCCTCCGGCATTCCGGCAACGGACGCGGGATTGAACATCACTCCTCCCGCACCGCTACCTGCCGAAAGCGGCGCGTCGCCCATCGCGGAATTGCGCGAGATGGGGCTGATCTTGAGGAAATTTGCCGCAGACGTTCCGGCGTAGTTGACGTTCTGGGCATGCGCCACCCCGCCCGCGACCGCGAGCATCAAGATTGCCAGGGCTATACTTCCGATAGCACGCATCGGGGCCTCCCCTACAGAATCAGGACCATCTTACCGGTTGTTTCTCCCAGATCGCACTTCAGGTGATAGAAGTAGATACCGGGGGCAACCAGCTGGTCGTCATCGTTCAAAAGATTCCACACGGCGATGGATGAAGCTTTCGCGGTGGCAGCATTGTGTTCGAGCGTCCGCACCTTTTCACCCGAAGCGTTGAAAATCGTGATCGTGGCATTGTCCGGGAGGTGCGTGAACTGAATTTCCCTACGGTTGCCCATCTCCCAGGCGTTACCGCCCACGTACGGATTAGGGACAACCCGGATACTGGACAATTCACTCGCCGTCGCCGCACCGGGAATGTGCGGTACGACCTTGACCGTGTTGTTCGCGAGCGACGGATTGTTCGCGGGTGTATTCTCCAGCGGGCCGTAGATGCCGTTGCCGCTGTCGTACGCAGCGACGTAGAACCGGTACTCGAGACCGTTGGTCACGTCCCGGTCGGTGAAAGCACGGACGGTGTCGCCGACGCTGAACAGGTCGAGGCGGTCATCCTGGGTGACCACGTGAAGGTTCGGCAATCCAGTGTCGTCGCCCAGATAGAACCAGGCGTATTCCGGCAACGTCGAGTAGTTGCCCTTGATATTGTCTTCGAGATCGTACTGAGCGATCGGGATGTAATGGACGCTGCCGTCAAAATCGGTGAAGGATTGCGAGCCCCAGGTAACGCCGCCGTCCGAGCTGCGGTAGATCTTGTACCCTTCGAACTCCTTGTCCGCCTCGGTCTCCTGATAGCTCCAATAGAGATCAACCTCGCGGTCATCGACTTTCGCTTCCATCACGGGCGCGGGAGGAGGCGTCAACGGCTGCCAGTTGTTTTCGTACAGCCCTTTCGCGCGGCGTGCATTTGTGAGCAGGTCGCTTTGATTGTCGCCCATCACCGTCGCGAAAATCAGGGTATCGATTTCGCCCGGATTCAAGGTGAACGGGGCGGACCCCATGACCTGCACGCCGTCCGCGCCGGACTCCAAAGCGTACCCTGGACCTCCATTCTGCACGTCCGGCACGCCGTCCCCATCGAAATCGTCGTCGATACCATCCCCGTTGCTGTCCTGAGGATCGTTTTGATTGACCAGGTTATATTTGTAATAGAGTTCCATCGAGGCTCCATTTCCGGCGGGCGTCGTCGCAGCCTGCCAGAAATGGAAAACGTCATAGGTGTGGACTTTATGGTCACCGCCCGGCATGCGCAGCACGACTGACCCGCCCCAGGCGATTTCGTCCGCCGAGAGAACCGCTCCTCCGCGATTGATTTCGTACCCGTTGTCGTCGCTGCCGTAGGCAAGCTGGAGGTTGGTGTCGTAATAGTGGCGGTCATCATCATAATAAGGCGCCGCGTAGAATTCCGGTAGGAAGCCGAAATCGCTGTGCACGCCGACACGCAAGTCGGTGATCGGATCGGTGCCGATGTTTTCGACGGTGTACACCCAAACGATGAAGTCCTCGTAAAGCGACCCCGACCAGGCAAGTCCGCGTGCCGTGATCTCGGTGTTCAGCCACCTCACATCCTGCCCGGTTCCCCCGCCCTCGAGATAATCCGTGCCAGGCCAACCGTAAGCCGCAGCAAAACTTTCTACTTCGGCGACACGTTCGCCCCCGGGACCAAACCCAGGCCACCCCTCGCTTCCGACCTGAATCGCACGACCGGACCCCGGAAGCGTAGCCGGCCATTCGTCCGGCCAGGATTCCGGGTCATTGGACATGGGAGCGCGGGGACCGGAGCCCCATTCCGGATAGGGCGCAAAGTGCTCCTCGCTCCAGAACGCCGCGGAACCCTCGTCCATGGTCCCATCCAAGTACGGGAGGCCGCTTGTATTGTTGCCACTCCAGGCGCCGGCGAGCTGCGGATAGGGCGCGCCGACAACCACACCGATGCTGGTTCCGTACTGAATGCCAGAGCCTGTCGGGTACTCCATGGAGGGTTCACGGGCCAGCGGCATGTTCTGCTCGTTGCCGTCGCAGATCAGCCCAGTGTTGTTGAATACCGTCGAAATCTTGTTCAATTCGAAAATATTCCACCGCTGGTTGACCATCGGATTCTCTGTAGGGAACTGCGAGATGGCGGAAGACGCCAGAACCAGCAACCCGAGGAGAATCAACGGCAAACGGCTGGCAGACAAACGAATCATCTCAGGACCCCCACAGGCTGAGGCCGATCTGAATACGTCGACCCGGACCCCACATCGCGGGATTGTTCGTGTAGTCGTCGCTGGTGGCATCGCTGGCATCAACGCCGGCTTTTCCGGAGTCGGCGTACACCCACCAGACGTTGCGGTGGTTCAGCAGATTATTGATCTGCAGAAACAGCCGCTGCTTCATTGAACCCCAACTGAAGTCCTTGTAGATGTAGCTGTCCAGATCCATGATCATCGGACCGCGCTCTTCGTTAGGTGCAAATGCGTTGAACGTGTAGGGGAAGCCGCTGGATGCTCCACCGGTCAGAGTGAAGCCCCATTGTCTCGGGAAGCGGAAGGAGAACGACGCGCTGAACACGTGGGGCTGATCCCAATCAGCAAGGAATGTGCGCGACACATCCGTCGGTTGATCGAAGAGCAGCGAACTTGACACCAGGGTCTGGCTATAGGTGTAGTTGAGGAACGCGCTGAACGTTCCGCTGAAATAACGGCGCAGCGTGAATTCGATGCCCTTCACTGTAGCGTAATTGATGTTGTCCAGCGCCGGGAACCGGGAGCCGTTTACATCTTCAATGATGACGGTCCCGATCAGATTCGATGTCTCCCGGTAAAACCCGGTCACGTCCAGGGTGACATATTCGCCCAAGCGAGTCTGCACGCCACCCTCGTAGTTAACCGTGTGCTCCTCCTTGATGTCCCCCACAGCGATGGCTCCGCTTACCGACTGGATGTTCGGGGCCGGGTACTTGGGGTAATCACGGTTTGCACCCTGGTATACCTTGTAAAAGTTCGGGTACTGGTAGTAATGGCCGTAGCCAAAGTGGAACGCGGCTTTGTCGCTGATCGGATAGGAAACGCCGATTCGCGGGGAGATGTAGGAGGACGCCTTGACCTTCTTCTCCGGGGAATCCTGGGTGTCGTTGATATTAGACGGGAAAGTGCGTTCCGGATTGACTACATCGTAGCGAAGCCCCAGATTCAGGATCATACCAATGGTGTTGAATTCCATTTTATCAGTGACATAGTAGGATGCCTTGACCGGCACGTAATTGTAGTCTTCGATCGGGGAATAACCGTCCGGATTGAGTCGGCGCAGGATTGCGTGAGCCTGATCATACGATCCTCCCAACGAAACCAAGTTTTGGTCGTTCACCTGGGAGGTAATTTGCCCCTCTCCACCGAGGCGCAGGTAGCGGCTGTCAAAGTAGACCCAGTCTTCCCCGGAAACGGAGAACTCACCAGAACCGTTTTGCGGGATCACCGCGTAATCCGCCGCGGTGCGCCAGACGCTGCTGTGGAACGTGCGGTCATAGCGGGAAAGAATGATGCTGTAGTAGGTTCGGGCCGATAGCGCGTGGTTCCATTTCATGTAGGCGAGAGTCTGATTCAGGTCGACAATCGGTGTGCCGTACGGGTTGTATTTGAAGTAGTGGTTGTACCCTCCCGATTGGCTGACTCCGGCGAAGCCACCGAGATCGATCCGCAGGTTTTCGGTGGGCTGGTACATCACCTTGCCCGTGTTGAAAAAGATATCCCGATATTGCATCGGAACTTCTTTCGGGGTCCCGGAACGATCCTTGCCCTCTGAATCCACCCAGTGCGGATAGATAAAGCCGTAGATGTAACCGTCCGTCGTGTAATAGCGAGAATTCAAGCTGAAGCCAATGTTCTTCGCCATTGGAACGTGACCGGCGAGATGTGCTTCGCCCTGC
>Ga0315555_1003818_pt1 | contig 10309 bp, 8 predicted proteins | sample SalMarSW160380MG_FD_202113 | JGI IMG/M metagenome (GOLD analysis project Ga0315555, IMG submission 202113) | Salt marsh sediment microbial communities from the Plum Island Ecosystem LTER, Massachusetts, United States - Salt Marsh Sediment SW1603-80 ...
ACCGGTATCTTCTGCCGGCCCACCTGTACCGCCAGAAAACCGCTCCGTGAAAATATTGAATTTTTTCCTTCTACCCATGAAGCCCTTCTGCATGGTTACAGACCATGCAAAGTTTGCCGGCCCCTGGGTAAAAACGGAGAAGTCCCCGGCTGGTTGCGGCCTTTATTGGATGAAATTAATCAACTTCCTGATGAGCGTTTTAAGGATGCGGATCTGAGAGCTCTGGGCCTGGATCCCAACCGGGTGAGACGCTGGTTCAAAAAAAACCATGGAATCACTTTCATGGCTTTTCTGCGCCTGCAGCGCATCAGCCAGGCATTTGGCCGTATCAGGCAGGGCAATAGAGTAATTGAAGCGGCCTACGATGCAGGCTATGAATCGTTAAGCGGTTTTACTCACGCTTTCCGTAAACAAACCGGATTTCCGCCTAACCAGAGCCGCCGGCATGATATGATTTTTACCAAACGGCTGCTTACTCCACTTGGACCTATGCTGGCAGCAGCATCTGATCATGGTATTTGCCTGCTGGAATTTACCGATCGCCGGATGCTGGAAACGCAGTTAACACGCATCAAAAAACGGTTGAATGCAGAAATTCTACCGGGAAACAGCCCCGCCCTGGAAGAACTGGAAAAACAATTGAATGAATACTTCGACGGAAAAAGAAAGCAATTTACATTACCCCTGGTCCTGAGTGGAACTCCTTTTCAGGAAAAGGTGTGGTCTGCCCTCCTGGCTATTCCCTTTGGAGAAACCCGTTCTTATAAACAGCAGGCACTAAATATCGGTCGGCCTGAGGCGGTGCGTGCAGTAGCTCGGGCTAACGGTGATAACCGCATCTCCATTATTATTCCCTGCCACAGGGTGATCGGCTCCGGCGGTGAACTGGTTGGATATGGAGGCGGCCTGTGGCGCAAACAATACTTATTGAAACTGGAAGCGGACAATCTATCGCAGGGATAAACTTTAAACTTCCTGCACATTCTGCGGCTTCAGAACATTTTTATTTCTTTTTAAAAATTGCCATCCATTTGTCTTTTTCTATACGATTAGGGCTCTGGATTTTTTTCTTTTCCAGGTATTCCAGTTCCCTCACCATTTTCTGGTAATTCAGCAACCGTTGTGGATCAAGCTGTTCGCTTTCTACAGCTTCCCTTACCACACAACCTGGTTCGGATTGATGCAGACAGTTCCGAAAGTGGCAGGAGGCTGCCAGATTTTCTATATCTTCGAAACTTCCCCCGGGCAACCCATCGCTGCCCCAGAGTTGTAATTCGCGCAAGCCCGGTGTATCAATGATCATGGCTCCCCTAGGTAATATAATCAGCTCACGGCGGGTGGTTGTGTGCTTTCCCTTACCCGTACTCCTGCTTTGACCGGTGACAACCTGTTTTTCGCTCTTCAACAGGGCATTTACAATGGTAGACTTTCCCGCCCCGGATGATCCCAGGAGAACTATAGTTTTTCCAGGCCTGAGATGGCTGTTCAGTTTTTCCAGTCCGCTCCCCTGAATCGCGCTCATTGCAATTATGTCAACGCCGGGAGAAATGGATTCCACCCGGTAAATATACTGTCCAACATCCGTGCACAGGTCGGTTTTATTCAGTATTATCAATGGGACGGCACCGCTATCATAGACGAGCGTCAGATACCGTTCAATGCGTCTCAGATTAAAATCCCGGTCAAGCCCGCTTACTACGAAAACCATATCTACATTAGATGCCAGAAGTTGCTGGATAGAAGGTCCACCGGAGGTTCGTTTTCTACCCCCCGACGCAACCCTGGATATTACCGTTTGACGGGCAAGAACTGCCTGTATTACCGCCTGTCTGTCTCCTGTCCGCAGTTGAACGGCCACCCAGTCCCCGCTTACCGGCAACCCGGTGTTATGGCCCTTATAATGTAACAGCCGACCTGATAGTGTCGCTCTCAGCTCCCCGGATTCAGTATGAATCCGGTATGAATTGCGATACTGAGTTATTATTCTGGCAGGATGTAAATTTCTCTGACGATATATCTCAAAGCCGGAATCGAAAAAACTATTCCAACCCAGTCTTTCAATATTCATTTCGGATTCTTCTTGTTTTTCCGTAATCCATGGTTTTGCAGAAAAATTGTACGGCCCGATCAGTTATATGCAGAAAATCCATACCTTTTCTTCTGCAAAAAATTTTTATGTATTGGGCTTTCATTCACTTCCGCAGGATTTGATATAGATCTGCCTTTCTTCCTGATGATTTTTACGATTCTAAATGTTCAATAAATAGGTCCGAACATCTCTTGCCATTCTTTTGCATTTTTCATCACGGTTGTTAATACTTCTTCATTTTAGTGTGAATTGAATGTGAACAGATGTTAATTGTTTTAATATATTGTGCACTTTTGTTCTCTTCTATTATAACTATTTTAACAGTTAACAAACATTATTTTCACATTGACACCCTATTTATTGTTTACATTTTTATTAAATTCAATAGTATGAACATACTTATTATGATGATGATGTTTTATATATTATTAATAAGTATTTATTGTTAATAGATAAATAATATTAACTAATTAGTACCTTAGCTCCAAAAAATGTTTTATAAATCATTGATTTTTAATAATTACTAAATAACAGCAAAATAAATGTCATTGTCCCGGGAGGGACCACTGCGTGGCGAAAAGTGAAAACGACAAAGTAATCCCCATAAGATTTTTACAAAATTATCCCTCCCTGGGATTAGATCAGGAACACGGAGATTGCCACGACATCCATGTCTTGCCACATAGTGGCCACTTCCGTGGCAATGACAACAGTCTAGTTTTCGGAGCTGAGGGAATAATCATATAATATTAAAACAACTGTTGCAAAATTTAATCTGCTTACTACACAAAATACGATATAATATATCAAAATGATTATATTTTTAGAAATCGAATGGTCTCAGCCTTCAGACCGAGGATTAAAGAATTCCGTATATTAGGTTGTTTGATCCTATTTGTGAATTAAGCAGATTAAAATATAAAATTATGGTTTATAACAAAAGGATGGTTTCATTCATAAAAAAATGCATTCTTCCGCTAGTTTTGAAAATTTAAATATTTAAGTATGAACAGTTAATCGGATTGCTTAAACAGCGGTGTGATGTCTCAATTCTCATAAAATATGAAGCAAATGAGTTATTCTGGTTTATTTTCTTTCTTTTTATCGGAAGATGTTTTTTTTCTTGAATAATCCGTTATATAAAAACCACTCCCCTTGAAAATAAGTCCGGTACCACCGGAGATCGATAAACAGGCTATTCCATGACACATGGGACATTCCAGTTCTCTTTGATAAGAAGAAATGGAACTGAACTTTTCCAATTCATATCCACACTCCCTGCATTTATAGCGATAAGTTGGCATCTTATAAATTTTCCTTTAACACACCGTTTCTTTGATGCCGTTTATGTAGTAAAAGTTTCATTTTCCCAGAAAGTTTGTGTAGATGTGAAGAAATTCATCCTTTCCGCCCAGCATAGATGCGCATAGCGGAAAATCTCTTTTAATTATGTTCACCACCTGGTGAGCCGTATTGCGAATATCCCACTGTGCATGATGATCTTCCCTCAAACGTGAAAAATGATATAACTCTCGAAGATTTATTTTAAAAAGGACACGTCGTCTGTGGGCATTGGTTAAAATATACGGAGCAGCAAGAGGATAATTTCTTTTCAGGCGGGTATAAAGGTCATTGGTCTTATTTACTATTTCCATGAATAGTGATTTCTGATTGGTCTCTGCCACTGAATCGGGAATGGTTACTCCAAGGTTAATATCATAATCCTGTGCACTGATATTGGCCATACGATGTCTTTTTAACTGCCCGTAATTTGAAGCACTGATAATCAGTTGAAAGGTAAAATTAACAAATTCAAATTCCCGCAAAACACTGTCCCATGGATTAATGTTTGTAAAAATAATTTCATAAAATTCTCTCTTTTCTGTTTCATTCAGTGTTTTGGTAAATTCAAAAGCATTATTAAAAGGGCCGCCATGATATTTAAAGAGAGCAGCAGCCAGAATCTGGTCATCCGGATCTTCTGTAAAATCAAGCAGGAGAACATCATCGTTCTCCTGCCGATTGCATACCGGTAGTGAAAAATGAGAATGGATAAAATGACCAAGAGAAGTGTTTATATTGAGCAGATAGTCAGTAGGCTCAATATATTTGATGATAGACGGGGCCACATTTTCAGTGCTTTCAAACAGTTTTTTGCCATACTCGCGTATCTCTGCCAATGGATGACTGTTACATTTGGCGATCATATTTTCCAGGGTTCGGGCATTTACAGTCATTCCCAGCTGGGTTTCAGTGGCAAGCGAAATGATATAACGCGCATCCTCTTTTGCCAGACCGTCTATCATCTGGTGATTTGCCGAATCCTCTGCAGCCTCTTTATATGATTCAAAAAAGTATGGTTTGAGTATCTCATAAAGCCTGTTATATGTACGATTCTGTTCGTGGATCAGATCTACATATTCTTTTTGCAGCGGACCGGACCGGATTTCTTCCGGAATGATGAAATCCTCCTTGAGAAGGATATAGCGCTGGGATTTTTCAGTATAAGATGCCAGGCGGAAGTGTTCGATGGTTTCGACAGCGTAACGCGAAACCCCGATAATATCAAAATTGAAGGTGGCATGCTCGGCAACCGAACTATGGCCCAGCCCGAAAATAATGTTCTGATTGGATTTTCTGGCCTTTTCTACTTCCTGTCTGGCAATTTCACGCAGTTCATTGATCGGTCTGGGATTACGGCTTATCCGGGCATAAGCAGCTGATAACGTCTCCGGGGTCAGATTATCCTTTTCCAATAGCCAGGAAGCATCGGTTACCAGCTTCTGTATTATTTTTTCTCTGTTGCGGGTGTCTGCTTCTAAAAAATCAGCACTCGACAGCCGATCCGCCACCCCGCGGATAAATTCTTTCAGTTCCTTGACTGTTTCAATGTCCAGATTAAAACCAGCCAGCAAGACCTTCATCGCGTACTCATTTATGGCCGTAAATTATATGCTATTTTAATTTCTTTAAATATTCTTTTGCTTCTTTCTTATACTTATCATCGTCCGCATCTTTTTTGGGCAGCTCCAGCACTTTTTCGTACATGGCGATGGCCTTGTCCTTTTCCTTCGTTTCTTCGTAAGTAATTCCCAATTCCAGATAATTGTTAATGTGACCGGGATCCAGTGCAATGGCTCTCTTAAAATCAAGCACGGCGGAATCTACAGATGCATCTTTCGGTACCCCGCCCAGAAAAATGTTTGCAAATTTTCTCTGAAGCCAACCCAGTGTGGCCATTTTGCGATTCCAGCGTCCCAGCACGTGCCAGGCAATTCCGTCATTGGGATCCAGTTCCAGGGCCTTATCCACTTCAACCTTTATCTCTTTTGATAACCTGACCTGTTCTTTCTTACCGGCATCCAGCGCCACCCGGCCGATGGCGATGGCAAGATAAAGGTGTCCCTTCGATCCATCAGGATTCAGCGCGACTGCTTTACGTGCGTACTTTTCGCTGTTCATGAAATACTCATTGCGCTTCTCTTTGTCCGAAAAGTCTTCACCCACATCCACATAAGCACGGGACAATTTCCAAGCCGCTTCGTAACTGGTTGAATCCATATGCAGTGAGCGGGCATAATACTCGAGTGCGGCCGGGTTATTAAATGCGCTGTAAGCACTGTCTCCCCGGGCTATTAATTCCTGCAGTTCCTGTGCCTGTACTGAAAATTGAATCAGCAATAAAACCGCAAGAGCAAGACTACTGAACAGTAATTTTTTCATGGGTCCTCCGAGTTATGATACGCTTTCATAATGGTTTTTTAGTAAACACTGTTTGACGTTTATCATTCACAATCACCGGGACACTTTACCATAAAGGTAAAAATCATAATAGATTATAATTAATTTAATTTTGCAAATAAACAAATGAAATTATCATAAATTTCCATATACCCTTTAAAATTTCAGTTCATTGGTACCCGGGGGTAAAACCAAAGAATTAACCTGTTTAATTCATAGCATAAATTTTCACACAAAAGCACATAGATTATTTATTTTAGATAAACTCTTCATATTCTAAAACGCCCCCAAAATAAAGAAACATATAAAAAAGTTAATCCCATTTTTACACGACTTTGTGCGATGGAGCTTTCAGGTCAACAAGCTAAAAGCCCAATCCTGAAAAAATCCTCACTTCACAATTTCAACATGTAAAATACGGTCGTAGATCTCTATCCGATCCATCACATCCCATCCGGAGACCAGCTTTCCGAATGCAGTATGCCGGCCATTGAGATGGGGTTGGGGGATCTGTGTAATGAAAAACTGGCTGCCCCCGGTATCCTTGCCGGCGTGTGCCATACCCACCACACCGCGGTCATAGAAAATATTGTTATATTCACAGGGAATACAATATCCCGGACCTCCCCACCCGTCTCCCCGCGGATCTCCCGCCTGAATAACAAAACCGGGCACAACCCGGTGAAAGTATATGTTATTGTAAAAATCACTTCTCACCAGGTCAAGAAAATTGGCTACCGTCACAGGTGCCTTGTCCGGAAAAAGCATCATTTCGAAATCCCCGCAGGTAGTAAAAAATTTTACCAGCGGCCGGCTATCTGCAGCAACCATCGGGAAATCATATTTTAAAGCCGGATAGTTAGCAGTATCCCTGGTGGATACCAACTGATGGGTGAGTTTTTGAAGCGCATTTATGGCAGCGTCACGAACAGCGGGAAAGGGGCTGTTTTTTACTTCCTGCAGGAAATCAACGGACTCCAAACTTCCGATGCTGTCCAATGCGGCAATTATGGCGAGCATGGGTTCAACATCCTGCGGGGGCTGAAAATAATGATAACCATCAATTAGAGGAGAAATGGCGACCGTATCTTTGATTTTAGCCAGCTTGCCGGCAATAATGGTGGTCACCGCGGGATCATGCAGCTGTAATTTGTCAAACATCAGATCCATTGACAGCCCCGCTCGGTTGACCAGCGATTCCAAAACCCGGCTTAATTCTGCCTTATTGTTAGTATTGGACATTTTACGGAGCAATTGTGTGGATTGGAAATTATCGATATTGTCAAGAGTGAGCAGAAGATAATAATTTTCCGGCCATGCAGTATTGTTAACATTATCCTCTACAAAACGTAATGCTTTTTGAGGGCGAAAGCGGGAGAGTTGATACAGGGCAAATCCCTGTTCCCTCCAGTTGCTGCTTCTCCTTATAATTTTATCCAGCTGATCGGCCGCAGCGGCTGTTTTATAGGTGCCAATCGTCTGCATGGCAGCGGTGCGGATATGGGGGTTCTCATCGTCAAGACGTTTCTGAATTTTACGGAACAGTGAAGGAGGTTTAAGCACTTCCAGCAGCTGCAATGCCGCCAGGCGTACATACCAGGTGGAATCTTCCATTAGAATCGACAGGCGATTCTGATATTCCGGCGAATCCGCTATTCGCGCAATTTCCCGGATTACGGTATTTGTCTGGTATTTCCTGGGAAGGGAAGATTTCACATAATTCAAAATGACTGTTTGGGCCTTCAGGGAAAAGAAACGTGTAAGAGGATCCGGATCCAAAAGGCTGCCAAGCAGCGCCTCGAATTCAGGGGGAGATCCCGTTTGGTAAAGGGCATAGGCACAGCGCCACCGGAGATCCGGGTTGCTGCCGGATTGCAAAAGGCGGCTGATATTTCCCATGGTCTCATAAGGTCGGTAACCCCGGTACGCCATAATGCCACACCCAGTAGCTGCGGCCACCTGGTAATCCGGTATATCGCTCTGCAGATAATTATTCATGACCGGAAAAGAAATTTCCGTACCTACTTTTCCTAAAGCGTCGATCATGCGGGTTAAGACGGGTATTGATATCTCACGTTTTATGGCGTCCAGCAATGGTTGTTCGGGCGTCGTAACTGAAAACTCTCCCAGAGCAAAAGCGGCTTTGGCTCTCACGGAGTCATTGCGGTCACTCAGCCGATTGACAACCCAGGCAATAGTTGCGGTATCCTGGATCCGTCCCAGGCTCAGCACGGCCTGTTCACGAATTTCCTCATCCGGGCTGTTCAGACAGCGGATGAATGTTTTCCGGTTAATTTCCCGGCGGTATTCCAGGGATTTAATTTTCTGAACCGATTCTCCGGAGGAGAAATTACAGGTAAAACCAGTCAATACTGCAACAAGAAAGAGAATACTCCGAGATAATCTCATGCAACCTCGCTGAACCAGAAAAAGATAAGTGACAATGTCGAAAATTTTTCATTCTGAATCAAGTTTAACTTATACCGGCAAAAATAAGATTTTAGGGATCTTTTTAAAAAACATGATATTTATAGTATGATTAATTTTATTCCGCAGAGGAATAATTTCGGGTGCGGGAAATAAATTAAAGATTAGGCAAACGATATTTTATTTTTTATCTTTTACGGCTTTTTTATAAATTGTTACATATAGTTCAATAAGGAGAAAAAATGCGACGTTTTTTTTTATTATTTCTGGTGATGGCTGTATTTTATGTTACCTGCAGTAAAGACCAGAGCAAACTGGAAAAAGGAACTCCGGCTTATGATTTTGCGGTGAAACTTTCTGAAAAGCTTTCCTACCTGAATCCCGATAAAAACAATCCGCTGGTAAAGACGAACGAATTTGTGTTGAAAACCGGTGAGGTTATTAAAACCATTTTTGATAACATGGGAAAAGGCATTGAACAGTTTTTTTCGCTGGACTCGGTAACCCTGAAAAATATTATAATGAACAATGCCAAACAGCTGGCCGAGAAAAAAGTTCTGCTGCAAGCGGCCAGAGAAAAAGGAAAACAGATTTCGCCGGCCGAGATGGACAGTCTGATGAATCAGCAATATAACCGCTATGGAGGCAAGGACAGGTTTGTACAGATGTTGAATCAACGGGGCATTGATTTCAGTTTTGTTCAGGAGCAGATTCAGGAGTCGATTATCATTCAGAAATATATGGACCAGGAGGCCGAGGAGCAGGGCAAGATCAGTGATGAGGATCTGATGAAGGTATACGAACAGGGTAAAACTGTCACGGTTCGCCATATACTGTTGAGTACCCAGGGCAAAAGTGATTCTGAGAAAGTAGAAGTAAAAAAGAAGATGGAAGAAATACTGGTCCGGGCCAGAGCGGGAGAAGATTTTGCAACACTGGCAAAAACCTATTCGGAAGATCCGGGATCCAAAGAAAATGGCGGGCTGTATGAGAACTTTGGTCGTGGCCAGATGGTGAAGCCGTTTGAAGACGCAGCGTTCAGCGTACCGGTCGGTGAGATCAGCGACATCGTGGAAACCACTTATGGCTATCACATTGTGAAAGTGATTGACCGGAAGAAAGAGACCCTGCCATTTGTTGAGGTAAAAGAGCAATTACGTCTCCAGCTTCAGAACAGAAATAGCAACCAGGTGAAACAGGATCTGGTAAACGAACTGAAAAAAGAAGCCAATTTCACCGTGGTGGAATTTAACTGAATAGCCACCCGGTAAAAGTGCCAGATATCAGGACGAAACTTTATAAATGACCACGCTTTCCTGCTCATTGGTATCGTTTCGGGCAACAATTGCTTTAACAAATTCAGTTTTACTTAAATTTACAGGCTGGTGAGGCAAAATTTCCGGAATAAACAGGAAATCACCAGCCTCATTTATTACTGATTGATTCAGACCTTCCCCGAGGCGAGTTTCCACACTGCCCGGGAGTATATAAACAGACGTTTTAAAACCATTATGAAAATTCGGAATGGCAGATCCGCCCGGAGGTATAATAACCATGCTCATGGATAACGTCCGGGCACCAGTAGACGTTCCGGAATTCCCATCAAATAAGGAAACTCCCTTCCGGGTCATGGTTTCAGAATCCGGCCGGATAGTAATGATTTTATCACGCCTGGATCTATGTCTTTTCAGTTGATTCATAAAATTTATCCCGCATTAATTGTTTTTTCCTCTATCACGGATTATCTGGTAAACAAAATATTCAATTTGTGTAAGTCCGACTTTATATCTATCATTAGTTAACCCAACTTTCCCCAGAAAATAGTGGAAATGGGGTATAATCATAGTGATAATGTAATTATATGCATTTTATATTATTTTATTACTTTATTGGATTGGGATCATTTATAAGATTGCTGCGAGTCATTTGTAGTGCCTAAAATATTATTTATGCTTGACTTGTGGGCGTGCTAGTCGCTAGTTTACGTTATGTATATTCGTAAAGTTACCCGGCGGGGCAAGACGAATAAAAATTATACTTACTATCGTTTGG
>Ga0315555_1003820_pt1 | contig 10303 bp, 6 predicted proteins | sample SalMarSW160380MG_FD_202113 | JGI IMG/M metagenome (GOLD analysis project Ga0315555, IMG submission 202113) | Salt marsh sediment microbial communities from the Plum Island Ecosystem LTER, Massachusetts, United States - Salt Marsh Sediment SW1603-80 ...
GCTGTTCTCCCGGGTCCGGTGGATCATGGCGCTGGTGGCGGGACAACCCACGAAAGAAGGCGGCCGAACGGGCCGCCTTTGCTATTTGCCGGTCAGAATTTCCGGGTAGAGTTACGGCCCGTCGATCCGGAAATCCCTGCTGATGTCGTTCACTGTCGGGTAAAGCACGCTCTCGATGTAGATCTCGAACTTCCTCCCCGGTTCGACGGTGTTGGGCACGGTCCAGGCGTAGCTCAGGGAATCCACCGGTACGCCGCTGGCGATGTCCATCACGTACTGCTGGTCTTGTAGGAGCTGGATGTTTACCGTCCCCTCGAGATTCTCGTAGCTCCATTCGACGATGGCACCCGCCGAATCTCCAATCACCCAAGTGTGCGGGGTCTCGACTTCGAGCGTCGGCGAGAACTCGGACGCCTCGATCATGAAGTTGGAGCTGAAGTCGTTAATCAAGGGCAGCAGGTTGCTCTCGATGTACACCTGGTAATTGTGGCCCGGCTGGATTTCGATTGGGACGGTCCAGGTGTAGGTGTGGTCCAGCACGGGCACGTTTTCAGCGATGTTGGTGACAAACTCCCCGTCATGGTAGAGGTCGATGCGAAGGGAATCCTCGAGATTCTCGGACGTCCACTCGATCACCGCGCCGCTGTCCTGCAGTACCTCCCACTTGTTTCCGGATTTCGGCGAGGTTATTTCGAGAACGGCGGACTCCGGTGAGGGTTCGACGGTGAAACTTGAACCCAGGTCGTTCACCAGCGGCAGCAGGTCACTTTCGATATACACCTGGTACCCGCGGTCGCCCGGAATATCGATCGGGACCGTCCACGTGTAGGTATGGTCCAGGACGGGGACGTGCTCCGCGATTCGGGTGAGAAACAGCCCATCGTGGTAAAGGTCGATGTGGAGCGAGTCGTAGAGATTCTCCGAAGTCCACTCGATCACAGCACCGTTCTCCTCAAGCACCTGCCATTTGACTCCGGATTTCGGCGCAGTTACTTCGAGAACGGCGGATAATTCGGACGGATTGATGCGGAAGCTGGAGCTGAAATCATTGACCAGGCTGTCTTCATCGCTCTCGATGTAAACCTCGAAACCGTTACCGCCTGCCACGTAACTGGGGACCGTCCATGTGTAATAACTCTGCAGCACGTCGATCCCATCGCCAATGTGCAGGAAGGGGTCGCCGTCGAGATACAGTTCGAGGTGAACGGTGCCCGAAAGGCCGGTCGACTCCCATTCGGTCAGGGCGCCGTTTGTTGCGCCTGCATCCCAGCGGTCGCCGCCGGAGGGTGTGGTGATCTCGATCGATTTGTTGCTCTCGTAGGGATCGATCCTGAAGCGCGAGCTGATGTCGTTGAAAGAGTGATCGGCGTTCGCTTCGATATACACCTGGTAGCCGTTGCCGGCCGCCACCTCCGTCGGCACGGTCCAAACATACTTTCCGCTGTCCACGCTGGCCGAATCCGCGATGGTCGTCACCAGATCAGACTGCTGGTAGAGGTCGATCTTCACCGTCCCCTCGATCCGGTTAGCATCCCAGCGAATCATCGCTCCGTCGCTGGCGCTCACCTGCCAGATCGTCTTCCCGTCGGGCTCGAGCAGGTCGAGGTGTTGGGAGGTGTCCAGCTTGACGATTTTGAACCGGCGGCTGTAATCGTACACCGATGTATCGGCGAGGGATTCGATGTACACCGTATAGTCGTTCCCTAGCTCAGTAGTATCGGGAACGGTCCAGAGGTACAGGCCGCTCGCGATGCTCACCGAATCGGCCATTTCAAGGACTGGATCGCCGCTTTTACAGAGGGTGAGCGAGGCGTACCCCGATGCGACGGCGTACTCCCAACGGACCTGCGCGCCGTTTGCTTTTCCCGCCTGCCACTCGTCGTTGTTGGAGGGGTAAGTGATCGTCAGGCTCTGTTCGGCGGTGGAGGAGGCTTCGATACGCACGGCGCCCGACATGCTGGTGATCTCGGGCCTCTGTTCGCTGGTGATCAGGACGTGGTACTTCGCGGCGGGAGGGATGCTGTCTGGAACAGTCCAGTAGTAATAGCGTTCATTCGCGCTGACCGAGTCGTTGATCACGGTGACGAGTGATTCGTTGCCGTCAACCAGGGCGAGGATGACGTTGCCGTTAACGCTGTTGTTTTCCCACGCGATCTGCGCCCCGTTTGGTTCGCCGATCATCCACCGGTCGCCGTTCTTCGGCGAGGTGATGTTCAGGCTGGCGTCCGCAGGCGTCTGGTCACAGCTCACTGCTGTAAGCAACAGCAGCGCGAGAGCAGCGATCGCCGATATGTGGGAAACAGCTTTTCTCATCCGGTGATCTCACTCGATGGATAGCATCGACAGTCAACAGGTGGATGTGTTCCTCTCCACAAAACCAAGCATATATACAATCTTCCTGGATTTACTGTGATCTAACTCACTCGCAAGATCATTTTTTTCTCAGGGAGAATCGCTAAAAATGCCGATGATCATAAGGATTTTCGTCGATAGTTAAGCAAATATAACTCTTTAGGAAGTGTGTTCGGAAAGATCAGAATGAAAAACCTGAAATCCGTTCTCTTCTCTCTGTTTTGGCCATGCCGAAACAGCTGCAAAAAGCGGGATCTCCAAGCTGAAAAAGTCCAGGCATGAAACCCGGGACTGATTCGCCTTCGCCGAAGCTTCGGCGGACAAGAGTCCTGGGCCACCGGCCGGTCAGGCCGGGGGATGACAGGTGAGGCTCGAGCCCGAAATGTCGGGATCGGGCCATCCATCCGCAGGCGTAAGCTCGCATGCACAAAGTGCATGCAACGGTCGGGTCACCGGTGGCCTGAGGGAACCAGGAATACTAAAATGCCCGCATGTGAATGCGGGCATTTTGTTCCTGGTCTTACCGATTACTTCAACACGCCCAGTTTTTTCCCGACCCGTGTGAACGCCGCGATGGCGGTGTCGATCTGGGCGGCGGTGTGCGCGGCGCTGATCTGGACGCGGATGCGCGCCTGGCCCTCGGGCACAACCGGGTAGAAAAAGCCGATCACGTACACGCCCTCATCCAGCAGCTCGGCGGCGAATTTCTGGGCGAGCGGGGCGTCGTAGAGCATGATCGGCACGATCGGCGTATTCCCCGGCTTGATTTCGAAGCCCTGCTCCTTCATCATCGTGCGGAAATATTCCGTGTTCTTCCGCAGTGTTTCAATCAATTCCTGGGAATCGCTGATCAGGTCAAAGGCTTTCAGCGAAGCCTCCGCAATCACCGGGCTCAGCGAATTGCTGAAGAGGTAGGGGCGTCCGCGCTGGCGGAGCAGATCGACGATTTCCTGGCGGGCGGCGATGAACCCTCCGGAGGCGCCGCCCATCGCTTTGCCGAGCGTCGAGGAAATGATGTCGATCCGGTCGAGCACACCGTGGAACTCACCGGTGCCCTTGCCGTGCTGGCCGATGAAGCCGGTGGCATGGCTGTCGTCCACGCCGACGAGGGCGTCATACTTGTCCGCCAGTTCGCAGATCCCGGGGAGGTTCGCCATGTCGCCGTCCATGCTGAAGACGCCGTCGGTGAAGACGATCCGAAAGCGCTGCTCCTGCGCCTTTTTCAGCTGCTCCTCGAGGTCCGCCATATCGGCGTGCTTGAACCGGTACCGCTGCGCCTTGGAGAGTCGGATTCCGTCGATGATGCTGGCGTGGTTCAACTCGTCGGAGATGATTGCGTCCTCGGCCCCGAAAAGCGGTTCGAACAGGGCTCCGTTCGCGTCGAAGCAGCTCGAGAAGAGGATCGCGTCGTCCTTCTCGAGGAACTTCGCGACGCGCGTTTCGAGGGTCTTGTGCACGTCCTGGGTGCCGCAGATGAACCGGACGGAGGAGAGGCCATACCCCCATTTATCCAAACCCTGGCGCGCCGCCTCGATCAGGCTGGAATGGCTGGAGAGTCCGAGGTAGTTGTTGGCGCAGAAGTTGAGCACTTCGCCCTGCGGCACCTTCACCTTTGCGCCCTGGGGCGTCTGCAGGATCCGCTCGTCCTTGAAGAGGCCAGCGCCGCGGATGGATTTCAACTCTTCGCTGAGATGTTCCTTGATCGCTCCGTACATGGCAATCTCCCTGAGGAGTGAACAATTCTTCAAACGCTTCGGCCGGATTTCATGCGCGCCGAACGGCAGTAAGATAAGTGGTGGAACTCGACCGCGCATCCCGTAAAACTCGGCGGATGAGACAGGATCAATGAAGGATGTCGGTGAGAATCAACCCGCAGGAGAGTGTCCATCCCGTCCAATCGACACGCAGGGGATGGCCGCGGAACATGGGCACCTTGCGATCCGGATAGGTAAAACCGGTGACTATTCCCTGACGCCATCCGGCGGTAATTTCGACGCTGATGGCCTCACTCAGGCTGTAGTGTCCGGATGCTTCGAAACGAACGGGGAGATAGGTTGTCCGGAATTGAACCTCGCTGTAAGGGATGTAGAAGAGCGGGGTGCCGTACGCGGCCCAGTAGGGCACGTTTCCCCACGCCCACCCATAGCCGCCTGCGAAACCGACGTCAACCCGGAAACGGCCCGTAACCGGCCAGAGCACTCCAATTCCCGTCCAGAGTTCATCCGCGCGTAAAGTCAGACGGTAGGGAATTGTGACATCCCCGTTATCCGTCAGAAACGAAACGCTTTCTTCAGGAAGAGGAAGCCAGGATAAGGTTACACGGATTATTCCTCTACGGGCCGATAGCCGGACCTCGGGAAGCGTCCTACCGGCAAATCTCTCCAGATTGTACGCAGAGAAAAACGGTTCTGAGTCAATATGATCTGCGCGAGCCTTTACGTATGCGTTGAGCCCGGTCTGGTTGAAGAATCCCCAGCCGTAACGGACTGACAGATCCAGGTGTATCCGGCTGGCCGGATGGCCTGCGTTCGACAGGGTTGGCAGCACCGTTGCCATCAAGATCAGAAGCGTCTTTTTCCAGCGACTCACGATCAAAGGATCGCAATCTCCATTGTTGCCGGTATTCCTCCGTCATCTCTTATCGAGAGAACCGCTCCGGCGGAGTTCCAACCGTGGGGAACAGTCTTCAGATAGTAGGCATTCCGGAGGTCGCCCGGGTTCCCTTTTGATGCTTTTCAGAAAAACCTTCGCTACCTTGTGCGCCTGAAAGCAAGCCCCAAGGGGCATTGACCAGATCAACCGGATACGATTATGGATCTGACACGCCGTGCTGGAGTGATTCTCCATCCAACCTCCCTGCCCGGAGCGAACGGAATCGGTGAACTCGGTGAGCAGGCGCACCGTTTTATCGACTGGCTGAACGAGGCCGGGCAAACGCTTTGGCAGGTGATGCCGCTGGGACCGACGGGGTATGGGGACAGCCCCTACCAGACGACGTCGGCGTTCGCGGGCAATCCCTTGATGATCAGCCTCGACCGGCTCGTCGAAGAGGGATTGCTGTCCAAGTCGGATTTGAAGGCAGTGCAGGAGCTTCCCCAGGATCACGTGGAATTCGGGCTGGCGATTCTCGCGAAGGGGGACCTGCTGCGGAAAGCGTTCGACACCTTCAAGAAAATCAACGATCTCGAACGGAACAACCAGTTCCAGGAGTTTGTCGAGCGCTACCGCTACTGGCTCGAGGATTTTGCGCTGTTCACGGCGTTGAAGCGGCGTTTTGAAGGGCGCCCCTGGCCGGAATGGCCCGTTCCGTTGCGCGACCGCCACCCCGGCGATCTTGAGCAGGCGCGGATCGAACTCGCCGGGGAGATCGAGTACCTGACCTGGCTTCAGTTCATCTTCTTCGAGCACTGGTGGTCGGTGCGGCATCACGCGACGGAAAAGGGGATCGTGGTGCTCGGAGATCTCCCGTTGTTCGTCGCGCACGACAGCGTAGACGTCTGGGCGAATCGCCAGCTTTTCCATCTTGACGGCGAGGGCAATCCCACGGTCGTCGCCGGGGTGCCGCCGGACTATTTCAGCGAAACCGGACAGCGCTGGGGAAATCCGCTATACGATTGGGAGTCCCACCGGACTGAGGAATACCGCTGGTGGGAGATGCGCCTGCGGGTCACTTTCGACACGGTCGATTGGATCCGAATCGACCATTTTCGCGGGCTCGAAGCCTACTGGGAAATTCCCGCGGAGGAACCGACGGCCGTCAAGGGGCACTGGATCAAGGCGCCCGGCGCGGAGATGTTCGGCACCCTGCTCGGCCGGATGGGCGACCTGCGGGTGGTGGCGGAAGACCTGGGCGTGATAACGGAAGAAGTGGAAGCTCTGCGGAAGCAGTTCCGCTTTCCCGGGATGCGCGTGCTCCAGTTTGCCTGGGGTTCCGGACCGGAAAACAGTTTTCTCACCCACAATTACGAGTTGGACTCGGTCGTCTACACCGGCACTCATGACAACAACACCACGGAGGGGTGGGCGCAGCAGGAGATGACGCCCGAAATGCTCCAGCAAATCGAAGAATACATCGGGCACAAGCCCAAATCGATTTCGCAGGAATTGATCCGCATCGCACTCTCCTCAGTTGCGGCCGTCGCGGCGATCCCGATGCAGGATTGGTTGGGGTTGGGCGTTGAGGGCAGGATGAACACACCGGGGCTTCCGCAGGGGAACTGGACCTGGCGAGCCTCCGACACGGCCTTCAGCTCCGACTTGGCGAAGAGAATGAAGGAACTCTCGCACAGGTACGGGCGTTTCAAATTTGAACCTCCGCGCGGCGATCAGGCGACGACCAAGCAGGCGCCGCAAGACGAATGAGCCGCGAACACGGCGGCTGCGGAGGACTCGATGGCGGTTGATTTATCTGCCCGAACGCAGCCCGGATATTCTCGAAGCGGTTCATTTGATTTTAATGGAGCGTATTCATAAATCTAATTATCAATGAGTTAGCGGTTAGAGAGTTGCACGCGGTGACCACGCTTGCGGGCGAGGCACCGCGTTTGTTTACCTTGCACCCCGCACGAAACCCCGATGGGAGGGTGCGCGAGCGGAGTCGGCCGTCGCCGGATTAGCCGTTGAGACGGTTTACGGATGAGAAGTGAGGGACGGAACATGTCGAGCAAACTGATGATCGTTGAGTCGCCCGCGAAGGCGAAGACTTTGTCGCGCTACCTGGGCAACGATTACGCGATCAAAGCCTCGATGGGACATGTGCGCGACCTTCCGGAGAAGGGCCTCTCGGTCGACGTGAAAAAGGACTTCACTCCCAGCTACGAAGTCATCGAGAGGAAGAAGAAGACGGTCTCCGACCTGCAGAAGGCGGCGGGAAAGGCGGAGACGATCCTGCTCGCAACGGACCCGGATCGTGAGGGGGAGGCGATTGCGTGGCACATCGCCCATCTGCTCGAGAAAAAGACGAACGCTCCGTTGCAGCGTGTGATGTTCCACGAGATCACCAAGAAGGCGGTGAAAGAGGCGGTGGAGCATCCCGGCGAGATCGACCTGAACAAGGTGGACGCGCAGCAGGCGCGCCGGGTGCTCGACCGGCTGGTCGGCTACCTCGTCAGCAGCGAGCTGAACAAGGTGATCGCACGGGGACTTTCCGCCGGTCGCGTGCAGTCTGTGGCGCTGAGGTTGATCGTCGAGCGCGAGCTGGAGATCGAGGCGTTCGTCCCTGAGGAATACTGGATCATCTCCGCGCTAGCCAAGCTCGAGCACGGCGAACAGTTCAAGGTCAAGCTCGCGCGGATGGGGGGTGAGGAAGCCAGCGTCACCGGCGGAGAGATCGCCCAGCAAGTAATATCCGATCTGCAATCGATGCCGGCAAAGCTGTTTGACCTTCGGCACCGTGTCACAAAGCAGAATCCCGCGCCGCCGTTCACGACGTCGACCCTGCAGCAGGAAGCGGCGCGACGCCTCTCGATGAGCGTCAAGCGAACGATGGTAATCGCCCAGAGGCTCTACGAAGGCGTCGAACTGGGAGATCACGGTTCGATCGGCCTGATCACCTACATGCGAACCGATTCCACGCGGATCAGTCCGGTGGCGATCGGTATGGCACGCGATTTCATCAAGGAAACCTATGGCGAGAACTACCTCTTTGAACGCGCGCGCCAGTACAAACCGAAAGGAAAGCGCACCCAGGACGCTCACGAGGCGATTCGCCCGACGAGCACCGAATGGACCCCGGACAAGGTCAGGAAGTTTCTGGATCGCGACCAGCTGCGCCTGTACGAACTGATCTGGAACCGCTTTCTCGCGACACAGATGGCTGAGGCGGTCTACGAAGGCGTAACAGTGGACATCGGTGTCGGTGAGCCGGGTACGGCCCCCGCGGGATTCGAACAGGGTGCGGAGGGTCAGCCGCCCTATCTACTCCGCGCTGTCGGTCGGAAACTGCTTTTCGCCGGCTTCCGGGCACTCTGGGGGGAGGACGAGAACGGGGACAACGGCAAGGGCGGCAGGGAAGATGCGGACAAACCCACCCAGCTGCCGGAGTATCTTTTCCAGCTAGCCCGCAGCAAGGATGCCGAGCTGCCCGCTCTCCCGAAACCCGGGGATGATGCCGAGGTCCGGGATGTGGAGGGTGAGCAGAAATTCACCCAACCGCCGCCGCGCTATTCCGAATCGAGCCTCGTCCGCACGCTGGATGAATTGGGGATCGGCCGTCCCTCTACATACGCCCAGATCATCTCCACGATCCTTGACCGCAAGTACGTTGAGCGGAGGGAGAAACGCAAGTTGACACCCACCGAACTCGGCCGCACGGTCAACGGTGTGCTCGTAAAAGAGTTCGAGGACGTCTTCAACGTCAAATTCACCGCGACGATGGAAGAAGCGCTCGACAAGGTGGAGGAGGGCGCCTCCTGGGTGGAAACCGTGCGCACCTTCTGGGAGCCGTTCAGCGAAGATATCGAGAAGTTCAAGAAGCGCCGTGAGGAGATCAAGCAGGACACGATGACATCCACCGGCCGGGTATGTCCCGAGTGCGGCAAGGGGGAGCTCGTGGAACGGTGGGGTCGCTTTGGCAAGTTCATCTCCTGCAATCGCTACCCCGAATGCAAGTATATTGAAAAGGTCGCCAATGGGGAAAAAGCGGCGCCCGTCCCGACCGGCAGGACGTGCCCGAAATGCGGCGAAGGAGAGCTGGTCATCCGGCATGGACGCCGCGGCGAGTTCATCGCCTGCAACCGTTACCCCAAATGCGACTACACCGAGGATCCGAGTGTGCCGAAGATCGAAATTCCCTGCCCCCGTGACGGGTGCGGCGGAACGATCACGGCGAAGCGGACCCGAAGAGGTAAGGTTTTCTACGGGTGCTCGAACTGGAAGGAGAAACAGTGCAAGGTCGCCTTTTGGGACCAGCCCGTGGAGAAGAAGTGCCCGTCATGCGGCTATCCGTTGATGACGATCAAGGGTGAAAATCTCGTCTGCCCCGAGTGCGAGCACAAGGAGCCCTATGAAGGAGAAGCCGGAGCTGCGTGAGTACCTGTCGGATTGGCTGGAGCACCTGAAGGCCGTCCGCAACGCCTCCGAACACACCTTGAAGGGCTATTCCCGGGACGTTGGCGCGTTCCTGGACCACCTTGAGACGATCAGCGGCCGACTGCCCCCTCCTGAAAAAATCCCAATGCGTTGGATTCGCAGATACCTGGGTTTGCGGGCCGAGCACGGCGCCAGCCGTCGAAGCATCGCACGCCTGCTGTCTTCTTTGAAAGGGTTTTTTCGTTATCTTGTGGAGAGTGGAGTGCTCACCGATTCCCCTGCGGAGGCGATCGAGGGTCCCCGCCTCGACCGCCGCCTGCCGGATGCGCCAAGCGAGGAAACGGTGGAACGAGCGATGGACAACCTTGTTGATGACGATCCCGTGCGGCTGGCGCGGGACAAGGCTTTGCTGGAGCTGCTCTACGGCTGCGGGTTGCGTGTCGCCGAAGCGGTCAGCCTCGATGTGGGTTCCCTCGATTTGAAACGCGGATGGCTGCGCGTGGTCGGCAAGCGCAGAAAACAACGGGTTCTCCCGCTGGGAGGCCGCGCCACCGAAGCCGTGCGCGACTGGCTGAAGCGACGCCCTGAGTGGGTTCGTGAGGCGGGCGTGGACGCACTGCTACTCGGAACACGGGGAAACCGGTTGGGCGTTCGCAGCGCCTACAATGCGGTCAACCGGCGCCTGCGCGACGCCGGGGAGCGGGAGGGAGCGCATCCTCACGCACTTCGCCATGCCTTTGCAACTCACATGCTCGAGCGGGGCGCGGACCTTTCATCGATCAAGGAATTGCTGGGCCACGAGAGCCTTTCTACGACCCAGATCTATACGCATGTTACCGCTGAGCACCTGAAGCGGGTGTATTCAGGAAAACACCCCCGAGCGCGGAGATCCTGAAAGCGGGATCTTACCCGCTGCCCGCGG
>Ga0315555_1003825_pt1 | contig 10298 bp, 9 predicted proteins | sample SalMarSW160380MG_FD_202113 | JGI IMG/M metagenome (GOLD analysis project Ga0315555, IMG submission 202113) | Salt marsh sediment microbial communities from the Plum Island Ecosystem LTER, Massachusetts, United States - Salt Marsh Sediment SW1603-80 ...
TCGGTAAGATCGACCTGACCCAGACATTCGAGGGCCTGGATTTCAATTTTGCCAATATCATCACGCTGCGGCTTAACCTGAAATCAACGCTGTTCACCTTTGTGTATTCCGTTACCGTGGCCTCACTGATCTCGCTTATTCCTTCCAGCAGGGCGTCCAGGATCGATCCGGTGGAGGCCCTGCGGTCGGTATAATATTTTTAGGGAGGTAGGATAATGAAAACGCTATGTCTGGCGGCGGTTGTGGTATTGGCCCTGTTTCCGGGCCTGATGTTCGCGGAACTTACAGCCGCGGAAGTGATTAAAAAAGTCGAATACAACCAGGTGCACGACACGGCCAAAAGCACCGGCACCATGATCATCACAAACAGGTTCGGCACCCAGACCAAGACCTTTGAAGCGGTGACCAAGGGCGAGGATGATATGCTGATCACCTTTACCAACGTGGAGGAACGGGGCCAGAAGATATTACGCCTGAAGGACGAGATATACTTATATTTTCCCGATGCCGAAGGATTGCTGCGCCTGCAGGGCGGGGCGCTGAAGGAGTCGGTGATGGGATCATCGTTCTCTTATGAGGATCTTACCGGCGAGAAGGGGCTTTTGAGTTTGTATGACGTTTCGTTTATCGACCCGGCGCCGGTGAAAACCGAGATCGAGGGCAAGGAGCATCTGTGTTATCACCTTCGTCTGAAGGGCAAGCAGAGCGTAGCCTACCCGGAACAGGAGTTGTGGATTGATTCGGAACTTTTTGTTGTGCGGCGGGCCCTGTACAAATCATTATCAGGCCGGGTGCTTAAAGAGCTGGTGGTGGAACGGGTGGAACGCATCAGCGGAAAAAATGTCCCCGTGCAGTTTAATATGATCGACAGACTGCAAAAAAACTCGGAAACACGCTTCATCATTCAGAACCTGCAGATCAATGTACCGCTGCCCAAGGATGAGTTTTCCCTGGAAAGGTTGTCGTTTTGAGGATTTATGTGTGCATGATCGTATGGGCCGCGCTTGCGGCCTGCGGTACGTACGCGGAAGTCGTCACCTCGGTTGATATTACGGTGTTGTCCGGGCTTACCAGGGACGCCGCGCAGCAGGCCGCGGTGTACGGCGTGGGAAAGGCCGCGCTCAGTTTTGATTCCACGGGAAATCCCGACGTGAGGGCGGGACTGGAGCTGGATTCAATCGTCACCGAATCGGTTACACCCGATGTGAAGCGGGCGTTTGTCAAAGTGCGCTTTCCCGGTTTCAGGGTGACGGCCGGCAAAACCAGGGAGTCCTGGGGGGAGGGGTTTTTATTTAACGCGGGCGACGTTATTTTCGGCAGCCTGGAACCGGTGACGGACTTAAGCCAGGCAATTCTTCGTGACCAGACCGCGTGGCTTGTGGACCTGTACCTGCCCCTGGGCCAGTTTTCCCTGCTGGAGGGGATTGCGCTGCCGTATGCCCCGGATGCGGCCGGAGCGGAACTGCTGAACCCTGTCTATAACATGCGCGGAGGGGGCAGAATCGTTACCAAGCTGTGGGATATAAAACTGGAAGGCGGGTACATGTTCAATGCGGACAAGGCCATCCACCAGCCTTATATCAGCCTGCAGGGCAACCTGTATTTTGACCTGCAGCTTTCCGCCGCAATGGAGATACCGGCATCCGATCCCACTGAGGATGAGCTGCAACAGGGGCTGGCCGTCACCTTCGGCCTGTTCCGCATATTTTCCACGGAAGGGGCGGGTACCTGGACCCTGCGTGTTGAAGGCGTCCTGCGGCCTTTCGGGGCCTGGCAGGAAGAGGCGGAGCCGGCCGCGGACACTCACTACGGCCTGCTTTTGTATCCCGAGCTTGATTACGCACCCGATGATTTTTTGCTGTTCCAGCTGCGCTCCATAATTTCCCCGCTGGACGGGTCCGCGCTGATTTCCCTGGGGGTGACCTACAATATATACCAGGGGCTCTCGGTGCTGGGTACGGTGGCCGTACAGGTGGGCGATGAGAACGATGTTTTCGGCTGGGAGCGGGAGGGTGATGTTGCCCTGCTTCTGGGATTGGAGTATATTTTTTAATGTAGCTATGCCTGACCTTTTTTATGATTCAATACAAACCAAGATGGGGAGGCTGTCCATTGCAGAGGACGGGCAGGGTCGTGTCTGTTTTGTCGGTTTTGATAACGGCGAAGCGATCTTGCGCGGATTCCGCCTCGTTCCGGCCCGGGGGCGGTGCGACGAGGCAAAAAACCAACTGGCCGACTATATCAACGGGCGGCGCCGCAGCTTTACGCTTGAGTATGTGAGAGCGGGCACGGAGTTCCGGAAGCGGGTTTTTGCGGCCGTTGTTTCGGTTCCATACGGTGATGTCATCACCTATGCGGAGCTGGCCCGCCGCATCGGCAGGCCGCGGGCCGCGCGGGCGGTGGGACGCGCGCTCGGGACAAACCGGATAGCGATCGTGGTGCCGTGCCACAGGGTGGTGCCGGCATCGGGTGGGGCCGGAGGATACCGCTGGGGCGGCCAAATAAAGGAAATGCTCCTGGCCCTGGAGCGCGGCCGATCTGATGCGGCAGGGCGGCCGTAAGGGTGAGGTATTCAAGATCAAGACCGGCCGGCCCGGCCTGCCGTATGGTGAAGAATCGCTTTCCTTGTATAGTCTTTCTTTGATGATCTGCCGACGATCAGGTGAATAAACGCGCGTAGCGCGGCGGTTTGCGGTTTTTCCAGCCGCCGCGGTGGTAAACGTAACTCGCAATAAGCGGCAGAACCGTGGTGGCCTCGGCGAACACCATCTGTTCGTGCAGGGTGTCAACCTTTCCCCAGGAACTGGCCTCCTTGAGGGTGGAGCTGGAACAGGCGCCGTCGCGTACGTCAGCCACCGTGATCTGGACCGCGTACTCGTGCATGGGTACGTTTTTCCCCAAAACCTCGGCACAGATAACCGTGTCCTGGGCAAAGTTCTTCGGAACCCCGCCGCCCACCATAAAAAGCCCGGTTTTTTGAGCATGTATTTTAATGCGCGTAAGCTCGTAAAAATCCTTGACGCTGTCTATGCTCATATGATCCTTGTTCTGTGCCTGGTGCAGCACCAGGCCGAAACCGGCGCTGGAATCCGAAAAAGCCGGACAAAAAACCGGCACGTCCATCTCAAAGCAGGCCTTGACCAGGGAATCGGCTTTTTTGCCGTGTTCCTGCAGGTACTCCCCCATTTTTGAAATGAACTCACGTGAGCTGTAGGCGCGCGGGGGAAGAGTGTCCGCGATCTCTTTGATGGTCCTGTCGCAGACCTGGAGCTGCTCTTCGTCGATATAGGTGTCGTAGATACGGTCGATGTAGTTCTCCCTCAGCATTTTGTCGTCAATATCCGGCGTGCCGCGATAGTGCTTGAAACCCAGGGCCTCAAAAAAATCCATGTCCACAATGGAGGCACCCGTGGCAACGACGGCGTCCACCATGTTGCTGCGGACCATGTCGCTGAATACCTGCATACAGCCGCCGGCCGAGGCGCTTCCGGCAATAGTAAGAATGATGCCGCATCCGGGATCGGTGATCATCCTCTCCAGGATAAGCGCGGCATTGGCGGCCGCCCGTGAGCTGAAGGACATGTGTTCCATGGCCAGGATAAGGTCGGTGGTATCAATGGATTTGATATCGATATGCCGTATTTCGTTTTTCAGCAGGTCATTTTTTCCCATGTGGGTCCTCCTTGATTTCTTTCAGATGATGATACGTGATAATTTTATAGATGAGCTTGGCGGCCAGAAACGCGGGATGCGGATTGTCTCCCGGGCACAGCTCAACCACGTCAAAGCCCACCAGGTTTTTCCCGGAAACGACCCTGCGCAGAAAGGAAAGCACGGGATACCAGGAAAGGCCCCCCGGTTCCGGCGTGCCGGTGGCAGGCATGATGCCGGGATCGAACACGTCCAGATCAATGGTGATGTATACGTTCGGCGTAAGCTGATCCAGGGCCTTTTCCATCCATGCGGAATTATCATTTATGGAGTGCGCAGGAAAAAACCGTTCCGCGTCGATCAAAGGAAGCTCCGAGCGGTCCATGGAGCGGATGCCGACCTGAACGATAGGGCAGACCTCTTTAATCCGCGCCATGATGCAGGCGTGGTTAAGCGGCGAGTTGTTGTACTCGTTCCTGAGGTCGGCGTGCGCGTCGAGCTGCAGGACGGTCACGTCCGGAAACCGAACGGCCGCGGCCTGGACCGCGCCGATGGAAACCGAGTGTTCGCCGCCCACTACAATCGGCACGGCTCTGCGTTCGAGAATCGCGCTTACCTGCCGCCGCACGCTTTGCACCATGGCCTGGGGAGAGCTGAAATCCAGGCGCGGCCGGTTTGTGGAAACACCCGCCGTATACGCCTCACAGTCCGTCTCAAGATCATACAGCTCCACATGACACGACGCGTCCACGATGGCCTCAGGACCCCGGTCCGCGCCCTTTTGCCAGGTACTGGTGGCGTCGTAGGGAACCAGAAGCATGTCATAGCGCGTGTTGCCGGAAGCACGATATTGTTCTTTGATGTCCAGAAAATAGTTCACCACTCACGATTATAACGGATACTTCAACCTATGGCATCCTGGAAATCATTTTTTTCTCTATTTTATTTTTATGTTGTTTTTTAGTATAATATTACTACCTTTTACAATACGAGGAAAATATGGACAGAGCAAAAGGCATAAAAAATTGGAGTATTGCCGATGCCAGGGAACTTTACGGGGTTGATTACTGGGGCAAGAGTATCTTTGATGTTTCCGACAAGGGCGAGCTGCAGATAAGATTAAGCAATGGCGAAAATGAGAACTGGATCAGCCTTTTTGAAATAGCGAAAGGCATCCGGGAACGGGGAATGACCTTCCCGGTGCTTCTGCGGTTTTCGGACCTCTTGAAGTGGCGCATTGAATATATCAACAGGACATTTCAGCAAAAAATATCGGAGTATAAATACAAGGGAGGCTTCCGCGGCGTATATCCCATCAAGGTAAACCAGCAGGAACAGGTTATCCAAGAAATAACCCATTTCGGCAAACCCTTTCACCATGGCCTGGAGGCGGGTAGTAAGGCCGAGCTGATGATCGCCCTGGCATATATAAAGGATCCCAGGGCCATGATCATCTGTAACGGGTACAAGGACAGTGAGTTTATAGATCTGGCGCTGTACGGCTTAAAGATGGGATTGAACATCTTTCTGGTGGTGGAGCGCCCGGGGGAGCTTGCCATGATCCTTAAAAGGTCGAGGCTGTTGAAGGTGGAGCCGCAGATCGGGCTGCGGGTAAAGCTTTCGGCCACGGTGGGCGGGAAATGGGCCGAATCCGCGGGGGACCATTCGGTGTTTGGGCTCAACGCGTCCCAGATCGTGGCCATCATCGACCAGCTGAAACAGGATGAGATGCTGCATATTCTGAAGCTTCTGCACTACCACCTGGGTTCGCAGATCCCGGATATCAAGGATATCAGGAACGCGGTGAGCGAGGCCAGCCATTATTACATAGAGCTGGTTAAAGAGGGCGCGGCCATGGGCTACATGGATATAGGCGGCGGGCTGGCCGTTGATTACGACGGTTCAAAGACGAACTTCGTAAGCAGCAGAAACTATTCCGTGGATGAGTACTGTGCGGACATTATCGAGGTGATCATGGAGACCCTTGATGTAAAGGAGATACCTCACCCCACCATAGTGGCGGAGGCGGGCAGGGCCATCGTCGCCTACTATTCGGTGCTGCTATTTAATATTTTGGATGTGAACCGCCTGACCCAAGTGGAAAAGAAGCAGAATCTGCAGAACAGCCAGTTTGAAACCTGCCGGAACCTGATTGAGGTGTATAACTCGGTATCGGTGAAAAAACTTCAGGAAAACTACCATGACGCCATCCATTACCGGGATGAGGTGCGTTCCCTGTTCCTTATCGGCGAGGTGGGAATCAGGGAGCGCAGTGAGGCGGACCAACTTTTCTGGAAGATAATCGATAAGATCTATAAATTATCCAAGTCGCTGAAATATATTCCGGAGGAGATCCAGGACCTGAACAGGATCATGACCGATATCTATTACGGCAACTTCAGCTTGTTCCAGTCCATGCCGGACAGTTGGGCCATTGACCAGTTGTTTCCCATTATGCCCATCCACCGCCTGCATGAGCGGCCGCTCAACCCTGCCATCGTGGCCGATACCACCTGCGACTGCGACGGGAAAATAGACAAGTTTATTGATCTTTACGATATCAAACGGTTTTTGCTGCTGCACAAACTTAAAAGCGACCAGGATTACATCATCGGCGTTTTTCTGGTGGGCGCCTACCAAGAAACCCTGGGAGACCTGCATAATTTGTTCGGCGACACGCACGCGGTAAACATCTCGCTGGATGAAAACGGGGAGGTGGAGTATAAGAAAGAGCTTCTGGGCGATTCGGTCTCCGATGTCCTGAGTTATGTTGAATATACCCCCAAACTGATCCTGGAAAGAATAAAGGAAACCGCCGAACGCGCGGTAAAACAAAAGAGACTTACCCCACTGGAGCGAAAAACAATCATGGACGCTTATGAAGAAGGGTTGCAGGGATATACGTATTTTGAGAGTTAGCGCCATGCCTGGGGCCCGATCTTTCGCCGTGCCTATGGCCCGGTCTATCGCTGCGCCACAAGTCGTGTCTTGAGAATGCTCGCGGTTTTTCTGAAGGCCTCGGCAATTACCTGATCCATGTTATAATATTTGTACTCGGCAAGGCGGCCGATAAAAAAACATGTTCCCCTTTTTTCCAGCATATCGGCTTCCGCCGTGTATTTTGCGCGTTTGGCGTTATTTTCGGAGTTGACCACCACATAATAGGGATCGCCCTCCGCCTTGGGGTATTCATAGCAGACAGTGGTTTGGGGAGAGGTTTCGCCGCTGAAATGCTTGAACTCGGTGATACGCGTCCATGGATGATCATTCGGATAGTTGACGACGGCCACGGGCTGGAGAAACTCCCTGTCCAATGTCTTTAATTTCAAGTCAAGGGAGCGGTATTCCAGGTTTCCGTATTTACAATTGAAGTACTGGTCAAGCTCACCGGTAAAAATGGTGACCTTGCGCCGGATACCCCGCTCGACCTTAAAGAAATCCGTATCCAGTTGCAGGCTGATGTTGGGATGGGAAAGCATGTTTTCCACCAAGGCGGAATACCCGGGCAGGGGGATCCCCTGGTAGGTATCCGAAAAATAACGATCGTCCGTATTGCTGCGTACGGGAATACGCGCCGCAATCTCGGCCGCCAGATCTTCAGGCTCCCTTTGCCATTGTTTTATGGTATAGTTCCGATAAAAGGTCTCGTACAGCCTTTCGCCCACCTGGGAAACAACTTGGTCACGGAAATTCTGCGGAGGAAAGGAAAACCGTGCCTTTTCCACTTCTGATTTTAAAAACTCTTTTACTTGATCCTCGTTTATGTCGTGCTTGAACAGTCTGGCAATGGTATCAAGGTTAATGGGAAAGGGCAGGAGCATCCCGTCCACCGAGCTAAGTACCCGGTGTACATACGGACGAAATGCTGAAAAGCGTTTCATAAACCCCCATACATGCGCCATGTCGGTATGAAAGATATGGGGACCGTACTTATGAATGGTAATGCCATGCTCATTCTTAAAGTCGTAGCAGTGCCCCGCAATATGTTTCAGGCGTTCGACAATGAGTACCTTTTTATCATCTTCCGCAAGCAGACGGGCCGCCGTACTCCCCGCCAGTCCGGCGCCCGCAACCAATACGTCATATTCCATCTTGAACCTCGTTCACATAAAACTGGAAAACGGGCATAAAGTCAAGGGACTATAACGAATGAATACTCATTATTTTACTTGGCCATATGCTGCCGGAAAAAATCCACATCCTGTTTCAGGGCCACATAAAACGAATGCTTGGAAAGATTATGGTTCTCGTTGGGAAACGAGTGAAATGTATAGGGTATGTGGTTCTGATCGAAAATTTTCAGCATATGGAGCGTCCAGGCGTACGGTACGGATTCATCGGCCGTCCCGTGTTGGACCAACAGCGCAGCGGTAATGTATTCTGTATAATTGATGGGCGAAAATTTGGTAAAGTTCTTTTGCCCATAAAGACTCTTATATATGCCGTCAAGTTGATCCGCCAGTTTTCGGTTGCGTTTTCCCACGAAATACAGGCTGCTTTCCGGGAAGGGAACTGAAACCGGCGCCCACAGCACTGCGGCCCTGATATTATTGACAACCTCGAGTACTGTCAGCGTAATCTGTCCGCCCATGGAGTGCCCGACCATGAAGATGTTATTCGTGTCCGCCACCTTGAACTGCGGGATAAGGGAAAGCAGCCCCAATACGTCAAGTGGGTAAGACATGCGCTCCATGCCGTATTGCTCACTGCCCGCTTGGGAATTACCGTGCCCCCTGTAGTCGGGTTTCAACACTAAAAAGCCGTTTGCCGCATAGTAATCGGCCACATACTTGTATGAGTTGAGTGTGGAGTATTTACTCGGTGTGATATGTCCGTGGTTGAGCATGATGACCGGAAATCCGGAAGCCGGCATTTTGCGCCTGGGAACGGACATCAGGGCGTAAAGTTTCAGATTCCCGACCTTGTAGGAAATCAATATATTGGTTACGGTTTTTGTTTGCAGAAGGGTTTTTTCGATTTTCAGATCCGACCCGGGGTGGGGAACCGCGCGGAGTGATTCGATCCAGAGTGGGTTATTCTCGGTAGCGTAGATATCTCCCGCCGACACCTGGGTTTTGTCGGTTTGGGGATCTGCCGTTTCCGCCCCGGCGGACGGGAAACAACCCCATAGGATAAATGCCGTAACCATTAGAAATACACTATATGTTATTATTTGTTTCATATATACCCCTTTCGCGGTACATTTCATATGTATCATATTTAATATATTATTTTTTTTAAGAAGAGCAAAGTTTATTTATGTTATTTTTTTAGCAGTTAAGCAGGAGTTTCTTCATGCTGCGGGCATTGCTCACGGCCTGCCCGCGTGAGTGGTTGTTGAAGGCAATAAACAGGACCTTGGCCTTTTCCAGAATTTTTTTTATGCGCACCACCCACTCCGTGAGCTCCGCGTCATTGTACAGGTAATCATACCGGCTTGTATTATCGCCCTTCCACCACATTTTTTTGTTTCTGCCGTGAAAACGAACATACGCAAGACTCGCGCTTACGGTTTCCGCGGCACCCGGCAGTCCGGGAAGCTCCGGGGTGTCCACATTGACGTATCCTATGCCCCGGGCCGCAAGCCCGGAGAGCACCTGCTCTTTTTGCCATTCCGCGTTGCGGAACTCAACGGCCAGGGGAAGGTCCTTCAGATTTGTGCTGAGGTAATCCAGGTGTTTGCGGTTTGGCGCCGTGTAATGAAAACTGTAAGGGAACTGGAGGAGAACCGCCCCGAGTTTATCGGCTTCCTTGAGGGGCATGATTCCTTTTTTAAATATTTCTATATTTTGCGGGGTCTCGTCGCTTATTTCGTGGGTAATGCTTTTATGGGCTTTAACGGCGAATAAAAACCCGGGCGGGGTTTTGGCGCACATCTTCCGCAGCATAAAAGCCTCGGGCTGCCGGTAATATGAAAAATTGAGTTCCACGAACCGGAATTCCTTACCGTAAAACTCAAGGTAGTCGGGGGACTGCATGCCCGGAGGATAAAAAGGACCCACCCAGTCCTGGTACGAGTATCCGCTTGTACCCACATACACCTGCGACATAAAGAATATTTAAATGTAATAAAAGAAATTAGTCAATTTCATATCGGCGGATTATAAAAAAAATTAAAAAAGATATTGACAAGTACTATAATTTATAGTACTATAAATTATAGTACTTAAGGGGATTGGGATGTTGGGGCAGAGGATAACCCGGCCGGGGAGACTACCGGTAAGCGTTTCCCGGCGGGGTGTACTGGGGGGGTTCTCTGCCCGCCCGGTTCCCGGTTTTTACATATAAAAAAGCCGCCCTTTGGAAGCGTCAGCAAAGCCTTTGGTGTCGGTTTTTACATAAATGTACGGTTGCCGGGAGGGGAACTATAATTGTCGTCCATAAATCTTACCTTGCTGGGGCTTACCATCCCCGAACCCATCAGCGCCTATGACCTGGCCAAATTCGTGGAAGAACACGGGCTTACGGATCTTATCCGTTTGAGTATTCCGGCGATTTACAAGAACATGAAAAAGCTCGAACAACAGGGATATGTATCCTCAACCACGGTCAGGCACGGGGTAATGCCCGAAAAGACACTGTACGCGATAACACACGAGGGTAGGGAACTGTTTGCCCAATTGATGGAAAGATATGTGGATGAGGAT
>Ga0315555_1003826_pt1 | contig 10297 bp, 7 predicted proteins | sample SalMarSW160380MG_FD_202113 | JGI IMG/M metagenome (GOLD analysis project Ga0315555, IMG submission 202113) | Salt marsh sediment microbial communities from the Plum Island Ecosystem LTER, Massachusetts, United States - Salt Marsh Sediment SW1603-80 ...
CAATTTTTCCACGGCAGCAACTGTGTGTCCTCCGCCAACAAGAGAGAAACCTTCAGAAGCCGCTACCGCCTCAAGAACAATCTGAGAGCCCTTCTTGAATTCTGGATTCTCGAAGACACCAACAGGACCACTGACCACTATTGTTTTGGCTTTCAGTATTATATCAGCGAATTTCTTTGCGGTTTTTGTTCCGATGTCAAGGATTGGATAGTTTGTGGGAAGTTCGTCAACAGTTATCTCCTTTCGTTTCTGGTCCACTTCCATGGCTAAGTCAACGGGAACGATAATAGCCTTAGGATATTGCTTCATGAGTTCTTTTATGCCAGGCACTAGACCCATCAGGTCCTTCTTTTCCAAGAACTTCATGTTCGGTTCGCCCAGATCCACACCCTTGGCTACCAGAAAGATGTGCCCTATTACTCCGCCAGTTAAAACGTAGTCAGCTATGTCATTCTTTAGCACATAGTTGGATATATCCAGTGAATCGTCGCCTTTTGCTCCACCAATCACAAAGACAGAGGGCTTTTCAGGAGCCTCCAGAACCTTACCTAAAGCCTTGAGTTCCCGTTCCATTATTCTACCAGCGGCGCTGGGCAAAACAGCAGTGAAACCAACCATCGACACGTGAGCCCTGTGAGCCGCAGCGAAAGCATCATTAATGAAAACGTCCGCCAAAGGAGCCAAGTTCTTCACGAACTCGGTTTTAGAATGCTCTTCAGGCGTTCCCTTATTCTGTTCATTAGAGACGCCTCGAACATTTCCTAAGACCAGAACTTCGCCGCTCTTCAACTCTTTGACGGCTTTCTGAGCAGCTTCTCCAAAAACATCATCAACATATTTTACGGTCATGTTTAATGCTTTGCCGAGAAGCTTGGCGTGCTGATCAAGAGGAATAAAGTCTGCGTCTCCAGGTCTTCCCTGGTGTGCTAGGATTACGGTTTTTGCGCCTTTTTTGACCAGCTCTTTGATTGTTGCGTCCGCGTGGGCGCGGATTCGTGTATCGTCAAGCACCTTTTTGGTATTCGGGTCAACCGGCGAGTTAAAGTCTACTCTAACAAGGACTGTCTTGTTTTTTAGGTTGAAATCGTCTATTGTCAAGAATTTTGGCATTTTATCACCTATTTAAAAAAGGAAAAGGGAGGATTTGAGGTTTGTGTGGTTTCCGTTTTAGGCCATCTTGCAGATCTTTTCGATCATGCGTGCCATCTTGACGGAGTAGCCCCACTCGTTGTCATACCATGCGAAGACTTTGACCAAGTTGCCTATGGTCATGGTTAACTGTCCGTCTATGATAGCTGAGTTATTGTTGTGGATAATATCTGATGAGACAAGAGGCTCTTCGCTGTAGGCTAGGACGCCTTTCAGTTTTCCGTTAGCTGCCTTCTTGAGAGCTGCATTGATTTCTTCCGCGGTAGCCTCTTTCTTCAGCATTGCTACCAAGTCAACTATGGAGACGTCAGGTATTGGAACACGTAGTGAAATACCGTTCAGTTTTCCATTAAGCATCGGAAGGGCTAAACCAACTGCTACGGCTGCGCCAGTTGATGTGGGAATCATGTTGAAGGCTGCTGATCTAGCTCGTCTAAGGTCACTGTGTTGCATGTCAAGAAGTCTCTGGTCGTTAGTTACAGCGTGAACTGTGGTCATTAGACCTTTCTCAATTCCGAAATTCTCATTGAGAACTTTAGCGACTGGCGCCAAACAGTTAGTAGTGCATGAAGCCAAGGAAATTATACTATGTTTCTTAGGATCATAGAGGTTGTCGTTTACACCATAAACCACGGTTAGGTCAGCGCTAGTTGCAGGGCTCATTGGAGCAGAAACAAGAACCTTCTTTGCCCCAGCTTGCAGGTGTTTTCCGGCGGCATCTCTTGATCTGAATCTTCCTGTTGATTCAACTGCAACGTAGACACCCATGTCTTTCCAAGGCAGTTTAGCGGGGTCTGGTTCTGCCAGAATTTTTAGCTCTTTTCCGTCAACTATGAGAGATGAACCTTTGACTTTTACGTCGAAGGGGCATTTGCCGTGAACAGTGTCGTTTTTCAGTAGATGTGCTAATGTTTTGGCGTCGGTTAAGTCGTTTACTGCTACAAAGTTTATGTCTGCGTTTTCTTCAATGGCTGCTCGGTAAAGGAGCCTCCCTATTCTTCCAAATCCATTTATTGCTGCATTCACCATTCTCGATCACCTTTATTCAGGGTTGCAACTGTAAGGAGTTTTATAATATTAACTTTATTGCATTCTTTAACAGTAAGAAAAAAGAAACGTGGCGGGCGCCAAAAAAAAACCCGCGTAAAGGGTAGTTGGTTATGCGATTTTTTCGAGAACCTTGTCGGCCTTTACCTTGTGGCTTCTAAGCGCCAACTCGTTCGGGTCTACACCCAGAGCCAAGGCAATGAGTTCGGAATAGTGAAGTATTGGCATGTCATAGACTTCGTTGAACTTGGATTTCACTTGGATCTGCCCTATATCTAAAGCAACGAAACAGAAGGGACAAAGAGTACTGATGCAGTCAGCGCCTGCCTTACTTGTGTTTACTAGTTTATCTCTAGCGAGACTAAGTGCGGTATCGTCAGAAATGCCTTTCAGCAGACCACCACAGCACTTCAACTTGTTTCGATACTCAACGCTTTCTGCACCCAGAGCCTCCAACAGGTTCTCGAAGATTTGTGGTCGCTCAGGGTCATCTAACTGTAGCAGTTTGCTGGGTCTGAGGGAGTGGCAACCATAGAATGGCGCTACTTTCAGGTTGCTTAAGGGCTTAACGACGTTTTCTTTGATTTTTTCAAGTCCAATATCGTCCATCAAAACCTGAAGGAAGTGCTTCACTTCGATAGTACCTTTGAACTCTTTACCGACTTTAGCTAGGATTTCGTTAATATGTGCCTTTAGTTTCTTGTCTTTCTTGAGAGCCGCGTTAGCCATTGCAAGAGACTCGAAACAGCCGTTACACAACGCAACAATATCCAGACCGGCTTCTTCAGCCAAACAGATGTTGTATGCTGCTATGGCTTGGCTGCTTTCCAGATTTATCGACTGGATGGGCGGAGGACAACAGCAGGTAAAGTTATCCAAGTCTACAAGTTCGACGCCTAATTTTTCAAGAGTTTTTCTCGCTGACAATTCATAGTTTGGTTGACGTGCAGGTATAGTGCATCCAAGAAATATGGCGTAGCTTTTCATTGTGACGCCTCCGTCTTTTCTGGTTTAGTAAAGCCCGTTGCAGAGAGAATCTTATTCAGCGCGTCTAAGCCCACAGGTTTGAGGGGCGGTAAGCCATATTCTTCTCGTTTCTTTTCAACGAACTTGGAAATCTGAACAATTCGTCCTTCAGCAATGAGAGCTGATGCGAAATCAGAATATATGTTTGGAGAGTGACCAGCTTCCAGTGCGATGTTCCTCAGCGCGTAAATCAGGTCGGCGATCTCAACGTTTTGAGGACACCTTTCTTGGCAGTTGAAGCATGAGCAGCACAGCCATATGGCGTCTCCGGAGACCACCTCTTCTTTCGCGCCTAAGAGAGACAGCTTGATTATTTCTCTGGGATTAAAGCTGGAATCAAGTCGGGCTACTGGACAGCTGCTGGCGCATGTTCCACATTGGTAACAGGATGTCAAGGTTTCGCCGCCATGACGGGCTGTAACCTCAGCAGAGAATGACATGTTTGCAGTTTCTTTCGTATTATGATGTGGCATTACAATTTGCCTCCTTCAGGAATCTCCCATCAGTTTCAGTTGACCCAACTTGGTTACACGTTCGGTCATCATCTTGGCAGCCTCTGCGAACTGAGCGCCTTCAATGTATACCATCTTGAACATTTCTAGCCGTTCGGGTTCTATTCCGTATTCCTTCAGCAGCACCTTGGCAAGATCTATCTTCTTTTCAGCTTTATCACTGCCAACCTCATAGTGGCATCCGTCAGTCTTGCATCCCACGACCATAACGCCTTGGGCGCCAGCTTTGAATGCTTCAAGAATCTGGTTAACTCGCACTATTCCAGCGCATGGAACTTTGATGATCCTCACGTTGGCGGGATACTGCATCTTAGCCATACCCGAAGAGTCAACAGCAGTGTGACCACATTCTTGGCAGCAGAAGGCTAGAACCAGAGGCTTCGATGTTCCATTCACGGACATGAGAGCATTTACCTGTGCCCTCATCTGGTTTGGTCTAGAGTGCCTAAGCTCGATAGCGTTCAGTGGACAAGTTCCCACACAAACTCCGCATCCCTCACAAAGGAGGTCGTTAACGCGGGCAACAAAGTGATCTTCGGTTGTGGGCTCCAAACTTATGGCGCCATATGGACAGGTTACTGGACAGAATTCGCAGTCGCCACAGTAATCTTCGTTGATGACGGCTGTTCTTTGGTCCTTGACTATTTTGCCGCTGGTCAAGAACTTCGTAGCTTTCATAGCCGCTGAGTGAGCGTGCAGAGAAGCTGTGGGTGCATCCTTCGGGAAGGTTGCTCCTCCACAAAGGTAAATTCCCCTTTGCTTAGTTTCAGTTGGTCTAAGTTTGGCGTTGTATTCTTTGAAGAAACCGTCAGCTTCCAGATCAATGCCTAAAATTTCGGCGAGTTCCTCGGTGCCTTCAGCCGGTATCATTGCAGGAGCCAAAACAACCAAGTCAGCTTCTAGGTCGAGGAATCTTTTGAGAAGAGCATCCTCAACGTCGACGATCAATTTGTCTTTCTCTGTGTCATTATAGACTTCGGTGGGTCTTCCCTTCACGAATTTGATTCCCATCTCTCTGGCTCTTTCATAGTAGTACTCGTGTTCTCTTCCTGTGGTTCGTATGTCGATGTAACAGATGGAAACATCCGCGTCGGGAACTGCCGATTTGATCAACGAGGCGTGCTTCAGGGAGATCATACAGCAGATACCTGAACAATAAGGATTGTATCGTCTGTCTCGCGAACCAGCACATTGAATAAAAACGATTTTCTTGGCGGGCTTGCCATCTGAAGGACGGATAATAGCGCCGCCTGTTGGACCGAAACCGTCAATCATCCTAGCCAATTCAAGATTGGTGATAACGTCAGGATAATCGTCATAATGGTATTCCTTTATGGCGCTGGAATCGAATTCCCTGAAGCCAGTGGCAACAACTATGCCGCCCACATTCAAGGTTACCTGCTCAGGTTTCTGATCTAAATCGATTGCGTTTGTTGGACAAACTTCAACACATTTGGCGCAGTCATGGAACTTGCAGGCGTCCTCGTCGATGACGTAAACTGGCGGATAAACAGTTGGAACGTTAATGTAGATTGCTTTGCGGTTCTTCAGGTTTGCATTATATTCGTCAGGAGTTTCCACAGGACAAACGGCAACACATTTGTCACAGGCTACACATTTATCCGCGTCAACATACCGCGGCTTCTTCTCGATCGTAACCTTATAGTTGCCAGGAACTCCCTCAACAGCAACAACTTTAGAGTTTGTTAATATGTTCAGGTTAGGAATCTCGCTGAAGCCAGAACGATACACACACTTCCTAGAAGTATGGGTGATTGTCTTCACGTCAGAAGAGGGAGACTGAATACAGATGGCACAGTCGTCTGTTGGGAAGAATCGACCAGCGCGAGCAGCCAAACCGCCGAGAAACGGCGCCTTCTCAATCAGATTCACCTCGAAGCCTAAATCCGCCAAGTCCATAGCCGTTTGCATACCAGCGATGCCTCCGCCAATAATTAGGGCGGATTTGAGAGCGGGAAACTCAAGTTTCTCGATGGGCTCAAGAAGCTTTGCCCGTTCGATGGCTGCCAGAAGCATGGCTTTAGCTTTTTCAGTGGCTTCTTTTGGTGTTGCTCGGTGGGGCCATGCGCAGTGGTCTTTGAGGTCGATTACTTCTACCAAGTAGGAATTTAAACCTGCGTCTTCAACTGCCTGAACGATGTTTACGTCACTTATTTTGGTAAGGCTCTCAGCTACAACGACCCGGTTGATTTTTCCGCATTTTATGGCATCTACGATAGCCTGTAATCCTTTGCCTCGCCAGAACTCGCTGCCTCTTGCAATGAGAGCTACGTTTGGTACAGTCTTCACGAAGCTTGTAAGAGCATCGAAGTCTAGGATTTCAGATAGCTGTTTTCCGCAGTCAGATAAGAATACTCCGACTTTAGTTTGCTCCATCTTACATTCGCTCATCTTCGGATGGTCTTCAGCAGCTTCTTGTCGCTATCAAGGACGTTAACCTCTAAGGGCATCTCGCCAATCGCGAAGTGGGTGGCGCAGGCGAAGCATGGATCGTAGGCTCTGAATGCCATCTCAACCATGTTTAGCAGGCCATCGTTGACCTCGCCGTTTTTGATAATGCCTTGCGCGGCATTCTTTACGGACATGCAGATGCCCGGGGCGTTATGGGTTGTAGCTACCACAAGGTTAACTTTCTTTGCTAAAGCATTTTCATCCAGCTGGTAATGGTGAATCAGAGTGCCTCTTGCAGCCTCGACTATTCCAACGCCTTCTCCTGGCTTTCCAGGCTTGTTTTTGATGTCTTTGCTGGTTATTTCCTTGTCCTTGATCAGTTCTAGACCTCTCTCAGTTGCATACATCAGCTCAATCAGTCTTGCCCAGTGGAAGGCTAAGGTAGCGTGGACAGGTTTTCCGCCAAGAGTCTTAAACATTCTCTCATATTCGGCCTGTGCAACGGGTGTTGCCATACCGTCAGCGGCATTGAGTCTTCCTAATGGACCGACACGATAGAGACTTGTTTCAGGTCCATCAACGAAACCTCTCCAACCAAGCTTCTTCAAGTAAGGCATTTTAACGTAAGTCCAAGGTTCAACATGTTCTTCGATAACGTCCAAGTATTCGGAAGGACCAAATTTCACGAACTCTTTTCCTTGTGTATCGACCACGCGGACATCGCCATCATAGAAGTTCACCTTGTTATTCTTGTCAACCATGCCCATATAGTAGGTCTCCAACTTGTAGGGATCACTTGTAATCAGGTTCACGTAGTCAACGTTCTTTAGAACAATATCATCGAAAAGTTTCAGGCTGAACTTGGCAAATTCGTGACAGCTTTTAAGCATGTCTTCGATATCTTGACGTTCTTCTTCATTTAATGCCTTAGCTATACCGCCTGGAAAAGCAGCACTCACAGGATGAGTTGACCGTCCTCCAATGATACTAGTAATCCTTTGTCCATAAGCCCGATGCTTAATTACTTCACCAGCGACTTCCAAACCAGCCTTCTCAATTACTCCAAGAATGTTACGCTTAGCAGCGGGAGCGTCAGGTCCCACAACAAAGTCTGGACCGCCCAAGAAGTAGAAGTGAAGTATGTGATCATAGATGAAGTAGCCACAATACTCAAGTTCCCGCAGTTTTTTCGCCGTTTCCGGTGGCTCCACATTGAATGCGGCGTCTAGAGCCTTTGCTCCTGCCATATGGTGAGCAACTGGGCAGACTCCACAGATTCTGGTTGTTATTATGGGCAGGTCTTCAGCGCGTCTTCCTTCACAGAAACGTTCAAAGCCACGTAGTTCCGGAACTTGGAAGTAGGCGTTTTCTACGTTTCCAGCGTCGTTTAGGAATATGGTTATTTTTCCGTGTCCTTCTAGTCTTGTGATTGGGTCTATTACTATTTCTTTCATTTCTGCACCTTCCTTCTGAGAATAGAGTTAGCTAATGAATACTTGTAGAATGTTCCTATGGGATCCACAACCTGCTTCACAACATCTGGACTAGTAGCGATGGAAGCAAGGGCACTAATAGCTGCAGCACCCTGATCGATCACCCGAGGACCTGGACCACCACAGCCAGTGCAAGGCATGTTAACATTAGGACATTGAGAACCGCAACCAGCACGAGTAGCTGGACCCATACAGATCACGCCTTGGTCCCAGAAACAAGTTACACCGTCGTCTTCAATTTCGTAAATTCTCTTTATTTCAGTTAGTTCCTTGTTCTTCTTCTCGCGCGGGCACTCGTCACAAACGGACTTGTTTGGCAAGAAGCTTGAACCTTTAGGAGGTAGATTGCCGGTTATGAATGCAGTAAACATTTCCAGTATGGAGGGAATAGGTGGGGGGCAACCGGAAATTGTGTAGTCAACATCCACGGTTTGGGGCAAGGTTTTCACAGTGTCATAGAATTCAGGAAGTTCCAGTTCTCCCTCGTTAACTTTGATACGCGTTTTAGGGGTTACGGATTCTGGATTCACAGTCGATTGAGTTTCAAGATAGGCTCGCTCAAAGACAGTTTCCCTGTCCCAAAGATTCGCGAGACCTTTTACACACCCATCGTTGGCGCATGAGCCGAAGGCCACGAGTATCTTTGATTTCTGTCTTAGAAGTTTAGCCATCTTTTCATTTTCTTCGGTTCTTATTGCGCCGTTGAAGAAGCAGGCGTCTATGCTTTTGTCTGGCATTGCTTTAACATCTTTGTATTTGATGTCCATTGCTACAGGCCAGAAAACAATGTCAGCAGCTGCAACGACGTCTAAGATTTTCTCGTTGATGTCAAGAACAGCTACTTCGCAGCCTCCACAACTAGCCGCCCAATAAAACGCGATCTTTAGTTTTTCCTTTCCCATAGGAATCACCGTTTACAAGAAAGGCGATTAAAGTTAAGCGGACAAATAAAGTTTTCTTTTTAAACAAAAATTCTGACATTGCCAAAGAACATTTGGCAGATAAAATTGCCTAGCCCAGTGAAAGGCTAGGCTTGTATTTTAGAAAGTTTTTTGCAAAGAGAGAGGTGTTATTGAAGTCTTCTTAGCACCATTTCTGCAGCTAAAACCATCGGCTCCCAAGTTTCGCATACGGGAGGCGCATAGCAGGTTTCGGCTTTCGCCAGTTCTTTAACGGTCATTTCGTTTTGGATAGCAAAGGACAAAGCGTTTATGCGCTGTGTTACCTCTTCTCCGCCAATGATCTGGGCGCCAATGATGTTTGCGGTCTCTTTTTCTGCGATAATCTTGATTCTGATTGGCAAGGCTCCAGGGAAGTAGTCAGCCCTTGTTTTGGAAACTATGGTTCCTGACACAGTTTCTATTCCTGCTCGACCAGCCATGAACTCCGTAAGTCCAGTACCGCCAATTTCAGTGTCGAACAATCGTGTAATCCAAGAACCCAAAGCTCCCGTGAAGGTGGCGTATCCGCCGGCAGCGTTGGTCCCCGCTACTTTTGCTTGTTTCACAGCAGTGGTTCCAAGCTGGCTCATCGTGGGTCTGCAAGTAACGAGGTTTATTGTTTCAGCGCAGTCTCCAGCTGCAAAAATACCTTTGATGTTGGTTTCCATTCTCAAGTTGGTTTTTATGCCCTTTGTTTCTCCAAGTACCACTCCAGCATTTTTGGCCAATTCAGTGTTGGCTCTTACGCCAGTGGCTACAACGACCAAGTCTGCTGGAATTTCTTCTCCTGCAACAAGAACTCCAGTAACTTTGTCGGTTCCAAGGATTTCCTCTGCTCCTTTTCCGACAATGATTTTTATGCCGTTCTCTTCAAGCATCTTCTGGACGCGGTCAGCCATGGCTTTGTCAAGGAGGACAGGTAGAACGTAAGGAAGGAATTCAACGACAGTGGTTTTTAGTCCTCGTTCAAGGCAGGCTACGGCAACTTCGAGTCCGATGAGCCCGGCGCCTATAATGACTGCTGATTTTGCGGTTTCAATTGCTTTGTTGATTTTTTCTCCGTCTTCTATGGTTCGAACCACGAATATTCCCTTTTTGTCTCGTCCCTTTATCGGAGGCACAAAAGGAGAAGCTCCAGTGGTTATCACTAAATTATCATATGAAAGAGTTTCTTTGTTTCCAGTCTTGTCCTGTATATCGACAGTTTTTGCTTTTGCATCAATGTTTGTTACTGTGGTCTCTGTTAGAAGGTTTAGTTTCATCATTTTGTAGAAACTTTCTGGAAAGACCATTAGGTCATCGAATGTGGCTATGTGTCGTCCCAGAACAAAGGGGAGACCGCAGCGGGAGTATGCAGTTTTCTTCTCTTTTGTTATCAGAGTTATTTCAGCGGTTCTATCGGTTTTCCTAGCTGCAGAAGCCGCATCAAGGCCTGCAGCGTGGGCTCCAATAATGATTATTTTTCGTGTCATTTCAATCTCAACTTCTGGTTGTCAAATTATAAACTGATTCCATATTAATCTTATTCATAAACACATGTCTCGAGTTAAGTAGAACGAAGCGCTTAGCTTTGCTTTTTTGCAAGGGAGTACAAACGACTTTTGCCATCGCAGTTGATTTCTCCGTCGCCGAAGAGTTTCTTTAGAGCATTGTAAACTTTCTTTTCTGATTTTTCGAGTTTTTCTGCGATCTCAACGAGGGTCAATGGCTTTTCCGA
>Ga0315555_1003831_pt1 | contig 10287 bp, 8 predicted proteins | sample SalMarSW160380MG_FD_202113 | JGI IMG/M metagenome (GOLD analysis project Ga0315555, IMG submission 202113) | Salt marsh sediment microbial communities from the Plum Island Ecosystem LTER, Massachusetts, United States - Salt Marsh Sediment SW1603-80 ...
ATTTAAAGGCGGAAACGCGGCTTCAACCAAGCGGTATCTATTCCGTAACGAAAAGGAAAACTTCCAACTTGTACTCACTAACCGGCAACACTGCGTTCACTGTATAGGTAAGGGTACAGGTATAGTCAAAAATGAGTATACGCTGTAAAAACAAGATTAAATGAAAGTTTATTAATAGAAATTATTGCAATTTTGTATTAGAGTTGAGGGACGAATAAAATGTCTGAGAGAAGTTTTTCTTGGATGGATCATGTGCCAGTAACCTTTACAACTCTTCTTTTTATCTCGCAAATCGTCGTTGGTGTTTATTTGGTGTCTGAGGTTTCGCAAATTGAAATTTTGGCGTATGTTGGAGTGGGGCTTTATGTTTTTTCGGGCATGGTTTTTGGTATGCTTCCAGTATTTGAGTTTCGTAAAAAAGGTGGAGTGAAAAAGGGACAAAGTTATATTCATACCACTAAACTTGTCGACACTGGAATATACTCCGTTGTTCGCCATCCACAGTATGTAACCTTTATACTGTTTGCAATTGCTGGAATGCTCCTTTTCCAGCACTGGATTATTATCCTGCTGGGTATTCCTATTATCCCGTTGACATACATTGATTTAATCAAAGCAGATAAAGACGCGATTGAGAAGTTTGGAGACGACTATAAAGCCTATATAAAAAAGGTTCCAAGAGCAAACTTTTTGCTCGGTATCATACGTCGATTCAGGAAAAGTGAAGAATGAGGTTTTGAATTGGTGAAGTTAAGATTAAACTTTTATCCTTTAGGTTTTGGATGCGTTTGAACAAGTTTTTTATGCGCTTACCGTACTATATTGTATTAAGAGGGTTGGTGTGTTTGAGCGAGGAAAACGTTATCGAAGTTGGACGCATAACGCATTTCTTCTCCAAAATCAGCGTCGCCGTCGTTGAACTGACAGCACCTCTATCCGTAGGCGACCGCATACTCGTCAAGGGGCCATCAACAGATTTTGAGCAAGCCGTCGAATCAATGCAGATCGAGCATGAAAACATCCAAAGAGCTGAAGCAGGACAAAGCATAGGCTTAAAACTGGCGCAACGAGTCAAGGAAAAAGACATGGTATACAAGAAACTTTAGAGTTTCATTTCTCCTTTTTCTCCTTTCATCAAGTCGAAAAATTCACTCTGAATGTTGAACAAGCGTATTGTAGTTTGATTCGAAATCTAGAAAACCAAGAATTTGGATTAGGGCTTCATAAGTCTTTAGTTATTGTTTCCAATTATCTTACGCCACATCATTCACTGAAAAAACTGGGCAAATCGAATTCGCTCTAATCGCGGTGAAGAAATCATGCAAAATAAGCCCCGAAAAAGTAATGAAAATAACTTCATGGCTCTCCTAAACTTCATTGTTGATCCTGCAGTTATTGTTGACGAAAAAGGACACATACTACTACTGAATAATGCGCTTGAGAATTTGACCGGGTTCAGTAAGAAAGAATTGATTGGCAAGTCGTTCTTTGAAGTGAATAATTTAACAGCAGAAAGCAAACCAATCCTCTTGGAAAACCTGATGAAAAGAATGCAGGGCTTGTCTGTTGAACCGTATGAAATCAACTTTACAGATAAAACTGGTAAAGCACGATGTGCAGAAGTAAAGGCAAAAAAGATTGATTATTCTGGGCAGCCTGCTGATCTTATCATATTCCGTGACATTACTCGAAGAAAAGAAAATGCGAGGCGACTTAAGGAATATTCGGAGAAAATGGAAGCACTTGTAAATGAGAAGGTCAAAGAAATTAAGGAAAGTGAGGCGAAGTATAGCGAATTAATTAACGGAATGAATGACACCGCCTGGGTTATTGGTCTTGATGGGAACTTTATTGACGTGAATGATACTGCTGTTAAGGTTTTGGGCTATTCCAGAGAAGAATTGCTTCGTATGGGGCCTCCAGACATCGACAACAGCCTAACCAAGGAACAAATAAAAGATCTAATTAGGAGTATGCCGGCTGATCAAATACAGGTTTTTGAAACAGCATACATCACCAAAGATGGGAAGACAATTCCTGTGGAAATTAACTCCAGCCTTGTGACTTATCAGGGAAAACAAGCGATTTTGAGCATTGCAAGAGACATCACTGAACGCAAGCAAGCTGAAGAAGCTTTGAAAGAATCTGAAGAAAAATTTAGGAATCTTTTCGAGAACGCAAGAGACATCATATTCACGACAGATCTAAAGGGAAACATCACCGAGATAAACAGATTTGTTGAAAAATACGGCTTCAAAAGAGACGAAGTCGTTGGAAAGAATATGCTCAAGTTTGTTCCCAAGAAATACTGGCCCAAACTACTTAGGGGTGTTGCAAAGTTATCTCAAGGAAACCTTGTTGAAGGCGAAATCGAAATAATCACTCCGAAAGGGAAAATAATCTCAGAATACAGAAGCAACCCAATAAGACGAGAAAAGAAAGTTGTTGGCTTTCAAACAATCCTAAGAAACATCACAGAAAGAAAGGCGATGGAAGAAAGGCTAAGGCAGTATTCTGGGCATTTGGAAGAGCTTGTTCAAAAAAGAACCAAAGAATTGTTAGAATCAGAGAAAAGATACTCTGTACTAGTAGAAGAAGCAAACGTCGGGGTCGCAACACTTCAAGATGGAAAAATAGTTTTTGCAAACAAAAAAGGCGAAGAAATAGTCGGCTATTCAAAAGAAGAACTATTTGGTCTTCCTTTTATGAAACTGGTGAGTGAAGAACATCGCCAAATCGTAATGGAAAGATACGCACAGAGAATAAAAGGAGAATCAGTTCCAGCAACATATGAAATAGAGGTGAATGCGAAAAATGGCGAACATATTCCAGTTGAGATTAGCGCTGCACACATAAGTTACCAAGGTCACCCTGCCGACCTCATCATTGTGCGCGATATAAGAGAGAAAAAACGAATGGAAGAGCAGCGTTCAAAGTTGGAAAGACTTGCTTCCATCGGCGAATTAGCTGCGATGGTTGGGCATGATTTGCGTAATCCATTAACAGGAATAATGGGCGCAGCATACTACTTGAAAACCAAACATGGCACAGAAGTAGGCGCTAAAGGCAAAGAAATGCTTGAAACTATTGAGAAAGCCATTAATTACTCTAACAAAATCATAAATGACCTGCTAGAATATTCACGAGACCTAAAGTTGAAACTCACAGAGACTACTCCAAAGACAATGTTGCAAAGAGCGTTGTCTTTACTTGAAGTTCCAGAAAAAATCCAAATTGTAGACAACACCAAAGACAAGCCCATGGTCAAGGCTGACACTGAAAAAATACGCAAGGTTTTCGTCAACATAATCCAAAACGCAATTGACGCCATGCCCGAAGGCGGAACCTTAACAATAAAAAGCAGAAAAGTAAAAGACACGTTGGAAATCGCCTTCAAGGATACTGGCGCAGGCATGTCAGAAGAAACCTTAAGTAAGCTTAAAGGGGGAGTTCCGTTGTTCACGACTAAGTCGAAAGGCATGGGCTTCGGCTTGCCCATTTGCAAACGCTTAGCAGAGGCGCACGGCGGAAAACTCTCTGTGGAAAGCCCAGCTGGGAAAGGAACCACGGTCACTGTAACAATTCCAGTTAACCCCGAACCAGTAGATGAAGGCGAAGAAAAATGGATTTTCAGCGAATCCATGTTATCGGCGATAACTTCAACACAAAGAGCACCGTGAACGCTAAAGGATAAGGTTAATGCCGCACAGAGACTGGAAAAACAGGGAATTATCTCGCATCCACTTTTATTGGCGATATCTCGCGTAAAATCTCCCTTTTTTTCTGTTTTAAGGTTGCTGGAGGAATCCTACAGCCCCTTGGGCTCATTTGTAGTGCTTAGCTCTTCTTTTAAATTTAATTAAGTGCCTATTTTATCGATTTGCAACAGAAAAGTTATAAGCGTCCTTCTTGTCTCTTCGTGGGATAATTAGAAGGCGCAACAAACGAAAGCGAAAGTTGTTCATTTAGCCCAACATTATCAGAAAAGCGTGACTTTTGGAGGTTTATAATTGTGGAATATGTTTTTCTTTTGATAGCTGTAACCTTTGCTTTTTCATTGGGGCTTGGTTTCTTATTGGAGAAGTATCTGAGGATGCCTTGGATGTTTTCGGCTCTATTCTTAGGTATAATTTTTTCTTCATTCGGTCTCTTTCAGGTAACAATTCAAGATGAAACTTTTAACGTGTTATCTACGATGGGCATGTTATTCTTGCTCTTTATGATAGGTTTTAATCTAGAAATGGGGCAGATGAAACGCTTTGGAAAGCAAATTCTCAAGGGTGCCATTCTAATTGTAAGTTTTGAAGCTAGTATTGTCGGGGCTCTTCTTTTTTTCTTGTTTCCTGCACAGGTAGGTAATTCTCCATTAGTTGCAATTGTTGTAGCTCTCTCTTTTGCAACTGTTGGAGAGGCGGTTCTTTTGCCCATTCTTGCAAAATTCAGCCTGCTTAAAACTAGATTTGGTCAACTCACTTTAGGAATAGGGACTTTAGATGACATCTTAGAAGTGCTGACTCTGATAATGGTCCCATTCCTACCAATATTTCTTCCAACTCTTCACATTCAAGGTTTTCCAGACCCCACATTCGTTGTATTAGATTTAATCGGCATTTTTATTCTCACCCTTGTTTTAGTAAAAATTGCTTCAAAAATAAAACATGTTTTGAGTAATAACGTTAATTTCGGGTTTATCCGTCCTCTCGTGATCATGCTCATATTCTTCTCTTTTGTAGTTGTAGGCAATTTCGTTTTCGAAAGTTTGGCCGCTATCAGCGCGATTTTCGGGGGCATCGTTGCCAGAAGTTTATTGCCTACGGAGAACTTCCAGAGTGACGAAAAAGTTGTTAATTTCTTAGGGTACATTGTCTTGGCACCAATGTTTTTCCTAAGTGTGGGCGCGAGTATGTCGTTTGCCTCGATTTTCGTTTACCCGTTACTGATAACGGTTATATTGTTTGCCACAATTGGCGCAAAATTGTCTGGCGCTTATTTGCTCTTTCGGAAGTTGCTTGGAAGAAAACACTCTTTGCTTTTGGGTCTCGGTCTCAGCGTAAGATTCAGCACGGGTATCATCGTACAATACGTTCTGCTCATCTCGGGATTGATTACACTGGATTTGTACTCAGCACTTATAGCTTCGGCTGTGTTAATGACGCCGATAATACTAATCGCCCTTCCTTACGCCTTATGCAGAGAAAAAGACTCGCTGTGCATTGAAAGACCGCCGCCGCCTACTCTTACCTGAGAAGTAAATGAAAAAGCTAAAGGATACATTAAACCTAAGGAATTATCTCGCAGCCGTTATACTTCATGAACTCGAAATCGCTCAGACGCACTTTTCCATCCTTGATCAACTTGTTAATCCGGGGGAGCTCCGTCTTTACGGCGTTTACCAGCCCTCTCACCGTGCTGCAAACCGCTGCGTAAGCGTCTTTGCTCCAGCGTTTGGTTATGTTCGCGTAGAGACAGCGGCCACCGCAAACGTTGAAGATGTCGCATTCGGTGCAGGGCGCGCTAACGAAAATTTTCTTCAGCTTAAGCGGATGCGCATTGCTTATGTGGCCTAAATAGTAGTTTTTCATTCCCCACATGGTAGGACACGGGATTACGTAGCCGTCGGTTTGGATGGCGTAGTTTATCCATCCGCCGCCGCAGCGGAGAAGGCTTGGCTCTTTGTGCAAAAGCGAGTTGGCAACGCCTAAGAGGGGATAAAGCTTGAGGACAGTGTGTTTCGCTTCCATGTGGTCAACCCAGAACCGCGCCAGCCGCTCCACGCCAGGGATATAGCTGTTTTCGCTCCAGCTTTTGAAGCCGCGCCGCGCGTAATCGTTTGCCCAGAAGCCCGCGTTCAGCTGCCAATGCACCGAGGAGAACGGGAACTCCGTGTTGCCGACGAGCCATGTGACTTGCTTGTGGATGTCGGTTTGCTCCATCACCGTCATGCGGGCGATTAACTCGCCGCGGAAACCGTTGCGCACGATCAGTTTCACGTTGTCCATGACTCTGCGAAACGTGCCTTCCCCCCTGTAGTAATCCGTTAAGGCTTCGTCGCCGTCCAAGGAAACCAGAATCGTGTGGAAACGGTTAACGTATTCAGGCTCCAAGCGGTCCAAGAGCAAGCCGTTTGTCTGAATCATGAAGTGCCGCGGCTTCGCCAAGTCCATGATTTGCTTAATCGCTTCGGTGCAGAGCAATGGTTCGCCGCCGTAAAAAGTCAAAACGCACGCTGGGTCTCGCCTGCAAAACTCGGCTAACAACGCAAAATCATAGTTGGCTTTTCTAGGCAAAGCGTAATCCACATCAAAATCGGCGAAATCCCCATCAAAATCCTCAATACTCTCGCCGAAACAGTACCTGCACTGCAAATTACACTCAGTCGTCAGCATCACGTGAAAGAACATGCTTTGCTTCTAAAGTGAAAACTTGCTTTTAAGAGTATTTTTCCTTAATCTTCTGAGCTTTTTCGATATAACCTTTGAGCTCTCTGTCCTTAATCTGTTTTTCAGGCAAAGTTTCGGGGGCATATATTAATGGAATGACCGCCAAGAAAAGGAAGAAGCTGGCTAGTGAAAATGCTGTGAACAGGGGAACAGTTCCGATGTATGGCTTCACAATGGTCGGTAGGAAAGTTGAGAGAATAAAAGGCAAATTCCCAATAAGATAATACCTATTCTTCAAATGTTCTTCAGCGAGATCCCCCCATATAACAAGGAAGAACATCAACATGAATATTCCCCACACAATTCCGTCCAACAAAACATAGACGTAGAAAACCACAGGGGTCATAAACGAAATGCTTAGCACAGCATATCCAATTCCCACCATCACGTAGGCTGCAATAATAAGGCGCTTACGACCAATAATGTCCGACAAATATCCGCCAACCAGAGCGGAAATTGCTCCAATTCCAAACTCGCCTATCGAAATCACGTAACTCAAGTTTGTTCCCAAATAATGCTGTTGAAGTTGGGTATCAAAAAACGGTGCTTGAAAAAAATTAATCAAGCAAAACATTATCCACGGGATAAAATAAAGAATGAATGATTTCTGCCTGAGAATTCTAAAATATGGAATTTTTGTCTGATTGATTTTCTCCTCGGGCTTCAAATAGAAAAAGAATAGTAAACCAGCAAGTCTCCACAAAGTGAATACCAAAACACTTGTTGCGAAATCAGTCAACGCAGTTATAAATCCTAATAGGCATATTCCGAGAAAAGTGAGAGCAAATGTGATTCCTCCAAACAATCCTTTGCTTCCAACGGTTGAATGATCCGCAAAAAACGCTAAACACGACGGAAACCCCAATCCTAAAGATATTCCCAAACAAAATGATATAAAATATAACATGCCTTCCTGTGCGGGATTCAGAAGAAGCATTGAGGCAGATGCACCAACTCCGATAAAAATCCACAAGGACAATAATCTATTTCGGCCATATCTCTCAGCCAATAGATTTCCTAAGAATGCAAAGACTGCTATAGCTGTATAATGTAATCCAAATAAGGTGAGTAATTGCATGTATCCTAGCTGCATCTTTTCAACCGTATCGGTAAGGAAGAAAAAGAGAGGAAAATACCAGGAAAAAGAATTGAAGATTAGCATAAACATGGCTTGGAACTCTTTTTGCGATATTACACTGCTTAGAGTTTTCTTATCCATTTTATGCAATCCGCCAATATACATTGGTTGAAGTTGTTTTTAATTTTTCTCAAAAACAAAAAACTTTTAAGCGAACTGTTGTACACATATACAGGTGAGGATGAGAAGGATGAAGGCGAAACCGACAAAACTGCCAAAGAAATCGAAACCAACCCGTTTTAACGCTATTTAAAATCTATCTGCTATAAATCTTCAAGAGTTCCTCTGATAAGTAAAGCTAGCTTTGATGCTGGCTTTTTCTTTAGATTTGACTCTGTTAATATAGCTATTGCCTGTTTGACTCTCTCTTCCATAATTTTTTTTAATCCAATTATGTTTTTGTTCTCATACACCATATTAATTAATTTATGAATGTCATCTTGTGTTCCTTTCGAACCTCTGAGCATTGTGACAAGCTTCCTAACTTTGGGGTCCTCAATGGCATAGGCAATGGGAAGAGGAAGATATTCGTTATTCATCCTGTTTTGCAATTCTGCTAGTTCAAACATGTCGATAAACTCTTCTCTTAACATTACTAAAAACCCAAAAATTTTGCCATATGTTTCCAAAGCATTGACCTGACCTTCTAAACCTTTTCCAATTATTGCGCCTATTTTAGCTATTCCCCCAAAAATTGCTGCTTTCTTCTCTATCATACGCAGATATTCGCTTGGTGCTACACTTGTTTTTCTCTTGAATTGTAGCTCCATAAGATGCGCGTTTCCAATTTCGAAGAAAGAGTTGTTTATGGTTTCCATGATGGAATCGAACGATTCTAAGGTTATTGAGCGTTTATAATTATGAAGCATCATGAATCCTTCCAGTAGGAGTGCATCACCCATCAGAATTGCCAAATCCTCTCCGAACTTTCCATATATCGTGTCCTTGCCTCCCTTCGTCTTGGATTTGTCTATTACATCATCATGGATGTCCATTGCGGCAGTCAAAAACAATATTATTACTTGCATATCCACTGCATCCCACGGTTCATCGGCAACGGCGTCACAAGACAGTGAGAGGATCGCTGGATGTACGGTGTCGTTCCAATTTTTCGCGTAATGCTCTAAGGCTTCACGTGCTTTTGTAGTTTCCACTTTAATCATAGATAGTCGTCTTCGCGCTTGTTCTAGCGGCATGCCGCCTTTTTTCTCTAATAAACCAATTATTTGAGGCATTTTTTTTTCATTTTTTACGCCTTTCTCTGATGACCTATTCCTCATTTTCTTTTCCATACTATTTGATATCTCGTTTTTGTATTTGTTCTTTTAGGTTAATCACAGCGCGGTTCTGCAAAAACGGAAAGCATTTTATGTTTTAAAAGTTTCTTTTTCATAGATAAGATGGTCCTGATAACTCTTAGAAGTTTTCAACTTGTTTTTCCTCTCCGATTACTTTCTGGTTACGCTTGGCTCTCCTAATCAGTTTTTCCCATTTGTTTCACTAAGGGAATAATTAGTTTTAATTCATCATAGATTGCATCTCCATGGAAAATTAGGTTTTCTGTTACATCCATGTCAAGAGTATAATGTGCAACAATGTGGTCTGGAAACCGTTGTAGAACATCAATTCCAAGCATAGCCATATCATCTGAAACTGCTTGAATCGAATCCAGCACTTCTTTGTTAATTCCTCGCGGGTTCAAAAGACGAATCTTAGTAATCGCGTCTTTAATCTGGTCTGAAGCCCACTTGATTTCACCATTTTGAGGCTTTCTCAGTCTTTTTTCCTGCATCAAATTTTTATAGGTGTTCCAATGAGTGATAAAAAAGTAAAGAGATTCAAGTAGGTTATCTATTGCTCGTTTTCCTCTAATGAGACGGCCAATATCTGGTTTGAAACCCCAATATAAAATTCCTATAGCTATTAGAGCTAATCCTACAGCAGTTCCTGTCCAGAAATCAGATAGGGTGACACTCCCTGAGCAAATTAATGCTCCTACAAATGCAAAACAGATGAAGGCGACTACCATTGATAGAGTTTTTCTCATGAGCCAAGATGTTCTCTGTTAATTTATTTAAGTTTACCCCGATAGTTATCGCTAACATTTAAGAGCCCCCCCAAAACCCGAAGAGTTATCAGAACCGATAAGAGGCTGTTTAATTTGAGGGATCACGGTTCTCTGTTCCTAGAAGCAAAACTCTTAATAGCTTATGGCTTAATTCACAAGTTTCATGAGCCAGACGAAGCAAATCGAGGAGAAATGGCAAACCAGGTGGGAGAACGCCCGAATATTCGAGGCTGACCCCGACCCGCAAAAAAAGAAAATGCTGGTTACTTTTCCTTATCCTTACATGAATGGTCCGTTGCATGTGGGTCACGCGTTCACGGCTACGCGGGTGGATGTTTACGCGCGGTTCAAGCGGATGCAGGGCTACAACGTGCTTTGGCCGTGGGCTTGGCACTGGACAGGCCAGCCATTATTAGGCGCCAGCGAGCGCGTGGCGAAGGGCGACGAGGAGTACATACGCGTTTTACGGGAAGTTGACGGCGTGCCCGAAGCGGAACTCAAGAAGTTTGTTGACCCGCTTTACATGGCTCAGTACTACACCAACGAGAGCCGCTTAGCCGCTAAGCGAATAGGCTTCTCGATTGACTGGCGAAGAGAATTCAACACGATTACGCCGACTTACCAGAAGTTTATAGAGTGGC
>Ga0315555_1003838_pt1 | contig 10283 bp, 23 predicted proteins | sample SalMarSW160380MG_FD_202113 | JGI IMG/M metagenome (GOLD analysis project Ga0315555, IMG submission 202113) | Salt marsh sediment microbial communities from the Plum Island Ecosystem LTER, Massachusetts, United States - Salt Marsh Sediment SW1603-80 ...
CAACAGCAGTAGCATGCAAGAAACTAAATCGTAATTTTATCGGGATTGAAATTTCAGAAAAATACTGTAAGATAGCAGAACAAAGATTAAAGAAAGTCCCAGAAAGATTGGATAAATTCATAGGCGGTAAACATGGTTAAAACATACTGGATTCATCCACTTAATTTAGTTACAGATAAAGAATTAGACGAAGTGGCAAAAACTGGTAATGAATATAGAGATAGTATGGAAAAAGTAATCAAGCTCTCAGAACTGAATGAATTGCTGGAAACTTTAATCGAAGGACATAAGAATGTGATAGGAAGATTAATGAAGCAGTTGGAAAAAACAAGTCATGCTGATGCAAGAGAATTTATTCTTCAATCTGTCAGATTATTTAATGGTAAATTAGAAGAACTTGAAAAACTTGAAAGAAAATTAAAAGAATATGTGTGAGGTGATTGGATGGGGATGGACATACTAACGGTTGGATTGATTTGTCTATTGATTGGAATAATTATAGGCATAATAATATGTGATTTTGTAGATTGAAAAACTTGAAGATAAAATAAAAAAATACAGAAAAAACAATGAAGTGGATTTCGTCATAATTATTAAAGAATTTTGTGATTACATAGAAAAAATCGCAAACATGAAAACTTCAAAAGAAAAGGTGGAATGAATGGAAGAATGGTTTGATATTGTAAGTGAAGAAACATTCAAGAAAAAAGAATATGGTATCAAGTTAGATTTAATTATAGGTGATAATATGAAATGGAAAAAATTTAGAAAAAAACCAATTATTATTGAAGCAGAACAGTTTTTGCCTTTTGAAGATGATAAAGGAAAACCACAGAGTAATGTTTCGTGTGTTTATATGGATTTAGAAAACAGTAAAACTAATTGGAGCATCAATACCTTAGAAGGCAGATATAATGTTACACCTAAAGACTGGATAATCAAAGGAGTTAAAGGAGAATACTATCCATGCAAGCCAGACATCTTTGAACTGACTTATGAAGAAGTGGTGAAATAGAATGAGTAGAAAATTATGTAGGCAATGCGAAGAAAAAGAAGCTCAGTTTTGTATAGATTGCTGCGATACTAAGAATATAAAAATAGCAGATATGATAAAGAGCGATTTAGAAGCATTAGTAAGACCAAATCTGGCTATGGAAATTATCGGAACTATGCAGATTAACACTGAAGATTGGAATAAATATTGGAAGAAGTGGTGAAATAGAATGACCAATAACATTAAAGAGAAAGTGATTAAGCAGTTTGCTCATGACAGATGGAGAATAGATGAAGGAATAGTTACTTTACAAGAAGCCAAAGAAGATATGAAAAGTGAAGGTTACATTGATTTAATAGACCTCACAATCCAAGAATGTTCAAAAGAAAAAGACAAACTGATTGAAGAAGCAACAGAAATATGGCATAGTAATAATAGAGAAGCAAAAAGTTATCAATTTGGGTTAAAAATTGCAAACATGAAAAAGAGTGGTGAGTAAATGACATTTGGAAAGGAATCTAAAGAGTTGCATGATGCTTCTACACACATGACTAATTCTAAAGAATCCCCAAAAAAATGGAAACCAGAAGACCTTAACATAACTGAATTAATCCCGAAGGGAAAAGTCTTAGAGCTGGTTGAAGAATTAGAAGAAAAAGGATTCCACAGAAAAGACAAGAAGTTATTCAGCTACTGGTTCACTTACAACGAGATGTTCAGGTTTAAGGAGAAAATAAGGGAGATTTAATGATAACAAAAGAAAATTTTAGGCAGGCTCTGGAAGAGATCGGGAAAGAAGGAAAAATAATATTTGTCATAGGCGACATAATGAAAAAAGCTGGCTATAAAAATATTTCCACATGCATGAGGCATCCGAGAAGGATAATGAAAGATTTCATTGAAGAGGGTCTGGTCAGCAAGAAGATAGTTGGGAACAGGTGTTTTTACTTTATAGATAAGAATTACAAGATCAGGCTGCCATTTTTTGAGAAGCCGATAGAGCCAGAGCATGCTCAAATATTCATAGACAAATTCTACCATGAGATTTCTGAGGTAGTATCAGACAGGGTAGGGTCAAGTTCGTTTTCATTATCTATAAACGATAATCATCTTTGTGCAATAAAAAAAGAGAAGGTGATGCTGTGAGCCAAATACAATTTCAAAACGAATTAACAACTCTGTTGGCGTACAACAACAGGACTTTGGATGAAATCTGGAAGGAATTAAGGGAAGTCTCATTGATGATGGAGAAACTAATTGAAAGAATGAATGAGATTTACAGGATGAAATAAATGAGACCAATAGGAATCTGGGCTAAGTGCAATAGATGTTCAAAAAGAGTAAACGGATTCTATAATGTGATGCAGGGAAGAATGAAACAGATAAAAGCAAACCCCATCCAATGGGAGTTCACTTGCAAAAAATGTCTGGAGAAAGAACAGTGAAAAAAATAAGCAGAAAGCAAATGCTTGTGATCACATTGATAATCCTGAACATTGCTCAGATAATCCAGTTTGTATTGTGGAATTGGATGAGATGAAAGATTTGAAAAGAAGTGATTTTCCTATATCCGCCATTAAAGGTAAAACATATAGCCAATCATACAAAAAATTAACTGTTGTTGGTAATAATATTCTCCAATAGATTGTAAAGAGGAAATTAAAAATGAGACAAAAATACAGATCAGGAGAAAAATCCTTGACTCCAAATCAAGTTGAAAAACTATTTGAACATATAACAGATTTGCAGGATTTAGCATTGATTCAATTAGCAGTCACAACAGGAATAAGGAGGGAAGACATAGTGAAGATAAAGACAAATGATGTCAACCTTGATTCTGGGTTAATAACATTCTACGAAAGCAAAAAGAAAAGGACAAAGACAGTTCCATTAAATTCCAAGACAAAGAACACACTGTCCATGTGGACAAAAATCAACAGGTCGCCATTTCTTTTTCCATCAAGGCATAAGAATAAAAAAAACATGTGCGGAAAAACTGCTTATAATACTTTACAAAATTGTTTAAAAAAAGCTGGATTAGATCAAAGACCATTCCATGCGTTAAGAGCCACTACAGTAAAGTTATGCCAAAAAGCTGGATGGAGAGTAGAGCAAACAGCAGAACTTTTAGGAGATAGAATATCAACAATCCAACAGCATTATGCAACCCCCACTCCTTCAGAAATGAATGAGATAGTTAATGAAAAGCCATTGATATGAATGTGGAAAGATTGAATGAAGGATAAAATGAAAAGAATGAAAATACCTCTGGTATATACCAAAATCCACGAGAGGATTGTCGAGAAGTGCGGGAAGAAGATAATGACTCCCAGAGAGTTCAGGATCATCATAGCGGAGTTCGGGCTATCACGGAAGGACTGGGCAGCAGTGGCATGCGAACTCAGGGATTTTGGCTTTCTATCGGAAGTTTCAAGAGTCAAGATAGTGATGGTTGATGAAAAAAGGCAAGGATGAAATAGATTTGCTTAAGGTCATATTCGGCATTGACAGGAAGAAATCAAAATTGGGAAAGCTGGTTGACATCGGGTTTCTTCTCTGTATGATAGTGTTGACTTGTTATCTCTGGTTTGTTGAAAAGCCAAAAGCAGAACTGGAAATGGAGATTGTCAGAATGAGAAACAAGGAAATAGAAAAGTATGAGAACCTTAACCTTAATTTCAATTTTACAATGAATAACACTAAAATTAATGATTCAGACTGTCCTCCATGTATATGTCTGAATCAGTTGCCAGTGGCAATTAAATAAAAGAGGTGTATGAAAATGGTATATAAAATAACATGGTATATTTTTGCCTTTATAATTTTTCTTTCAATTTTTGTTTTTGTGTTTTCACTTTTACAAATGAAAGTAGCTTTAACAGAAGAAGAACAAAATAGTTGTAAATTATTATGTAAAGAAAAAAACATGGTTTACAAAGGTGGTAATGATTTCACATCAAAATTGGGCGGATGTAAAGTTTGTTATTGTGAAGCAACTATACCTTTAGTTTGTAGTGATTGAATAAAAGAGATGTATGAAAAATGAAGTTTTTTGATAATATAGAATTATGGAAAATATTATTCCTTTTTTCCATAATATTTGACCTATCTTCCACTTTGTTCTTAACCAACAAGTATGGTATTGGGATAGAAAAGAATTTCATATTACGGTGGTTAATTCAGAAACCTTACTTTTCAATAGTTTATACTTTTGGAATTATATTTAACATAATTTTATTGTCAAAGTCTGTATTTGAAGGGAAGTTCAGTAAATATTTTTGCTGGATTATTTTATTGACTCATTTCTTTTTGTGTGGGTTTTTAAATACATTAATGGGATTTGGTATTGTTGGATGATAATATGAAATACACCAAGCAGATAACAGTTGAATGGAAAAATAAAAACCCATTCCAGCAGTCAGTCCTGATGGGAGGCATAAAGAACAAGTTCGACAAGTGGAAGAAGAAGGGTCATAATTTTATATATACCATAGTGCCGTCAGACGACAAATTATCAGTGATAATAATGTGTGATGACAAGTTCGCAAAGGGTCAGAGAGAAACATTCGGTGCTAAGAGATTGGGGATAAGTTTGAAGATAGAAAAAATTAAGTGAGATTTTGGAGTTAGACTTTCCTGAGATAAAACAGTACTGATAAAACAAAACAAAGATAAGTTTTTGTGATTCTACTGAGATTTACAATCATTCTCCTGAATAGAAATATAGCTTCTTAAAACATAAGGTATTTAAGTTTGAATGAACAATTTTTGAGCATGGGTTTTATGCCTTTTCCTGATAGTATTTATTCTACAATATTTGGGATAGCTACTTGTATAGGATTATCGGTAGTCATGATTCTAGGTTTTGTATGGGTTATATTAAAAGAAAGAGGAAGAAAGACATCATTGATTTGGTCAGTAAAGAAATATTGGAAATAGATAGTAAAGAGGATATTAAGGGAATCATAATGAATCATAATTAAACATTTTTACCCTCTATATGTTTCAAATCCTTCATTATTTCATCCTTTTGCTTCTCTATTTCCAAGTGTGTATATGACCTCTTCATGACATCTATACTCCTGTGCTTGGTAAATCTTTCTGCTATTGCTTCATAAGGCATATTCATTTCTACCCTAAGAAGCGTGACCAGGTAATGTCTTAAAGAATGAATGGTTATATTGTGCCTTTTAGTGCCAGCCAAATCCCTAAATTTTGTGAAGTCCCTTTGAAATGTTCTATATGATGGAACATGATTTCCACGAAAAACATAGTCACTTGGTTGGAGATTGTTTTCTTTCACGAATGACATTAGTTCATCCATTAGATCAGGTGGGATAAAATTTGGTTGCTTGTCATATTTGTATTGTATCGGTTTACCTTTAGATGTCCTTTTAACCTTTATCACGAAAAGCATTATCTTGTTGTCATCAGGATATATATCATTGGCTGTCATTCCAAGATCCCAATTATTATTTTTGTAAATTCCTATGAACTCGCCAAGCCTTCTGCCAGTAACAGCCAATAACCTGAACAGTATATAACTAGCAAACCTTTCCTGTTTAGATATAAATAATATACGGTTCAGTTCCTCCAAAGTTGGTATGTCCTTGATGATGTTCATTCAATTACCTGTCATATAATATGGATTATATGACAAAGAGTATTTAAATGCTTAATTCCTTAATGTTATTACTACTTTTCAGTAACGAAATAGTATATAGATTACTATATTTATTATAAATTATTATCATCAACATTCAACATCAACGATTTATCATCAATAAAATATTGAGCTAAAGTGCTTCTATTCATACCTAATATTTCTCCAAGTTCCTTTTGTGTGAACAACTTACCCATCTTTACATTCTTCTTGTCCCAGTCAACATCTTTTATCACTTCTGTTTCCCATACCAATTTAGCAACTTTCTTGAACCTCGTTTCCCATTTGTTAGGCTTAAGCAAATCTAGTGGGTTCAACTGGTTGCTCATGTGGGTGTATAGTATCTTGGTGTTTTCATCCAGATCAGGAAATTTAAACTCATACACATAGTTTCTGGTATTCCTCAATGCTCTTTCCAATTCTTTCATATCAAACCTTTTTCTGCCTGTGTATTTCTCTATTATCTTCTGGTTCTGGTCTTTGTGCCATGGGTCTTTTATGAATGGCGATGGGTCTTTCATCATGACCATAGCCAATCCACGTTCAGGGATGTATATCCAGACCCTAACCCTATGGTTGCGGTAATACGAATCAAGGTCAAAGAAATTGGGTATGTTTAAAAATACTGGCTTGTTCTGTTTTCTGCATATAGAGAATATTATCGCTTGTATCCTTGAGTCTGATGTCATCCAGTTCCTTTTATACATTGTCCTCATGGCTTCGTCAACATCCACTGGGGAATACTTGGGAAGACCATAAATTGTTTTGGTGACATTTTTTATAGTTGGCTGAAAAATAACATTCCTTTTGAGCGTGAACTTGTCATCAAGCATTCTGGATAGATGTATAGATAGTGTAGACTTCCCGCATCCCTCTGTACCGCCTATGGAACATACAGAATCAAGGTCATTCCTCAATGCTTCCTTCATTATCCTCGTCAGTTCTTCCATCTAAACCAAACGCTCCTCTCAACATTCTTATTTTTTCTTTTCTCGAATCCTTTGAGACAGAAATAGGTATGAGCATATTGTATTGCCTTATCAGGTTGTATATCAGCCTTTGCACTGTTTCAATCTTATGTATTAAACTTGTAAGGTCTTTAGGGGTTGTCAGTTCTTTCTCTATTTTGTCCAGCATATTATTTACATCCACGCTTTCGTTTGTTGTCCAAACTGCTTCTGCTTGGTTGTATAGTTCCCTGACTATTGAATAGTATTGCTTCACTGTAGAAACTCTTGGTTTGTCCTTAGCCGCAACGCTTCTTCTTGCGACTTCAGTCATCACATCATCGCATAAAAATTGCAGATAGCTTGCTCCCATATTGAAGTCGGATTTTATGTCGCTCTTGCTTTTGCCCCTGAATTTAGATGTTTCGTTCATTTTCTCCTCTTCCTTCTCAAAACAGTCCTTATATCCAAGCTTAAAAGTTCTTTCATGTTCACATTGCTTTTGGCTAATGCTATTATTGAAAAGTTATGACCGTATTTTTCAACCCAGATGTTCTCGTATTTTTGCATCTCCCTCTCTGGAATCAGTTCTGGCAGTTGGTACAGCCATCTGCTTAATTTCCTAAAATCTTTCCTGTTCATCATTTTACCCAACTTTCAGTTCCTTAACTATATTCAATGTCGAATTGATGTTGTTGAACATGAGTACATTTATCAGCAATACCGCAGCAACACCCACCAGCACAAATACTATCATGTTGTTGACCATCTGGTTCTTCTTGAACCCTTTTATGTACCCGACCTGAAAAGACCTTGTTATCAGGTTTGATATGTCATCCGCACTCACACCAGTCTTGCTTTCGCTTATTTCAAGAAGGTTCAACTGCTGCAAGTCCTTCTCCCTGTATATTGTGAAAGGCTTGAATCCTTTTCTCCATATATACCCTAATGCATCCTTGAAAAAGCCTTTCTTTTCTTTGCTTATTTCCAGAGACCCGCTTTTTGGCTTCACCCATTTTACTTTTGCCTGACCGCCTTCCATCAGGACAATCGTTTCCACATACCCTTTTTTTATTCTTATTAATGAAGCCATAGAGTTCATGAAAGAATAGAGACCGAATATGGTCACTGGCAGCGTGTATATGGATATATACATCAGCATATTCATAAAATTCATCCAAACAACCCCCTTTTTCTTTTTTGCCTTGATATTTCGATGTCTTTTTTCTGGTGGACTGTCGACTCCTGTTTTCTCTCAAATCCCTTCCATGATCTTCTTGTCACGACATCAGAATCGTTTATGAACTCGAAATATTTTCCAGCCTCTTCAAACCCATATTTGTAGCACTGGAAAGCCAAGTCCTGCACTGATGTCGAAACATTTATGTCGTCAGTCTCCATGTATGTCAGAGCACCGTCTTTTGTTATTATCCCATAATCTTTCTCTTTTTTCCTTGCTTCTGGATGCAGTTTCCATTGCTCAAATTCTGCCCAGTCGGCAGACATTTCTGGCAGACCTTGTATTTGTTCATCTTTAGATTCTTCCATGTCTTGCTCTTCCTCTTCTATCTCTCTCTGTTCATCTTCCTCGCTCCTTCTAATCTTCATTTCTTTCACCCCTTATCCATGCACCGAAATCAAGCATGAGATAAATACTGAACAGTATGAAGATAGCCGATATTATCCTTATCGGAAGGTTTTTCAGCAGCACATCATTCACCACTATCCCTTCGCTTGCCATATAGACCGACAGCACCAATAATACCATTCCGCCTATCAGCGAGAATAGCTTATTTTCTGTTATCGATGACATCACGAACATCACAACCGAAAAGCCAAAAAATATCAAGAACGATGTGTTAGTTATCAGCGATGCATTCTGGCATTGGTTGTTTTCGCATCCGTAGTTGCATGTGATGTATTCGGATATAATGATGTCAGTCTCGTTGTTGCCTATTATGATGTTTTTTGTCACGTTCCTCTGCATCGTGTTCGAGTCAATGCAGTTCGTGACTGTGTCCCCCAATACAATCGGAATCAGGAGCAATATTATTAAAGTGATTGTTTTTTTCATTCATTTCTCACCCGTTTTTTTTAATATTTCAATTATTTCCTTCATGTCGTTGTAACCAATGCTGTGGTTTTCTTTTGATGGTATGGCTATCATGCTGATTCCGATGGATGCTGTGACTATCAGTATGAACTTTCCTTCATCAGTTATACATATCGTGTCTTTGCCTATGTCTATGGTTCTATGGCATATTTCAATGTTAAGCTCATCCCTTTCTATTATCTTGAAGTACATCACCGCAGTAACGGATTCTTCAGCCTTGATTATTGGGAAAAGAAGAAAAACACTAAACAAAACCAATAAAGTTTTCTTTTCCGTTTTCATTCTATTCACTCGCTTTTTATTTCAACAAACTGTATGAACCTTCTCCCGCTGTACGCTATTGATGAATGGTAAGAACTGTAGCATCCAGCCCTTGCCCCGCTAACGCTTGGCATCCCATAATCGCTTATGCACTTGTCATCTAGTTCTTTTGATGGCAGCCCTGTTTCAAACCCTAAAATATAAACTCCGTCTGGGGCTTTTGTATTAATTTTGATATGGACTGTTATCTGCTTCTTGTATCCCCATTCATAAATCGGGAAGCTTGGCTCTAGTATGAACTCATTCGGGTCAAAGCTTATCTCAAAATATCTCATCGCTGCCTCTGGGTCTGATATTAAGTTTTCTTTCTGCTGGACATTGTATTTCCCTTCTAGGTTTGCTCCTGATAAGAATATCGGATGCAACCCTATTGCAGTGTAATCCACACCCCATAATCCTGTGTACACCCATACTTTTTTGTCAAACTCATAAACGAAATCATGCTCTACTGTTTTCCTGTTTATCACAATCGTGCTCCATGCCTGCCTCGGATATACTGCTGGGCTGCTTATGAACATCCTGTTCTCTGGAGGTTTTTGCAGATTAGGGACTAAAAGCGTTTCATAATCTTCTGTCCACTCTGGCTGTTTCCAATAGCATTCGGTTATCTTCTCTGAAAACTCATCTATCCAGTTCCATCTGTACATCTCCCTGACCTCGTAAAAATCCTCTGGGAATACACATTTTTCGTTTATTTTCAAGAACATGATCTCTGGCAAATAATCTGGTCTTTCAGTAATCAATTTTGCCTCCTCCAAGTTTGCACTAATAATCCTTTCCAGTTCTGGGCTGTATTTTTCTGGCTGGGTTTGGCGTGTCCCGACACTTATCTGCCCAGTCGCATACAATCCAACCACTGCCAAACTCAAAACAACCACTGCCAAACTCAAAAACAAAGCAATGATCCTAAACCAATTCTTTGATTTCTTTTTTGTGGCTGGTATGGCAAATTCATTTTCTTTCATTTCTTTCATTTTTAAAACCTCTTATCAGTTAAACTCTTTACATGGTATCCAAAGCCATAAGCTTCATATCTTTTTTTTAAAAAGCTTGTGGCATCTTCTATCATCTCATTTACTTTTTTCTGTTCAGAGTTTACTTTAAACACTATACTAACTAATTTAGTTTCTTTCAATTTTTTCACCTTTTTTTAGCCTTAGACAGTTGTTCCGTTTATTGTCAGTGTTCTTGTCGTTGCGTCAGAATATCCACAATCACTGAAGTTACCCCATAAATACAAAGCGA
>Ga0315555_1003844_pt1 | contig 10274 bp, 11 predicted proteins | sample SalMarSW160380MG_FD_202113 | JGI IMG/M metagenome (GOLD analysis project Ga0315555, IMG submission 202113) | Salt marsh sediment microbial communities from the Plum Island Ecosystem LTER, Massachusetts, United States - Salt Marsh Sediment SW1603-80 ...
ATGGGAAGAGGTCCAAGCGACCCTCACCCGCATGGACGAGGCTGCATCTCGCAAGGAGGAGGCACTCGCCGAGATCGGGATCTTATCGACTAAGGCCGCGGCGCTGTTGGCCGACAACAAGCGCGCTGAGGCGGATGCCACGCAGATCAAGGAAAAGATTGCCCTCCTGTCGGGCGAGGACGAGGTGACCTCGGAAGCTGCGCGCTGTCCGCTCTGTGGGCAGCCGCTTGGCGACAGTGATTGCCAGGATCTGCTGACAACCTTCCAGGCACAGTTGGCGGCGGAACGCGAGGCCTACCGGGAGCGGAACGTGCAGATCAACGAAAAGCGCCGGCGCAGCAACGAGTTGCAGGAGGTCATCGCCGGCATCGAGCGCACGCTTGCGCAGCGCTCGGACTGGCAGCGCAAGGAGGCGGCACTGGCCCATACGCTGCAGGCAGCGCGACAGGCCGCACAGGAGCTGCCCGCCGCGCGCGAGCAGCTCCAGGCGATCGAGCGCAGGCTCGCTAACGACGACGATGCACCTGAGCTGCGTGCCGCCCTGGTTGAGACAGAACGACAGCTCGGCGAGCTGGGGTATGATGCGGCGACTCATCGCCGTGTCCAGGCCGAGCTGGGACGGCTGCGTCCCTTCGAGGCGCGGATGCAGACCCTACGCGATGCACGCTCCAGCCTCGACACCGTTCGCTTGGCCATTTCGCAGCTCCAGGGCAGTCAGGCGGAGGTCGACAGACGCCTCGAGACCGATCGCGCTGCGGCCGAGGACCTGGCCGAGGTGGTGGGCCAGGTCCCCGATCTGCAACGGCAAGCGTTCGAGGCACGCCGCGTGCTAGAGACGGCGCACGACCGCGAGCAAGAAGCCAACCTCCGCCTGGGCGCGGCCCGCAACAAGGTCGAGTATTGTGCTGACCTCAAGCGCCAGCGGGCCCTGCGAGTGCAGGAGGAGAGGCAGCATCGTGAAGAGCAGGCCATCTACCAGGACCTGCAAGCTGCCTTTAGCCGCAACGGCGTACAGGCCATGCTGATCGAGAGCGCGATCCCCGAGATCGAAGAAGAAGCCAACCGGCTTCTGGCACGCATGACTGAGGGGCGCATGCAGGTACGCTTTGAGACCCAGCGCGACACCAAGCAGGGAAACACGATCGAGACACTGGACATCCACATTACCGACCAGCTCGGCACGCGCAGCTACGAGACCTATTCCGGCGGCGAGCGGTACCGGATCAACTTTGCGATCCGCATTGCTCTCAGCAAGCTGCTCGCCCACCGTGCAGGCGCGCAGTTACAGATGCTCGTGATCGACGAGGGTTTTGGTACGCAGGATGCCGAGGGGCGCGACGGCCTGATCGACGCGCTGAATGCGATCCGCGACGATTTCGCCTGCATTCTGGCCATCACACACATCCGGGAGCTGAGAGAGGCCTTTAACGTCCGGATCGAGGTAGAAAAGACACCGCAGGGATCACAGATCACCGTCATCTAGCAAGGATCGATACACGGCGACGGTCTGGGCAGCGACCTGCGCCTGCGTATAGCGCTCGAGGGCCCGCTTGCGCCCACGCTCCGCCAGCTCCCGCCACAGCGCCTGGTCCTCCACGAGCGACTGCAGCCGCGCGCGCAGGGTCTCGACGTCGCCTTCCGGATAGACCATCCCCGCATCGCCGATCACGTTCGGGATCTCACCCGAGTCAGAGCCCACCACCGGCACGCCGCTGACCATCGCCTCGGGCAGCACGCGCCCAAACTGCTCCTGCCAGTTGGGCTGTGTGCGCGAGGGGAGGACGAGCACGTGCAGCCGGGCCAGGTAGCGCGGCACGTCGGAGGAAGGGATTTGCTGATCGAACACGGTCCGTTCTGCAATTCCTAGTTCGCCGGCGAGCGCTTGCAGCCGCTCGCGGTCCGGCCCGCTGCCCAGCAGGCGCAGGAGCGGTTCCCCCGGTAGCGCTGCGACTGCGCGCAGCAGGTCAGCGATCCCCTTTTCCTGTACCAGGCGCCCTACATAGCCGATGACACACCTCCCGGAAGGGGGCCGTGCCCTGCCATAGAGCGACGGGTCGACCCCAAACTGTGTGATCACGCTCGCCCGCCCGCTATAGCCCTTGGCACGTAACACGCAAAGCGCATCGCGGTTGCCGGCAATGGCATAACTGGCGTGGCGATAGGCGTACTGCTCGAACCATCGAAAGGGAGGCGGGTAGCGCCGCTCGCGGTTCTGCCAGGCAAAAAAGAGCGCCTGGGCACCCCCTCGCTGTGCTAGGCGCATAGCCTGCCACGTCGCCAGGTTATAGGGCTCCTCGTCGATGTGCACCAGATCCGGCTCCACCTCGGCGAGCAGACCTGCCAGGCGTGGATAGTAGTGCAGGTGAAAGCTTCCATTGAGCGCGATCGGCGTCACGAGCAGCCGGTAGCCATCGGTGTAGCTCCGCTCCAGCGCCAGCCAGCCTCGTTCGTCGCGCCAGCCGGGAGGGACGACGACGGTGAGCTCGACATCACGTCGGGCGATCTCTTCCAGCTTGCGCTGGTAGATGCCCTGCACACACGCTTTCGATATCATGAGGACACGCATCGCACCCCTGCTGAGAAAAGGTGGATCGCCCCACGTAGGGCCGACCACAGGCCATGGCGGTGAACGGCGCGTCGTGTGAGCATCACCGCCCGGCATAGTCTAGCATCGCTCTCTCCTTTTGCCAACCCTGGCGTCTGTACCGAAACCCTGACCAGGATACGGGGTTATGGAAGGTAGAGGACGCACATTTGCGCCTGGGCTGAATATGTGGTTAAATAGCAGTGTTGTATCCAATCTATTTCGGATGAATCAGCGAGGATTCATGCGGTATTTGTGTCCCCTTCCTTTGCGTTTCAGATCCGCTTCTGGCTGCGGATCGCCTGGTCGTGGGGCGTTTTTGTTTCCCTAGGAGGCGCAGCATGGAAGAAATCGTCTTCCAGCGGCCCGAGTCGCTGTATGATACGGTGACGCACTATTGCCCGGGATGCATTCACGGCATCGCGCACCGTGTGATTGCCGAAGTACTGGATGAGATGGGCCTTCGCGAACAGTCGATCGGTATCGCTCCGGTGGGATGCTCGGTGCTGGCATACGACTATATCAACTGCGACTTTGCCGAGGCTGCGCACGGACGTGCGCCCGCTATGGCGACCGGGATGAAACGCGTTCTGCCCGACCGGCTCATCTTTACCTACCAGGGCGACGGCGACCTGGCTTCGATCGGCATGGCCGAACTGGTGCACGCCGCCGCCCGCGGGGAGAACATCACCACGGTTTTCATCAACAACGCGGTGTACGGAATGACCGGGGGGCAGATGGCTCCCACGACGCTGCCCGGGATGGTGACCACTTCCTCGCCCCACGGGCGTGATGTCAAGTCCGCCGGCTATCCGATACGTGTCTGCGAGCTGGTATCGGCGATCGACGGCGCGGCATACGTGGTCCGTCGCACCGCGACCAACCCGCGCGAGGTGCGACGGCTCAAGGCAGCGATCCGCAACGGGTTCCGTGTACAAATGGCCGGACTGGGCTATTCGCTGATCGAGGTCGTCGCGAACTGCCCCACCAACTGGGGCCTGTCTCCTGTCGACTCGCTCAAGTTCATAGAAGAGAAGATGCTCCCTTACTACCCGCCAGGTGACTACAAGGTCAGGCCCGAAGTGGAACAGCTCCTGCAAGCCTGACACGAGGCGTGGCGGCTGGCACGATCGACAGTGGAAGAGAGTATACGATGCACGAGGAAATCATCTTTTCTGGCTTTGGTGGCCAAGGCGCACTGTTTGCCGGGCAACTGATCGCCTATGCCGGGATGGAGGCTGGCTGGCAGGTGACGTGGATCCCATCCTATGGGCCAGAGATGCGCGGCGGGACGGCACATTGTACCGTGATCCTCTCTGACAAGCCGATCGGGTCGCCGATCATCCGCAACCCGACGATCGCCGTTGTACTCAACCCTGCCTCGATGGTCAAGTACGAATCGCTGATCAGGCCGGGCGGATTGCTGGTCATCAACTCGACGCTGGTGCGTCGGCAGGCCGAGCGGGAGGATATTGCGTCCGTCGCGGTGCCCGCGAACGATCTGGCGGCCGAGCTGGGAAACGTCAAGATGGCCAACGTCGTGCTGCTGGGGGCGATGCTCGCCTATAGGCCGATCGTGTCGCTCGATGCTGTCGAGGTCGTCCTCGAAGAGCATCTCGAGGGTGCCAAGCGGCGGTTCATCGAACCCAACAAGCGCGCCTTGCACCGCGGCGCGGTCTACGCACTGCAGACACAGCCCGATCCGGTGACGGTATAACCGGCGCATCTCGTTGGCAGTGCTGGGTCGTAACACCGCGCAGCCGCCGCAATAGGGCGCAGATGGTTCTATGCTCCAGGAAAAGTTGCCTTTTTGCACAGATCATGCTAGAATTGTCCCAACCTGGCCCTTCTTGCAGCGGGCCAGGTTCGCTTGTCGAGGATACGACAAGACAATTCGCGAGGGAAGGAGGTGATGGTCAAGTGACTCGAGTCGTTAGCCGCGAAGGGGAATCTCCGGAGAGCTTGTTGAGGCGCTTCCGAAAAATGGTCACTCAGGATGGGATTTTGAGCGACGTCAAGAAAAAGCGTTACCACGTCTCCAAGAGCGAAGAGCGACGGTTGGCGCGTCGCAAGGCCATCCGCCGGGAACGTAAACGGCAGTGGCGCGCAGAGCGCTCGGAAAGATAGCGAGCGCCGTCCGTTCCTGCTCTCGCTGGATGAGCGAGCGTGGCCTGTTGCCACGCTCGCTTCTTTTTTCTTCCTGTCCAGCGGGCGTCAGAGCGACCCGGCGAGCTGATAGTCGAAGCTCAAGTCGCCCTCGAGCAGCTTGTGCACCTCACAGCGCCGGGCCGAGTTGTACAATAATACCTGCTCGCGCCGGCTCAGCCCTGATCCCAGGTCGATCTCGACCGAGAACGTGGTCTGCCAGGGCGCCGCCTCCACCGTGCGGCGGTGGACCTGTACCTCTATGCGCTGCGGCGCGATCGCCTTGTGCGCTGCAACTGCAGCGATGGTAAGCACGATTCAACTGCTCAAGGCAGCGGTCACGAGCTCGATCGGGCAGCCGTAGGTGCGATCCTCCTCATCGCGGCGCTCGACCTGCAGCAGCCGATCGCCAACCCACACTTCTGCGCGCCCCGACAGATAGCGGGCTCGCACCACACTGCCGATCGTCGTCAACGCCGCATTCCTCTGCTCCCTATGGCAAGACCTTGCCCGACAGCAGCAGGCAGACAAAGCCAAACACGGTGACCAGCATAAAGAGCAGCATCGACAGGAGCAGCCGGATACGAGGATCGATAGAGGAAAGCATGTGTACATACCTCCTTGCTAGAATTCGATCTTGCGATGCCGTAGGATCACGCTCTGGACGAGGCCCATCGCGGCCAGGATGGTCATCAGCGCACTACCACCGTAGCTGATGAAAGGCAGCGGCAGGCCCGTCACAGGCAGCAGGTTGATGTTCATGCCGATATTGACAGCCGCCTGGAAAAAAACCCACGCGGCGATGCCGATACAGATCAGCCGCCCAAAGCTGTCACGGGCCAGCTTGGCTGCACGAAGCATGCGCAGGAGGATTACCACCAGGAGGGCGATCAGCACAAGCGCGCCGAGAAAGCCCAGCTCTTCGCACAACACCGAAAAGACAAAGTCGGTATGCTTGACCAGCAAAAAGTGCAACTGGCTCTGCATTCCTTGCATGTACCCACGGCCAAGCCATCCTCCCGAGCCGATCGCGTACAGGGCCTGGCGGATATTGTAATAGGACTGCGGGTCGGCGGCCGGGTTGACAAAGGTGATGATCCGCTGCCGCATATAGTCTTCCATGGTCAGCCAGAGCAGCGGGGCAGCGGCCAACCCACCTCCAAGGGTCACCCCTAGGATGAGCAGGTTCATCCCGGAGGCAAAGACCATCGTTCCCCAGACAAAGATCAAGACTAACGAAGTTCCCAGGTCAGGTTCCTTGTAGATGAGAAACACCGGGGCTGCCACCAGCAGTGCTGAGAACAGCAACGTGACCAGTTGGTTCTGCTTGTCCTCTCGCTTGGCCAGAAAAGCCGCGAGCACGATGATCAGCAAGGGCTTGGCCAACTCGGAGGGCTGCAGATCGATGATGCCCAGGTCAAAGGAACGCTGCGCATTGAACGTGATCTGCCCGATCACGATCACCGCAACCAGCAGGAGGACGATGAGCACGTAGAGGGGGATACTGAACGTATCCAGGAGGCGGTAATCCACGGCTGCGATCACCCATCCGACCGCTAGCCCAATCGCAGCAAAGACCGCTTGCCGGATGGCCGAATTCTGGATGAGTTCGATGTTGTGAGAGGCGCTGTAAACCATGGCAACGCCCAGAATCAGAGCCAGGAACGTTGCCCCCAGCAGCACGAAATCATAATTCCGCCAGATACGCTTATCCATGGGTCGGCATGGCTTCTAGTGCGCCGCCCTCTGTCGCGATCTCGACTGGAGAGGAATATCGGCCTGCAGCCGGCTCTCACGTCGGTTCTGGGTAAAGGTGATGTCGACTGCTTCGCGGTCGATCGGCACGTGTTTCGAGATCACGGCAATGATCTCGTCCTTCAAGGTCTGCATCAACATCGGCGAGATCTGCGTACGATCGTGAACGAGGACCAGCTGCAGGCGTTCCTTCGCGACCTCGCGGCTGGACGGTGACTTGTCTCTGCGCAAGAACTGGAGAAATCCCATCTTTGTCTCCTTTGTCCAGACTCTATGCTCAGGATGCCGCAAAGAGACGCTTAACGCGGCTAAAGAACGAAGGCTTTTCGATCGTCATGAGGGGCACGTCTTCTCCCAGGAGGCGGCGGGCGATATTGCTAAACGCCTCTCCCGCCTGGGCATGATTCTCGAGCGCCAGCGGGCGCCCCCGGTTAGTAGCGATGATGATCTGTTCATCTTCGGGAACCACGCCCAGCAGGTCGATAGCCAGGATGTCGAGTACGTCATCGATGTTGAGCATATCCTCGCGCTCGACCATCTCGGGACGAAGCCGGTTGATGAGCAGGCGCGCCTGCTCTTTCTCAGCCGCCTCGATCAGGCCGATGATCCGATCGGCATCGCGCACTGCAGACACTTCGGGCGTGGTGACGACAATCGCTTCATCGGCGGGCGTGATCGCGTTGCGGAATCCCTGCTCGATACCCGCCGGCGAGTCGATCAGGATAAAGTCAAACTCGGAACGTAGATCCTCACACACCTCGACCATCTGTTCCGGCGTCACGGCGGTCTTGTCTCGGGTCTGCGCTGCAGGGAGGAGGTAGAGCTCCGGCAGTCGCTTGTCACGCACCATAGCCTGCCGGACCCGGCAGCGTCCTTCTACGGCATCGACGAGGTCATAGACGATCCGATTCTCGAGCCCCATCACGACGTCGAGGTTGCGCAGCCCGATATCCGCATCCAGCGCGATCACCCGTTGACCACGCATGGCAAGGGCGACGCTGATGTTGGCTGTCGCCGTCGTCTTGCCGACCCCTCCCTTACCAGAAGTAATGGTGATGATTCGAGCACCCATACTTAACCCCTCCCTCTCCGAAACCTTCTACCGTTACTTCCATTTTTCTGCCACTAGTTGACCGCCGCTCACAAAGGCGCGCTCTGGTTGAGCGGCTCGCCGGCGGCGTCTGTCTTCAGGAGGACGCGCGATATAGTTTCCGATCCGCAGTTGGGTCGGCGAGAGGTCCAGGGCACAAACGCATCGCTCCTCATCCCCGCCCGCACCGGCGTGTACTGTGCCCCTCAGCCTGCCCCACACGATGACGTCCCCCCCAGCAATAACCTCGGATCCGGGGTTGACGTCGCCGAGGATCACGACGTGCCCCGCATGATAGACCGACTGTCCCGAACGCAGCGTGCGGCGGATCAGGACGCCGGTCCCTGCGATGAACGATTCGTCTGTGGTAACTGCTTCGGCGTGTGGAGTGGGGCGGGCAGGCAGTATGGTCTCCATACCGAGCTTTTCCACGACATCGCGCGTATCGGGGTCCGTGCCCAAGATCGCCCACACTTGGACGCCGTTCGACTCTAGAATGCGTCGCAGTTGGCCCGCTTCCGCGATAGTGAGTTTGCGGTCCTGGACCTCGACCGCGACCTTACCTCCACGGAAGAATGTGTTGCGGCCCTCTACCAGCGAACGGATTTCAGACAGGAGCTCGGGCAGTTCTCCCGACTCGAGCGTAATCAGCAATCCATCACGGGTGCCCTTGATGGTGATTGCCGCGTCCATACACATGCTCCTCAGGCGCTTTTCCCTCTATTTCACTCCATTATAGCATACCTTGCATGTTTTGTGAAAATGCACCCAGTTGCTTCGGTGCGCCGCACGGCAAATAGGTTTGACAAAGCATGTCGGTTCGTCTATAATAGATGTGCAGCCAGGCAACATGTAGCTTTTTGGTGCCTCGGTTATCATTCTGTGGTGACCGGGTTTTTGTTTGTCTGAAGTAGCCTGTGTTCCTTCACCGGCAGACGGCCTGGCATATTGAGAAGGGATCTGAATGGCCAAGGAAAAGACGCGCGAGGACAAGATCGAGGTCGAAGGCACGGTGACCGAAGCTCTGCCCGGCACCATGTTCAAGGTCGAGCTGGACAATGGACACGTGGTGCTCGCCTATCCGTCCGGCAAAATGCGCAGGTACTATATCCGCATCTTGTTGGGCGATCGGGTCCGGCTCGAACTGACGCCCTACGATCTCGAGCGGGGGCGCATCACGTATCGCTACAAGCGTGCCCGCGCCTAGCGCGACACCTAGGATGGGCACCTCGTGAGCCCGAGTTCTTTTTGGTGAGAGATGGCAATGCCTGAAGAGACATCGCGCCGATCGAGCCGCCGGGGAAGACGACGATCGCGCCGTCCACGCAGAGACAATGCACAGCAGGAGGCACGGTCGCCCAGCGCGAAGGAAGGCCGGGAGAAGCGCCGTCGTTCGGCCGAGTCGAGAGACGACCTCCCGGATGTCTTTGTCTATACGTATACGATCTACAAGAGTGGGGATTGATAGGCCCATCTAGCAACGCTCCCACGTGGTCGACCTGTGGCGTTCTTGCCATGCGCTAGCGTACTAGGGTCAACCAAACAGCTTGAGCGTCCCTTGAGAGAAGCAGCTTGCGACCAGTGGGCTGCTTCTATTGTTTAGGACAGCGTTGGATGAACGAAGGCAAGATCTCGCGCATTATCGGACCGGTGATCGATGTCCGGTTCGCACCCGGGCACCTGCCGCCGGTCTTTGAGTCGCTCCTGATCAAGGCCCCTCAGGGGGACCGGGTCATGGAGGTCCACGGACACCTCGATCAGACGACCATCCGCGGGATCGCCATGAGCTCGACATCGGGCTTGACGCGAGGAACGACGGTGGTGAATACAGGGGAGCAGATCATGGTTCCTGTCGGGCATGGCACGCGGGGCCGCATGTTCGATGTGCTAGGACACCCGATCGACGGAAAGGGCGAGGTCACGGATGTGACGATGATGCCGATCCACCGCGAGCCTCCTTCTTTCACCGAGCAAGACCCCTCGATCAAGATCTTTGTCACGGGACTGAAGGTCATCGATCTGCTTGCGCCCTACGTGCGGGGCGGCAAGATAGGCCTCTTGGGCGGTGCTGGCGTCGGCAAGACCTTTCTGATCATGGAACTGATCCGGCATACGTCGACCGAGCATCAGGGGATCTCTGTGTTCGCCGGCGTTGGCGAACGTACACGAGAGGGAAACGAGCTGTATCTCGACATGAAGCGCGCCGGGGTGCTCGACGACGCGGTGCTGGTCTTTGGGCAGATGAACGAGCCTCCAGGGGCACGCTTCCGGGTAGGGCTTTCCGCATTGACCCAGGCAGAATACTTTCGCGATGTGGAGGGACAGGACGTCCTGCTCTTCATCGACAATGTGTTCCGCTACGTGCAGGCCGGCGCCGAGGTCTCGGCCCTGTTGGGCCGCCTACCGAGCGCGGTCGGTTACCAGCCCACGCTGAGCAGTGAGATGGGGACCCTGGAGGAGCGGATCGTCTCGACCCACAGGGGTGCGATTACCTCGGTGCAAGCGATCTATGTGCCAGCCGACGACCTCACCGACCCCGCTCCAGCGGCAACGTTCACGCACCTGGATGCGACGATCGTCCTTTCCCGTACGCTGTCGAGCCAGGGATTTTACCCGGCGGTCGAGCCGCTCGAGTCGATGTCGCGGATCCTCGACGCGAGCATTGTCGGGGAGGAGCATTACCGCGTGGCGATGCGGGTC
>Ga0315555_1003846_pt1 | contig 10272 bp, 4 predicted proteins | sample SalMarSW160380MG_FD_202113 | JGI IMG/M metagenome (GOLD analysis project Ga0315555, IMG submission 202113) | Salt marsh sediment microbial communities from the Plum Island Ecosystem LTER, Massachusetts, United States - Salt Marsh Sediment SW1603-80 ...
AATATCCCTTTTTGTTGTTTTTGCATACACAAAAATCGAATATTTTCTGGACAAACAGCAATTATTTCTCTTACTTTAAGTTGACGCCTATGCGATTTTTTCGGGGCTCCTTAGTCTTTTAGGTATCCATAGAGTATGAGTCAAAATTTGATACTTCATCATCCTGTAATTATGATTGACGCTATCTGGTTAGTTTATGGTTAGAAGTGGCTATTATTTATTAAGCTTTATTTTTAAATTTATTTAGAAAGTTCTCAAAACGGGGATTGCTCTTTGCACTCCAACTCTTTTAGTTCTTTATTAATTATTCTGGAGAAATAAAATGAAATTCTTATCCTTACTCGTTTTATCTTATTTAATACTAAGTTATAATATATATGGGCAGTCAGTTTCTTTTAGCACATATATGAATCCTGTAATTCCCGGTGATCATCCCGATTGTACATTAACAAAAATAGGAAATGATTATTACACAACAGGCTCATCTTTTAATGTAACTCCCGTTATATATCATTCAACGGATCTAGTTCACTGGGAAGCTATTGCACAACCGGTTAGTGCAGATTGGTCAGAGTACGGCGATTCGCCAGGCGGTGGATGCTGGGGGGGGCAAATGGTTTATCATAATGGTGAATACTGGGATTACTTTAAGAGCGGTTACTCGATGTGTTTTGTAAAAGCTCCAAAACCTGAAGGCCCCTGGAGCACTCCGGTACGTGTTAACGATCCACAAAGCCTCCCATATGGATTGGGTTATGATAATTCAATATTTATTGATGATAATAATAAATGGTATATGGTCGTAAAAAACGGGCAGCCTAATAACGGTATAGTGGAATTGGGTGATGATGGTCAGCCTACTGGTATTGTCTATGATCTCAACTGGTTAAATCCTTCCCCCTCATTGCCGTACAGTTGGGCGGAAGGACCTGTTATGTGGAAACATAACGGATATTATTACTATTCATTTGCAAGAGATCTGGGCGGTGGACAGTATGTAATGCGGGGCGATTCTCTTACTGCCGATTCATCACACTGGCATATTTTGGGTAACTTTTTCAATATGAATGATCCTCAAATAAGCAGTTCACTTTTTACTAGTCCTAATCATGCCTCTGCGGTGGTAACAATTGATGACAGCACTTACTGGGTTTTGCATCCGCTATATGCAAAGGGAGAATGGAAAGGTCAAGGAAGACAGGGATTGCTGAACCAGGTGCATTATGATACCTCAGGTAAACCTGTTGCTGATTACCCGGTTAATACCTCATTTACGGCGCCAAACCTGCCAAGTAGCGGTATTCCCTGGATGGTGCCGCATTCTGATTTTTTTAATTCGGATACCTTAAATCCGGAGTGGTCTTTTTTGGGCTTTACAGCTAGTGATAAATGGTCGCTTAATGATACGCCCGGCTGGTTAAATTTATCTCCAAAGAGTTATTCAAAAGCAAATACAGTAATCAAGAATGACGGAGAACATAATTATTCGTTAATTACAAAACTGGTTTTCTACCCGTCATCAACTTCTGATGAAGCTGGCTTATGGATTATGCGCGGCGATGAAACTATGAATGTTAAACTTGTAAGTTCATTATCTGGTAGTGGCGATAAGGTAGTTAGATTCAGTTTTAAAACCACCCAATATGAAGTTGAAAACAATGCAGGCGATACATTATGGCTTAAAATGATCCGGATCAATCATAAAATAAGCGGTTACTTTAGCAAAGATGGAAATGACTGGACGCAGGTAGGGGATGCGGTTGATATTTCTGAGATTGATTCTTATTCTGATTTTTCAACATTTACCGGTACCAGGCAAGGATTATATGTGTATGGAGTTCAAAACTGCTTGTTCGATTTTTATATATACAGGGATGCTTTTACTCCAATACTGGCTGAATGCCCTGCAAATCAATTGGGCACAAAAAGAGCGGTGCAAACAGGAGGAACAACAGTCCTTGATAATATTAATTCTAATGATTGGGCATTGTATGCAGGAGTTGAATTCGGAAATGATAATTATAAAAAAAGCGCTGATTCGATTAAAATTGTTGCTTCAAGCTCTGCGGAGGGGGGGATTGTTGAAGTATATGTAGATTCAATTGATGCGGGTACAAAGATTGCAGAGTGCAGTATTTCCGGTACCGGATCATCGACAACATTTAAGACATTCTCGGCAAAATTATTATCCACTATTTCAGGAAATCATGATGTTTATTTGCTGTTTAACGGTTCGGGTACAGATAACTTATTTATGCTGCAGTCCTTTTATTTTACCGAAACAGGGACTGCGACAGGTGTTTCCGACGAAAATTTACAGGGAAATAATATCCCTTTAAAATTTAATCTGAAGCAAAATTATCCGAATCCTTTTAATCCTGTTACAAAAATCGAATATGCTATTCCTAAAAGCGGTCATGTTTCTCTAAAAGTATATAATCTTCTTGGGCAGGAAGAAGCGACATTATTCGAAGGTTTCCAAACTGCAGGCAATTTCAGTACATTTTTTAACGGTGAGAATCTTGCAAGCGGTATTTATTTGTATCAATTAAAGACTGACAATTTTAAAGATACCAAAAAATTGGTTTTGTTGAAATAAGGAAAATCTTGTATTTTCTGAAGCAGCAAGTAACCTTGCGTTAATTTTAAAAAAATCTTAGATGAATTTGATGTGTGACCAAGAAAATTTTTTCTTCTCACTTTTAATAATAAAATTTTTTATGGGGGCATAAAAGGAGGTATGTTATGTATAAAAAAAATTACTTTTTATTTTTTCTCTTCTTCCTATTCGTAAGTGCTAGCTTACAAGCTCAAACAGACCCTAGAACTACAAATCTTACTCACTCATGGACATTTGAAGACGGAACTGCAAATGATGTCGTCGGTAATGCAAACGGTACATTGATAGGCGGTGCTGAAATTATGGGTGGATCCCTTGTTACTTTCGCTCAAGGTCAATGGATGGAAATGCCCGCCGATTCGATTGCTATAAACACCTATCAGGAAATTACTCTTGAAGCATGGTATACGCCGACTAAAGATGCTAACCCCAGTTTTACTATGCTTGCCTTTTTTGGTAATACACAAAACAGCTTCGGAGTGAATTACTATTTCATGACAGCAGCTAGACAGGATGATGTAAGCCGAACTGCGATTTCATGTAACAACACTTCGACCCCCTGGTCAGCTGAAACCGGTGTGAACGGTCCCGAATATGATGACGGCAGATTGCATCATATGGTAAGTACTCTTACCAACGACTCAATCAAAATATACATTGATGGTACTTTGACAGGAGCAGCAAAACTGGATACCAACAACAATATCAGCAGTATCAGCACAGCTTTTGCATATCTTGCCAAGAGCGGATATACCGGGGATGCACAGTGGATTGGCAGGATCCATGAATTTAATATCTACAATAAAGCACTCGATTCCTCAGAAGTTCGTTTCCTTTACAATAAAGCTGATTTTGATGCCGCTGAAAAACCCGTTGCTGTGGAAGCAGAATCCGGCACACTTGGGAGCAATTTTTCTGTTATGCAGCAGGATACCACTACCTATGTTACGGCAAAAAATAATTATACCGGTTTAACCAATCCTGGTGATACAAGCCGTATAATAACTTATCAAGTGACCTTTAAAGATACGGGATATTATAATTTATTTGTTCGCTTGCGTGTTGGTCCTGGTGGGTTTGATGACGACAGCTTTTTCTACGGCAATGGATTTGGATCAAAGAATGATACTGCAGCTAGCGATTGGGTTTTTATTAATGGGCTTGCAACTGCAGGATTTTCTGATTCATCTGATATTGTAGACGGTCCCGGAACAGTCGGCTCACAGGTCTGGAAGTGGGTTAATGTTACTAAAAATAGTTACCAGGGTGCACCCGGTGATTCATTTTATGTAGGTATGGACAGCTTAACAAGAACATTCCAGGTAGGCAGCCGCGAAGATGGATTAGACATTGATAAGTTCGCATTTGGTAAAACTAATTTATACTATACTGTAAACGATCTTGATAAGGGGCTGCCCGGCAGCTTTACGTTACCTGTAGAAGTAGTCGATTCATCTTTAATTTGGAAAGGCCCGGCATTAGCAGAAGGTTCGCCTAAATTTTTAGGCAGTGCTTATGTACCAAATGTAGAACCGGATTTTAATAAGTATTGGAATCAGCTTACACCTGAAAATGCAGGTAAATGGGGTTCTGTAGCAGGTTCATCCGACACTACTGCATGGAACTGGTCCGGATTAGATGCAAGTTACAACTATGCTATGGATAATGACATGATTTTTAAAGATCATAATTTGATCTGGGGACAACAGCAGCCTTCATGGATTTCCAGCATGGACTCTGCACAGCAGATCGCCTATATCGAAACATGGATTAGAATGGTTGGACAAAGATATCCTCAAACAGATATGATAGATGTTGTAAATGAACCCCTGAATGGTCACAACCCGCCTGATGGTCAAAATGGCCGTGCAAATTATAAACAGGCTCTCGGCGGTAATGGCACAACAGGCTGGGATTGGGTAGTAAACGCATTCAAATTAGCCAGGAAATATTTACCAAATGCTAAGCTGTTGATCAATGATTATGGAATTCTTAACAGCAACAGCAATACAGATGCCTATATAAATGTTATTAATATATTGAAAGACAGCAGCCTTATCGACGGTATTGGGTGTCAGGCGCATGGATTTGAAAATACAAGTGCGGCAACCATTAAAGCCAACCTCGATAAACTTGCAGCCACAGGTCTGCCTATTTATATATCTGAATTTGACCTTAATTTTGCAGATGATAATCAGCAAAAGGCAAAGTATCAGGAATTATTCCCTGTTATGTGGCAGCATCCTGCTGTTAAAGGAGTTACAATTTGGGGTTATATTGAAGGCTTGACATGGCGTCCATCAACATTTTTGGTTAATCAGGACGGCACTGCAAGGCCTGCTTTATGGTGGTTAGCAGATTATATACAAAATAATCCGCTGGGAGTTAAAGCTGAAACAACAGCAGAGAATTTACCATCTCATTTTGAATTGAAACAAAATTATCCGAATCCATTTAACCCGACAACAAATATCAGTTATAATATACCAAGGGCATCAAAAGTTATATTAACCGTGTTTGATATTCTCGGAAGACAGGTTAAAACCCTGGTAAATTCGGTACAGGCACCTGGCAGATATACCGTAACATTCAATGCACAGGATCTTGCCAGCGGGATCTATTTTTATCAGCTTAATACCGGAAGCTTTACTGAAACCAAGAAGCTAATGCTGCTCAAATAAGTCAATATTTTTTTGTTATAAACTACTCTTCATGGCTTAAGAATTTAGCCATGAAGAGTTATTAAAATAGAACAAGAATATTTTTGTATCGATTATTAAATCAGAAGAAAAAAAACAATTACTATTTAAAAATATTTTTATTAATATACAGCTTAACAACTAATATAATATTCAAAAACAATGGTGGAGGATGGCGAAAAATAAATCCAATAATTTCTTCTAATTTTCTAATTTTTTTCACTTTATAGGAGGAGTGATGAAAAAATCTTTATCTATATATTTTACAATTGCTTTCATGTTTATGATAGCTGTTGCACTTAAAGCACAGAGTGTATCGTTGGATTTCGAAAGCAGCAGCATTGGAGATTCTATCGCTCACATAGGCTGGAACCCTGCCGACATTCAATCAGTTGTAGCGGATGATCCGGTTGCAAGCGGGAATAAAGTTCTGAAAAATGTAGTCCATAATTATAATGCTGCACCGGTTTTGATGTTTGTTTTACCGGAAGGGAAAACTCTTGCTGATTATGATTCCCTCACATTCAAGGGTTACTTTCAAAAAGGAGATGTAGCTTATAAAGGTATTGTAGCTCAAGCATATCAAACAATGCCGACAGGTCATTTCCTGGACACAGATACCCTTGGTCTCTATAATCGTGCTCAAGGAGCTTCAACTGACTGGGAAAATTTAGCTCTTGACATTAGTAATAGTTCCACCTTGACCGATACCATCTATATTGCCCTGGGAATAAATTGTGCCGGTACATCTGGCGCTGATACTACTACCTGGTTTGCAGATGACATAACACTTGTTGAAAAAACAGGCGCACCTGCTAGTATTTTATCATACGATTTTGAAAACTATAGTATTGGAGATTCTATCGCTCATATAGGCTGGACTCCATCAGATATTCAGTCCGTAGTTGCGGATGATCCGGTTACAAGCGGAAATAATGTTCTGAAAAATGTAGTTCATAATTATAATGCTGCTCCGGTCTTAATGTTTGTTTTACCGGAAGGAAACACTCTTGCTGATTATGATTCCCTCACATTTAAGGGTTACTTTGAAAAGGGAGACGTAGCCTATAAGGGAATAGTAGCTCAAGCATATCAAACAATGCCTACAGGTCATCATTTCCTAGACACAGATACAATTGGTTTATACAATCGTGCAAAAGGTGCTTCTACCGATTGGGAAAACATAAGCCTCGATATAAGCAATACTTCCAGCTTTTCCGATACTGTCTATATTGCTCTGGGAATAAACTGTGCCGGTACATCCGGTGCTGATACTACTACCTGGTTTGCCGATGACATTCAGCTTGTAACTAAACAAGTTACTCCACCGCCGGCAGATACCGGAAATGTTGTAACTAACGGAGATTTCGAAGATACTGATACAGGTGTTGTTGATACAACAGATGTGAAAGGATGGTTAATCCAGGTTGCTGGGAGTGTGTCATCGGCTCCCGTTTTTGAAATTGTTGATGACACAGTTCAGCATGGAAACCATGCATTAAAAGTTACTGTTAATGGAATAGGAACCAACCAATGGGATATACAGATCGTTGCCGACAGCTTAAAGATAACACCCGGTGTTTCATACGATTATTCCATTTGGGCTAAGGCAGATAATGCAGGTGCCCAGATAAATCTTACAGTAGGCAATTATTCATTTAGCGAATATAGGGCCTTACGTCCTGTAAATTTAACTACACAATGGACCAAGTATACAACACAGTTTACTGTAAATGATGGTCAAACTGTAATTCGTGCACCAATCCACTTTGGTTATGCCGGGAATGCAAATAATCCTATTTACTTAGATAATTTACGAATAGCCAGACATATAGAAGTAGTCGATTCATCTTTAATCTGGAAAGGTCCTGCATTAGCCGCCGGTGAACCTAAATTTTTAGGCAGTGCTGGTGATTCTCCTGGTGCTAATTTTGCCGATTATTGGACACAGTTAACTCCTGAAAATGCAGGTAAATGGGCCTCTGTTGGAACTTCAACCGATACAACTCAATGGAATTGGAGTGGCCTGGATAATGATTACAATTATGCAAAAGATCATAATTTAATTTTCAAAGATCATTGCTTAGTCTGGGGAAACCAGCAGCCCTCATGGATTTCCAGCATGGACTCTGCACAGCAGATCGCCTATATAAATACATGGTTTAGAATGGTAGGTGAAAGATATCCTGACATTGATCTGATAGATGTTGTAAATGAAGCGCTTAACGGGCACAACCCGCCTGATGGCCAAAATGGCCGTGCAAATTATAAACAAGCTCTCGGCGGCAATGGCACCACAGGCTGGGATTGGGTAGTAAATGCCTTCAAATTAGCCAGGAAATATTTACCAAATGCTAAATTATTAATTAATGATTATGGAATCCTCAATAGCAGCAGCAATACAGATGCCTATATTAATGTTATCAATATCTTGAAAGACAGCAGCCTTATTGACGGTATTGGATGTCAGGCACATGGATTAGAAAATACAAGCGCGGCAACCGTTAAATCAAACCTTGATAAACTTGCAGCCACAGGATTACCAATATATATTTCTGAGTTTGATCTTAATATTCAGAACGATAATCAGCAAAAGACTAAGTTTCAGGAATTATTCCCTGTTATGTGGCAGCATCCTGCTGTTGAGGGTGTTACCCTTTGGGGATATATTCAGGGTAAGACATGGTTAACTTATTCTTACCTGGTTAATACTAACGGTACTGCAAGACCTGCTTTATGGTGGTTAGCAGATTATATTAAAAATCCAGTTGGAGTTAATGATGAAACAACAGCAGAAAATTTACCTTCTAAGTTTCAACTGGAACAAAATTATCCCAATCCTTTTAATCCAACTACAAATATTAGATATAGTATAGTTAAAACTTCTAAAGTAACTTTAAAAGTATTCGATATACTGGGAAGAGAGGTTAGAACTTTGGTAAATACAGTACAAGCACCCGGTCAATATACAGTAACATTTGATGCGCAAAGCCTGGCAAGCGGAATTTATTTTTACCAGATTAATGCAGATAGCTTTACTGCTACAAAGAAGCTTATGCTTCTTAAATAACTCATTATTTTGCAATTCAAAATCTTCATGGCTGGAAGAACTTTTAAGTTTCAGTCATGAAGATTAATTAAAAATTTTATGCATAATAAAACAAATATATATATCGTTTGCCGATGTTGTAAAGAAATTTTGGTAGAATTAGTATAGGTCATATAGTAAGTTTGTTAAAATATTTTTTAAATATCCTTGTAATAATCGCATGCTATGGATTATTCCTTAATTTCAGTTATGATAGTGAGTTATATGTATGGCAACGCCTTGGTAATTGCCCGGATAGCAAAAATGAAAGGTGATACAACACTTTCCCGCATTTATCTTAAAAGAGCTGAAGAAATAAAAGCCAATGTACAGGCAGATTTATGGAACGACTCATTACATCATTTTATAGACAGGTATAAAGTAAATAACCAGTTTGTTCATTACTGGGATTTCATTAGAGGCAGAGAGTTAGCCGGTTATGTACCGTGGTGTTATAATCTTCCGGATAATAATGCAAAGTATAACACTGCCTGGAAAAATTTATTGGACACAACAAAATTCCTGGGCAAATATGGTCTGCGGACAGATGAACCTTCTTATCAATATTATATGAGACAGTACAGGTACGCAGGCACTCATCCCGAATGCCAATGGAACGGACCAAGCTGGCCGTTTCAAGAAACACAAGCATTGGAAGCTATGGCAAACCTACTTAACAATTATAATCAGAAGATTATCAGTTCATCAGATTATCTAAAAATACTTGGGCTTTATACACAGCAGCATTACTTTCCTGATGGGAAATTAAATCTGCAGGAAGATTACAATCCAGATACAGGAAAACCTATAGTTGGTTTACACAGAAGCAGCCACTACAACCATTCTTCTTATAACGAATTGATTATAACAGGACTATGCGGAATACGTCCTGCAGAAGGAAACACACTTACCATAAATCCTCTAATAGACAGCACAATTAAATATTTTTGTTTAGATGATGTCCTTTATCATGGTCAAAATATATCTATAATTTATGACAGCGAAGGCAAAAAATATAACTTAGGAAAAGGCTTGGTTGTGTATGTTAATGGAAAAAGAGCATCATTAAAAAAGATTGACGGAAAATATGAAGTAACTATTGGACAGCCTGTTATTATTAAACCAAGGCGGGCAAGTGATATAGCTTTAAATATTTGGGATAAAGGATTTCCGAAGCCGACGGCTTCTATTAATTCCGAACCGGATTCGCTTTATCAGGCAATAGACGGCCGTATCTGGTACTTTCCTGAAATTACAAACAGATGGTCAACGTATGGTTCTTCATCAGCATCCGATTGGTATGCACTTGATTTTGGAAAAGTCCGGAGCGTATCGTCAGCCAAGTTATATTTTTTTGAAGATGATAAGATTTTTGGAAAACCGGATGACTATAGTATTGAATATTGGGACGGCAGAGAATGGCAAAAGGTAAATGAGAAATCCAGAATTCCTGTTTTGCCAGTTGGTAATACTGTTAATACAATCAACTTCGATAAAGTATCCACAACAGGAGTGAAATTTATTTTTAGAAATAAATCAATGAAATTGGCGGTTGCGATGGTTGAAATAGAATTGTATTAATAATTAATCTGGTGAAAAAAGATAAAGAGATGGCTAAGTTTTAGTATAAAAATCTTCCATTCCGGCAATATAAAAAAAATGTGTTGCAAAATTATATAGTTGAAAATAAAAAATGGACTGATAGTATAGATGTAGCATTTTTATATTACGAACTTTTTAATAAGGGAGTATTCGATTTAAATTATATTTTTGATACATTAAACCCGGCATATATTGTAATAATGCACGTTCCTCCAAGCAAAGTTGAGGAATGGACTAATAGAACAGAACAATTAAAAATAAAA
>Ga0315555_1003847_pt1 | contig 10271 bp, 9 predicted proteins | sample SalMarSW160380MG_FD_202113 | JGI IMG/M metagenome (GOLD analysis project Ga0315555, IMG submission 202113) | Salt marsh sediment microbial communities from the Plum Island Ecosystem LTER, Massachusetts, United States - Salt Marsh Sediment SW1603-80 ...
GGTGTTGCTTCGGAGTATAATGTCAAAAATGCATGGGCATCAATTATTGCTCAAGCAGACTCAAACGATATTGTAATCTGGGCTAGCTCTGGTCATGGTGCTGAAGTTAACATTGGTGGTAGAAGAAGAAAAGATAGAGTCTATGTTCAAGTTCTCTGTATGTGGGATACCTCCGCTGGAGAGAATGGTGAAGATGGTCTAATTTATGATTCTGAATTTCAAACAATGATGGCTCCAGCTGTTAGTAATGTTTTCATCTTTCTTGATCACTGTAATAGTGGTGGAATGAATGAAGTAATGCTAAATGCAAATGCTAACAACATATACATGGCAACTACTTGCACTGCAGATGGTTATGGATATGATGTTCCTGCCTACCTTAACGGTGCTTGGACATACTACTTCCTAGAATACTCCTTAATTGGACACTTCGGTGGAACTGCATCCTTAGAGGACACTTTTGACTATGCATTAGCTAACTACCCATATGGTGGCGATGATACACCTATGGAATTCGATGGAAACTTAGGAACAAACTTTTACCTCTAAATGAAAGAGTTTCACTCTTTCTTTCTTTTTTGTAATTTTTCGGATTTTAATGGGAATTTAATGCGATATATTTATATTTCTAATAAATGAATTGTTTTTGATGAAGAAAAAAACAATTCTTTATTCAGTTTTTATTATATTTGTAGCATTATTCATTTTCCCGCAACTATCAAATGCAGCTCCAACAAGAACAACAACAGAAGAAGCATTTACTGTAACAATTTTAAACGCTTACTATATTGAGGATGACATTTATTCAACAATAGAAATCTGGACTCAAACTCAATCAGCTTCAGAAAATTATTACCTAAAATTAACACTAGTAAATCCAATAGAAATAGAAACAACTTATCTTGTTAAGGTAATGACTCACTCTGAACACCTAATACTTAATGTAGTGTTTTACAATTCTGCAACAGTTGCAGGAGATTATACAATTCTAGCAACAATCATATCGAACAACAGATGGATTGCCGAAACAGATGTAATAATTTTTGATCCTCCTAGTGGAGGAAGCGAAGGAGACCCATATATAGGAATAACAATAGGTTAGAAGAATTGAAGGTTATCAGATGATTCCATATTTCAAGTTATTTCAAGAACTTCAGAAAAATCCTACTGCTAATTTTTCACAGTTAGCAAAGACTTTAAGCGAAATCTCTGAAGAAACTGCAATCACTGATAAAACCGCTAAAGCTCATTACGATTTTCTTCTCAAGGAAGGATATATTTCTGGAGTAAGAGCAAAGTATATTCCTGAAAGTATAGGTCTTCAAACTAATACTTACATTCTTACAGTTCCAGACCTAAAAAGGGTAGAATTACTAGAAAAACTTGGAGATCAACATTTTTTCACAACATTCAGAAACAGGATATTGGGCACAACACAAGGATTGTTCATTCAATTTGATTTACCAGCAGATTCTATCAAATATTTAGATGATCTAATGCTGAAATTAGAAGAACTTAATTTGATAGAGAAATATGAGAAAATCCCTTCGATAAACATAAAGATTGGAACTAGTCCTGAGTTCAAATTTTTCGACAATGAAAATACCAAGTGGACTTGGGACATATTTAAGTGGTCTGAACATTATGAAAAGAGCTCGGAGAATCTCCCAAAAGAACACCCAAAAATAAGCAATGTCCAAGGTAGAATTAAACCTTTAGATATTAAACTTCTAGCTGAGATAACCAAAGGTTCAAAATACTATCATAAGCAAGTGAATTTTGCTAAGAAGTTTGAAGTATCACCTGTTCAAATTACTAGGAGATTAAGTTTTCTTAATGATAATGTAGTTAAGTATAGATTACTCTATTCAAGAGCTAAAATACAAGCAGTAGATTTAGTTCTCTTTAGAGGTAAATGCTCAGAAGACCGAAAAATTAAGCTCTATAATTTAATCAGAAAGCATCCCGTACCTTTTGACACAGGATTTGAGTTATTAGAGGATGGATTTTTATGGCGACTAAATATCCCTCCAACATACACTTCTCTTTTCGGTGAGGTATTATGGAAAATCTGTGCTAGATTGAATTTCTATCGCTTTGATCACAATAGAAGTATGCTTTACTATTTCTATAACAAGAATTTTGACACAGATGAGAATAAATGGATAGCTAACAGAAAAGAAGTATTTGAGCAACCATTAGAATGGATTAAGAAACAGATGTAAATTCCTCAACAAGATTTTTATTTTTCAATAACAATTTGTTTCCAGATTAGTATGTTAAAAGAACAAGTGTGCAACTATATAGACGAAATAAAAGAGCTATTGTTCGATGTTAGTAAAGAAATTCATGAAAATCCAGAACTGAATTTTGAGGAATTTAAAGCATCGAAACTTCTCTCTGAAAAGCTTAAGGAAGCCAATTTTGAAGTTAAACTTGGAGTAGCGGGACTAGAAACTGCAATTTTAGCTAAGCATCCAAATAAATCTGAAGGACATACAGTAGCTATCCTTGCAGAATATGACGCTTTACCTGAAATAGGTCATGGTTGTGGACACAACTTAATTGCTACAGCTGCTTTAGGTGCTAGTTTAGCATTAGGAAAATTCAAAGATAAGATTCCAGGAAAATTAATTTTCATGGGGACTCCAGCTGAAGAAGGTGGAGGAGGAAAAGTTTTCATGGTCGAAGCTGGTCTTTTCAAAGGTATTGATGCTGCCATGATGTTTCATCCTTCAGCAACTAAGAATATGGCCGGTAGAGGAGGACTAGCAGTTACAACAGTTAAAATGGAATTCTTTGGAAAAACAGCTCATGCATCATCTGAACCTGAAAAAGGAGTAAATGCGTTAGATGGTGTCATTCAAGCATACAACGCTATAAGTGCTCTTCGTCAACATATTTCAAGTGATGCAAGAATACATGGAGTTATTACAGATGGAGGAGTTAAACCCAATATAGTTCCAGATTATGCAGCAGCTACATATTACGTTAGAGCATTAGATGACAATTACTGCCAAGAACTTGTTCAAAAAGTCCACAATTGTGCAAAAGGAGCAGCTTTAGCTACTGGAGCAAAACTGAAATTTGAAACAGTTGGTCACACCTATAAATCCCGAAACGTGAATATAACCCTTGGTAAAGCATTTCTAGAGAATTTAAAATCGCTAAATGTACCAATTCATCCTGTTCCAGTAGGTAAAGGTCTAGGATCGAGTGATATTGGAAATGTAAGTCATGTTGTCCCAACCATACATCCATATATAGGAATAAGTGAAAAAGAAATCAACGGACATTCAAGAGATTTTGCTAAAGCAGCTATGTCTGAATTTGGTCATAAACAAATGTTAAATGCTGCTAAAGCTCTTGCAATGACCGCAATTGATGTTTTTACCGATGAAAAACTAGTAGCAGAGATGAATAAGGAATTTCAAGAAACAAGAACAGAGTAAGAGAAAAAGGATTAAACATTCTTTTACATCTTTTTTCTTATCTTCTAACATACAAATATATATAGAAGTTTCATTAAAAATGTTGTATGAAGGTTTCAAAAGAAAAAGTAAGATACTTAGTCTTTGAAGGAGGAGGAGGAAAAGGTGTTGCTTATCTTGGAGCTGTACAAGCTTTAGAAGAATTGGGTATATTGTCTTATGTTACTAAAAACAGAGATGGGAAAGAAACAATTCTTTTAGATAATAAGAAAATATTTGGTATATCTGGAACTTCTGTTGGTTCAGTTACCGCACTTATCCTTTCTTGCGGGTATACTCCTAAAGAAATAGAAGAAATTCTAAAAGGAGATATTGGTGAGAAGCTTCTTGATACTGTTGAATTTGACAAAATTCCTACTGTTTATACCGATAAACACCCATTTTACATAATAGATGATCCAGAATTAGAACGAGACCAGCTCTTACTTGACAAATACATGAAAGAATACATGGTTGCTGATCAAAAATCCTTTGGAGGTCTACTTAAAATACCAGGTAAAGCACTCACAGAGTTAAATTTCAAGTTCTTAGCAAGTTTATTCAAATGGTACGTTTATTTTGAAGCTCGTCGAACAAAAGATGAAGAAGAGGTATCAAAACATGAATTTATTACTACTGTTCCTGAAATCGTTCAGAAAAAAACCGTAAAACAAGCTTTTGATATGATTGTTGATAATCCTGCTGAAAGTATTAGTAGTTTCAAATATGAATTTGGATTCTTTCTTGCAAAGGCTTTTCGTGAGAAAGTAGATAATTTGATTATGGAAAAGTGTGGTATAAAGAACTGCACTTTTAAACAATTTTATGATTTCTTTGGAATAGACTTAGTAGTTGCAGCTTTTGATGTTTCTACAAATCAGACCTATTATTTCCGAAATGATGAAAAATGGGAAAATCTCTGTGTTGCTGATGCTGTGAGAATGTCAGTAAGTATTCCTATTATCTTCAAACCTGTAGTTTTTGGGATTAAGAATAACAAGTTTACTTCTGCTTTAGAGGATACTCCTAAAAGTTACATCGTTGATGGAGGTTTAGGTAATTCATTTCCTTTTCATGTTTTTGATGAACCGGGTAAAGATAAACTTAATCCTCATGTGTTAGGTTTTAATCTTCAATTCTACCGTCCTTTCACTGAAGGTGATACAACATTTTTTGGTTTCTTAGAAAATATCTTTCTAGCACTATTAAGATTAACGACAGAAGCCCAGTTCAAACATCCAGAAGAAAGAGATCAAGCTATAGAAGTCGAATCTAAGGAACTAGGAGTGCTAGATTTTAAATTTGAGGAATTACCACAAGAATTAATCGCAAGAGTGAAAAAGACAACTTTAGATTATTTCAAAAAATAAGAAGAAATAAGATTAGATTCGAAATCAAATTTATATAAAACCTTAATCTTTTTCTTTAACATGTCATTCTTCAAGAAATATCTAGTTGGAGATTTCTCTCTGATTATTTTATTTTCAGTTATTTTCTTATTCTTTCTTCAAACTCTTTCTGATCTAGTTGAAAGAATTTACTCTTATGCTCTATTAAATCTAGAACCTGATGAAAACATTTTAGGATTGTTGTTTTTGTTATCACCATTAGTACTACTTGCTTTTTGGAAAAAAATACCTGAAATAGCTTTACTAATCTCAGGAGAGATCATTATTATTTCTAGACTTATTGAACCTATAGTTTTTGGGATATGGATTTATATTTTTGCAGGTTTAGCTGTTGGTAGTTTTCTTATATTCTTTCCAGGAATTATAATTGAAATCAAAGATAAAGAACAAAAGATTGGATTGGATTTAGGTATTGGATTAGCTTTTGCAGTTGGTTTATCTATTCTCTTTAGAGTCGCTGGAGTATCAAAAGATATTTCTCAATATAAGTGGTTTCAGATTATTGGATGGGTTTTAGGTATTGTTGCAGCTCTTATTCTAATAGGATTGTTTTCTAAAATAAAAACTAAAAAGGAGGAAACATCCAAAACTTCTGAACAAGTAATTAAATTCAGCTTTTGGAAAATACTTGGTTTATCTTTGGGGATATTTAGTATATTCATCACGTTGTGGTTTACCTTCATGAGCCCGACAGTGATTTCAAGATGGACTGAGGGGAACTATATTGGTATAGTAATTGGGATATTACTTATGCTTGGTATTTTTATAGGCTTGAACCTTTGGAAACCTGATTTAATTAATAAACTTAAACCATTAGTACTCTGGATTTGGAACAGTTTATTTGCCTTATCTATGACTTTAACTGTGCTTGCTCATCAGATATTCTTTCCAACAGATTCAAGTAGTTATCCTCTTTTAGCTCCTGTTACTGCTTGGTACCAACAAATTCCTTTAGTAATAATGATCATAACTTCACCAATTTTGTATATAGATTTCATTCTTCTTACTAAAGAAATATCAAAACTTAGACCTACTCCTATAAAGATGGGAGGAAGTTTTGTGATTGGAGGTATTTTCATTGTAATAATGGTCTTTATGCAGATTCTTCCAAATGTATGGGGATATTTAGAACCTATAAGTACAGGATTTCGAGACATGTATTGGTTAGCGTTCTTTATACCTGGAGTAATAATTACTTTAAGTATTTTACCAATCAAGAAAGCTACATTATCATTTAAAGCAATACCAAAGAAAATCAATACAAAAATTATTGTTTCAGCTATTTTTGGAATAATTTTCATCGGAACAATTGTAGGAGCAGTATTGACTAAACCTAGTCCTAACTATTCTGCTTCAGGTAAAACCTCTTTGATTATTATGACTTATAATATTCAACAAGGCGTTAATATCTCAGGAGACTGGAATTTCGATGAACAACTTAAATTGATTAAAGCAGTTAATCCTGATATCCTTGGACTCCAAGAATGTGATTCAGATAGAATATCTTGTGGAAATCTAGACGTTGTTAGATACTTTGCATCTAGACTAAACATGTATTCTTACTATGGTCCTAAAACGGTAACTAATACTTACGGTTGTGCCATTTTGTCTAAATATCAGATATTAAATCCTTTTTCGTTCTTTGCAGTTAGTGATACAGAACAGATCGGTTCAGCACAAGCACAAATTACAGTGGGAACGACAGAATTTAATGTGGCGGTTAACCATCCTGCTGGAGACTCAACTCAAGTAAGAATAGATCAGAATCTAGAGATGCTTGAAATGGTGAATGGATTATCTCATGTTATTTTTATGGGAGATTTTAATTTTAGACCTTATACCCAAATGTATAACGATACAATTGCAGCTGGATTAGTAGACTCATACGCATCTGTTCATGGTTCCCCAGCTTTAGATAACATTGATCACATATTTTTGAGTTCGGGAACTACAGTAATTAGTTCACAGTATATCGAAGAAGGGCAATCAGACCATCCAGCTTACTGGATAGAGATTGTTCTCTAAAATTTTTTTATTTTTCTTTCTTCTTTTTGACTAATATCACTCTTTTTTTTATTTCCATTACTTCAAATTTTCCGCTTTTAGTGATTTGATTAAGGTACTTTTCCATGGGTCTACCCGATTTTTGAATCGACATTAAACCTCCAGGTTTTAATATACGATACATTTCTTTCACTAATTCATCAATGATTGCTGTTAGGTTGTGAAAAACTCCAAAGAAGAATGCTACATCTATACTGTTATCATCTAAAGAAGTCTGAAGCACATTTTCTAATTTTATTTCAATATTGTTCTTATCCATTTTCTCAATCTTTCTTTTAACTTTCTTAACGAAAATAGGATTGATTTCAATTGCGTAAATGAATCCATCTTTTCCAACGATATCAGCTGCTGGAATTGTGAAAAAACCTGGACCGAATCCGACTTCTAAAACTTTATCTCCTTTTTTCAAACCCGCTGAAACCAACATTTCAGTAGGATCAACAAATAAGCTGTAAAGATATTTATGCATAAGAGTTATGGATGCTGCTTCTACACGATCATGTAATGACATTTTATTCGTCTTGTTCAGTAGTTTTCCACATATTTTAACCTATGCAAAAAACTATTTTTAGATTGAAGAAACAGAAAAAATGTGGTTGAACAAAATAAAATTTCAGTTTTTATCATTTATAACCTCTAGAATAGTTTCCTTTACATTTGTAGATATTCGTTTTATTCGCTTTTCTTCATGTGCATATTTACTAAAAAGAATATGAAAATGGAACTTGTTTCTCATGGTGTAAACAACAGCAACTATGACATTAATAGGAAAAGATAGTCCACCATAAAAAGATTCTATTGGAAGTTTTTCAGTATCAAACACTGGTCCTAATTCATCTAGAGGTCCAAGATTAGTTATTGTAAATGGTTTTTGGTTTGATACAACATCTATAAGAATTGGTCCGAGTTCTCTTAAGGTGTCTACAGGGACATTTTTATGAACATACTTATGAATCCAAAAAGCTCTCTTGATATTTAGTTCATGAGCAAGTTTCTTCTGGTATTTTCTTACGTTTTTCCAAAAGGACTTATTCTTCCTATATCTCATTCTTACCAGAGCAGCTCCAGCATATAAATCAAAAGATTCTCCAACATCTATAGCCAATTTTTCCCGTAGATTGACAGTATTATTGATAGCTGAGAGATATGGTAAGAATGCTGTACTTACAGCACTATGAACAGTTACTTTATTTTTTTTACATACTTTGAGAAAAGAATCTGTTTGTTTTTCAGTCAATGACCAAGAAATAAAATTTAAATCACCTTTTCTATTATTGAGAGTGTTTTTTATTCTCTTTGAACCTAAACTCAATATGTACCTCAAAAATTGAATAATTTTGAACAATACTAGAACTAATTTAGTTTTAATTGCAGTGTTTGGAATCTTCTTTCTAACTTCTCTTGGAAAAAAATCACCTTTATACAAAGAAGCATCAAGTTTTTTTACTTCATCATCTGGATTAGATAAGAAATGAACTAAATCTCTAACTAGATAAACCATAGATAGACCATCAGCGAGTATATGCTGAGCACACAATATTAAGTCTGATCTATCCTTCGAACTGAGATAAGTTACTCTGAACAAAGGGAGATCCTTACTGTTCAAATCAAAAGGTTTGTTTAGATGTTCAACTGCAAACTTTTTTGTATATTCTTCATTTCGATAATCTTGAAAATTAATAGGAATAGCACCTACATCTTTTGAAGTTAACCCTATTTTTCCATCTTCACTTTTAATAATCCTTACTTTGAGTAGAGGATGCCTAACTTGAATTTTCTTGAAAGCGAGAATAAGCTCGTCTTGAGAGACTCTGCCTGAAATATGGAGAGTTACTACAATGTTGTAAGGTTGACCAGCAGCGTAATTAAGATACTCTATATCGTGAAGAGGACGAATCATTATTAATATAGGATATAATAGATATTTCTTTTTTTCCCTTGATATACAGTATTTTGCATAAAATATATAAACACCAAACTTTCAATAATTTCGTCACAAAATATAGGTGAAAACATGGTTTTATTGTTAATAAGCGGTATCTATGCAATCGTTTTGGGTCTTGGAATAATTGGATTATGGATTATGTTACTAGCAACTAGGCAAGTACCAGAATTAAAAACTGAAAAAATCGAAATAATTTTTCATATTACAGTAGAAAGTGTTATGGGAATTTTAAGTTTAGTAAGTGGAATTCTCCTGCTATTTAATCTAAACTGGGCAGTCTATCTTTTTATCTTGGCAATGGGTTTGGTAACCTATGCAGTAATTAATTCAGCAGGTTATTATGCTCAAAAGAAAGAATTAGCATTTGTAATAATGTTTGCAGTAATTTTAACAGTATCAACAACTTTAGTTATTTTGAATATGATTTCAATTTAAGAATTAGAAAACATAAAAAAACTTACTAACAGTAGCAAAATTGTTGCAAAAATGTATTTAGCTACTTTTTATATCATTTGAAAATATTAGTGTATTGAAGCTTATGGGTAAAAGGTATTGCTTTTTTTGTAGAGACTGTGAATTAAGATTAACCTTATTTGATGATGTCGGAAAAAATTCTCAAAATCGAATAGCTAACTATTATTGTCCCACTTGTGAAAAAATTGTCTACCATGATACATGTTTAACTTGTAATACTAAACTCAGCTTAATAGTAGATATACCGGAAAGTATTCTCCAAGGAGTTGAAGAGCGAGCACAGAATGGAGAATGTCCAAGATGCAAAAATGATCGAACGATTGTTGTTTTTCTTGGAGAATGGGAATAAGTTTTATAATTGTTCCAATAATCCAATTCCCATGAAATATAACCAAGTTACTGATAATGTTACTCAATTACAAATTGCTCAAGGTTCCAACATTGTATGTATTTCATTAGAGGATGAACTTATTTTCATCGACACAGGATTAAATACCATTGTTGCCAATGATTTTAGAAAACAAATGGAACAAAAATACCAGAAAAAAGCAAGTATGCTATTGATAACGCATGCCCATATTGACCATTTTCTCGGTATGAAAGCATTTTCTGATTGTACGATCGTAGCAGCTGAAGCAGCACAACAAAGATTTTCTAGATTTGTCGGTTTACAATTTACGGATGAAATAATAGAAAATATGAGTAAAATATTTCCATCCATAAAAACGGCAGTTACTGTGGCTAAAATATCTAAACCTCATTTATGGGTAAAAGAGAGAAAACCTTTTGGACCTAATGAGGAAATTTTATTCGAAGTTAAAGGAGGTCATTCTAGTTGCTCCTCAACGATTTTTTACAAATCTGACAAAATTCTTATGGTTGGAGATTTAATCCAAGCTAAAGTATGTC
>Ga0315555_1003848_pt1 | contig 10270 bp, 8 predicted proteins | sample SalMarSW160380MG_FD_202113 | JGI IMG/M metagenome (GOLD analysis project Ga0315555, IMG submission 202113) | Salt marsh sediment microbial communities from the Plum Island Ecosystem LTER, Massachusetts, United States - Salt Marsh Sediment SW1603-80 ...
TATGGGGTATTTCCAATATTTTTCAATTAGCATCCGGATACCATTGAAGGTAATGTTAAAGGTTGAATTAGACGACCAAAATTCGTATCTATAATTAACAAGATGCGTCGGAGTTCCGCGCCGTATTAATTTGAAGCGGAATGTATTAAGCGACCTTCTGAGGAAGTTTAAAAAAGGTATGTTATCATGCTGTTAGGTGCTCATATGTCGATTGCGGGAGGTGTTTATAATGCCGTTATCGACGGCAAAAGGGCTACTTGCGATGTTATTCAGATTTTTACCAAGCAATCGAATCAATGGAAAGCCAAAGAATTGACCGGTGACGATGTCGAGCGATTTTTCACCGAGCAGAAAGAGACCGGCGTCAAAGTTGCCTGCGCTCATGACAGTTATTTGATTAATCTTGCATCGCCCGATGAAGCTTTATTCGCAAAATCGTGTGGTGCTTTTAAAATCGAACTGGAGCGCTGCGACCGATTGAAAATCAAGCAGCTGGTAATGCACCCGGGCTCGCATGTCGGTTCGGGTGAGGAAACGGGCCTAAAAAGGATTGGCTCGGCGATTAACAAAATTTTCGATCAGCTTCCTGACAGTAAAACGTCCGTGTGTCTTGAAACGGTCGCCGGTCAGGGGACAAATCTTGGATATAATTTCGAGCAACTGGCGCAGATTATCGATTTGGTTGAAGATAAAACAAGGCTATCGGTCTGTCTGGATACGTGTCATGTTTTTGCGGCCGGATATCCGCTGCAGGATCCGGGAGAGTATCGCAAGACCATGAAAGAATTTGATAATATCCTCGGTTTGAAACGGCTGAAAATAATTCATTTTAACGATTCCAAAAAACCGTTTGCTTCAAAGAAGGATCGTCACGAACATATCGGCGAGGGTGAGCTGGGATTAGAGCCGTTTAGAAATATTTTAAACGACCATCGGTTGGACAAAGTACCTAAGATACTTGAAACGCCCAAGAGCGAGGATCTGCACGAGGATATTGAAAATCTGAAGCTATTGCGTTCGTTGATTGATAAGAAAAAAGGATAAGTTAAAGATTGCGATATCGGCAGTTATAAATAGGATTTGGTCTTGCCAGATGAAACATCGTATAATACAATACAAACGTGTGTTAAAACCGGTGAAACGATGATATGAAACTGGGAATCATAGGACTGCCGCAATCGGGTAAGACAACTCTTTTTAATGCCGCCTCCGGCCAGGAGGAGCCGGTCGGTGACTATTCAAGGGCTGTTCACCAAGGTATCATAAAAGTCCCCGACGAGCGGCTTGATAATCTGGCGACAATTTTTAATCCGAAAAAAGTTACCCATGCCGAAATAGAATTTCTTGATGCCGGAGGTTTTGCCGAGGCGAAAAAGAAATCCAAAGGTGAGCATGATATTGTCCATGACCTGCGAATGATGGATGCGCTGATTGTTGTCATCGATGATTTCAGTCCCAATGCGACGCCGGAGCAGGATTATCAAAAAGTCCTTAACGAGCTGGCCTTCGCCGATCTTGTACTGATAGAAAATAACGTCGGCAAATTGGAACGGGCTATAAAGCTGACCGGCAAGCGTGAGCGGGCCAAAGAGCTCGAAGTTTTGAAGAAGTGCCATAAGGCGCTGAATAATGAGACTTTGCTTTTTGATATTGGTTTGTCAGATGAAGATAAGAAGGCAATTGCCATCTACTCGTTTCTGACTTTAAAACCCCAACTATTGACCTTTAATATATCGGAAATCAGTCTGCCGAATCATGCCGAGATATATGACGGCTATAAAAAATATCGTAAGGCCGGGATTCGGGATATTTCCGTAATCTGCGGCAAGATTGAAATGGAACTGGCTTCGCTTTCCGACGAGGACCGGGGGGAATTTTTGCAAGAGTTAAATATCTCCAGTCCGGTGATTGAAAAGTTTATCCAGCGTTCATATAGTCTGTTGGGTCTTATTTCTTTTTTTACACTGGGCGAACCGGATTGTCATGCATGGACGATAAAAAAGGGAACGACGGCGCGCAAGGCGGCCGGAGAAGTACATACCGATTTCGAGCGTGGTTTCATTCGCGCGGAAGTCGCTTCATACGAAGATTACATGCAGTACCGGAAATTATCGGAGTTGAAAGCGGCGGCGAAACTTCATGTAGAGGGAAAGGAATATATCGTGCAGGATGGCGATGTTATCCTGTTTTTGTTTAATGTTTAATTAATGTGATTACGGCCGATATCTAAGATAGAAGGGTGTATTTTGGACGAAGTCAGCAGCAAAAAAAATATTGGAAATCCCCGCAGGACACTGATCGTTCCCGTTTTGCCGGTTAAAGGGATGACGGTTTTTCCGAACCTGGTCGTACCATTAATAGCCAATGAACAAAAACAGGGACGGCTGATTGATGAAGCTCTGATGCATGGGAGTACGGTCGGCATCTTTCTTCAGAAGGATCAGTCCAAAGAGGATCCCCGCGCTGGTGATATTTACACCATCGGGACATCGGGTAATATATTAAAAATGTTACGTTTTCCGGATGGTACCATTCGTTTTTTGGTGCAGGGTATTTCGCGGATAAAAGTGATAAAATTTCTCAGAGATAAACCGTATCTGACCGCCGAGGTGGAACAGATTAAAGATATTATTCTCGATCCGATGCGGACCGAGGCGCTTCAGAGAAATCTTGTCGAACAGTTGAAAAAAGTCGTCGATTTATCACCCAATCTATCGGAGGAGCTTTATATCTCGGCCATAAATCAGAATTCCGCATCGAAACTGGCCGATTTGATAGCCTCTAACTTGAGTTTTCCGGATAATGAGAAACAGCAAATAGTCGAAGAGGCCGATGTTTATGCACGGATGGAAAAGCTGTTGATGATTATCAACAAAGAAATCCAGGTTCTGGATATTTCCAAAAAAATACAGAGTGATGCACAGTCGGAACTGGGTAAGATGCAGCGGGAGTTTATTCTTCGCGAGCAACTCAAGGCAATCCGGAAAGAGCTGGGCGAAAAAGACGATCGTGCCGAAATCGATGAATTCGATCAGAAAATAAAAGAAGCTAAAATGCCGGAGGCGGCCGAGGAAGCCGCGCGCAAAGAGCTCGACCGTCTTTCGAAAATGAATCCAGCCTCGGCGGAGTATACCGTCTCACGAACTTATCTGGACTGGCTGGTTACTCTACCGTGGTCGAAATCGACGATTGATATTCTGGATATTAAAAAAGCCAAAAAGATTCTGGATGAAGATCATTATGATCTGGATAAAGTCAAAGACCGGATTCTCGAGTATCTTGCGGTCCGCAAATTAAAAAGTGATGTCAAAGGCCCCATCCTCTGTTTTGTCGGCCCGCCGGGTGTGGGAAAAACGTCGCTGGGGCGTTCGATTGCCCGGGCGATGGGCCGTAAATTCGAAAGAATATCGCTTGGCGGTATGCGTGACGAGGCCGAAATACGGGGGCATCGCAGGACATATATCGGGGCGTTGCCGGGTCGTATTATCCAGAGCATCAAACGCGCCGGATCGAGAAATCCGATTATTATGCTCGATGAGGTCGATAAAATCGGTTCCGATTTCAGGGGGGATCCGTCAAGCGCTTTGCTTGAGGTCCTCGATCCGGAACAGAACGATACTTTTTCGGATCATTACCTTGAAGTGAGGTTTGATTTGTCGAAAGTAATGTTTATAACGACGGCTAATCTGCTTGATCCGATTCCGCCGGTCCTTCGGGACAGAATGGAAATTATCAGAATTCCCGGCTATACCGACATGGAAAAACTGGAAATAGCCAAGAGGCATCTGATTCCCAAACAGTATGATAATCATGGATTACCGAAGGGCCGATTAAAATTCAAGGATTCGGCGATTCTGGAATTGATCGACGGCTACACACGCGAATCGGGGCTTCGCAATCTGGAGCGGGAAATCGCTTCGGTATGTCGAAAAGTTGCAAGGAAAATTGCCGCCGGATCGCGGCGAAATTATACGGTCGCAAAAGAAGATATGGATAAGTATCTCGGTCCGCATAAATTCACGAAAGAAGTTGTCTCGCGAAGCGGCCAGGTCGGGGTCGTACCGGGTCTGGCCTGGACATCGGTCGGCGGGGAGATATTATATATTGAAGCGACGGCCATGAAAGGCAAAAGGGAATTGACGCTGACCGGGCACCTCGGCGATGTCATGAAAGAATCCGCCATGGCGGCGCTGTCCTATGTCCGCACCAATCTTGATACACTCGGCATCGATCCCGATTTTTGCGATACGCATGAGATACATATTCATGTGCCCTCGGGCGCGACACCCAAAGACGGTCCCTCAGCCGGTATCACGATGGCGGTGGCGCTGGCTTCGCTGCTGTCCGGTCGTCCGGTAAAACCTCTTCTGGCCATGACCGGTGAGATTACATTACGCGGAGAGGTACTGCCAATCGGCGGTGTCAAAGAGAAATTGCTGGCGGCCTATCGGGCCGGCGTAAAGACCGTAATTTTGCCGGAGGAAAATAGAAAGGACATGTCGGAAGTTCCTCCGGAGATAAAAAAGATTGTCAGGTTTAAATTCGTCTCCGACGTCGGCGAAGTTCTGAGATTGGCTCTTGATAAAAAAACGAACAATAAGAAAAAGACAACCGGGATACGAAAATCAGCCGGAAAGAAATAAGCATGAAGCTTGTTACCGCTGAGATAATGCGTGCCATTGACGGCGAAACAATAAATAATCGGGGCGTCCCCGGACCGGAGTTGATGGAAAACGCCGGCCGAGGAATCGCCGAACGTATCCGCGATCAGATTCTCGATGATCCTCACGGCAAAAAGATTGTTATCTTTTGCGGCAAGGGTAACAATGGCGGGGACGGATTTGTTGTCGGGCGGTATTTGTTTCAATGGGGTGCGGAAGTAGTAGTTTATTATCCGGCACCAATCGATAAGCTCTCGAGTGACGCCCGATTAAATTTTGACCGTGCAACCCGATTAAATATCGTCATAAATCCGATCGAATCTGTCGGGCAGCTTCCGCAGTCCATTGAAGCCGATTATATAATCGATGCTATTTTCGGAACCGGTTTTTCCGGGGCGCCGCGGGGTTTGTTGAATGAATTTATCGAATATATCAATCGGCAGGGAATTCCCGTCGTCGCCGTCGATTGTCCTTCGGGATTGAATGTCGATACCGGCAATCATGAAGGTGCGGTTATCGAGGCGGAGTATACGTACACGCTGGCGCAACCGAAAATCGGGATGTACTATTCACCGGGGCGGGAACTATCCGGTATCATCGAGGTGGTTCCGATCGGTATCCCCGATGATGTTATCGCGCAATTTGACATCAATGAAAATTTGATTACTCCGGAGCTGATCGAATCGCTTCTGCCGGTGAGAAAACCGGACGGGCATAAGGGCGATTTCGGTAAGTTGTTTATTCTGGCCGGATCGACCGGCTTGACCGGGGCGGCGACACTGGCAGCCAACGCTGCGGCGCGAAGCGGTCTGGGGCTGGTAACGGTCGGCTGTCCGCACTCATTGAATCATATTCTCGAAATGAAATTAACGGAAGCAATGACCTATCCGCTGCCGGACGTCGCCAAAAAAGGCGCCCTGGCCAAACGCGGTCTGGGCGAGGTACGAAAGAAAATAAAAGAAAGTGATGCGGTGATTATCGGTCCCGGAATCGGCAGGCACTTTGAAACCCGTGATTTGATACATCGACTGGTCGCCAAACTCGATAAACCGGCTATAATCGACGCGGACGGTCTGAATGCATTTGAAAAGGACCGAGAAGCATTGATATCGGAACATACGAAATTCGTCCTGACCCCGCACCCCGGCGAGTTTCAGCGATTGATTGACGAAGATATTTCCGAAGATATGTATGACCGTTTTAATCTTATTCGCGATTACGCTCATAAGTACAACTCGGTAATTGTATACAAATCGTCACCATCTTTAATAGTCGATTCGATGGGTCAATTGTTTTTGAGTCCGACCGGCAACAACGGCATGGCCACCGGCGGGACCGGCGATGTGCTTTCGGGAATTATCGGGTCATTTCTGGCGCAGGGGGTCAGCCCTCTGGGCAGTGCTATCTGCGGTGTATATATTCATGGCCTATGCGGCGACATCGCCGCCGCCGAGTATGGTGAACGTTCGATGATTGCCGGAGATTTGATCGACTTCCTCCCCGAGGCCTTTCGGTTGATTGAATCGTACGAATAAAGGGAAATTACTTGTTCGCCTTAGCGCTTTTTGGCCAAAAGATGATCAATGCCAAGTATAGGCAACGAAGGTATCAATCCGGCATAACCCAATATTTTATAAAAGAATGGTCTGTTCATCTCTCGGATAAAGACTCTACTCCCTGCAAGGGAATTCCATCCTTCGATATGGAACGAAATTCGCACCATCCAAATGTTATCCGCTTTTTCGAGTAAATACCGTGTTCCGCCTTTACCATTACCAAAACTCACAGCCGCAATAAACAACTCCAAGGTGTGATAGCCGCCACAAGCGGTAGAATAATGATATCCGATTCTTTCAAAGGGACCTTCAAAAGCTACGCCAAACTCTCCCCCCCAATCCAAATCGCGATATTCTATTTCATCTCTTTTCAATTTGATTTTTGATAATTTCGCTGCCGTATAAAAGGATGGGTAGAAATTCTGTTTTGTACCGCTGTAATACCGATACCCAACTCGGAATGGTTCGGAAAATGCGAAATTTTTACCCAAACCACTCCAAGATGTTGAAAACGATAATCTACTTTTCGCGAAATTGAATTCCCACGACAGCCCATATCCTAAAAACAAGCCCTCATCATTAAGCGGTGAATCGAAACTGGATTTAAAATAACCAAAACTGGGGTAAAATAATTCCATCCCCCATCCTGAATAGTAGGGAGATATGTACTCATCGTTGTCGAGAGTTATATTATTACCTGTTGAATCGGTTAAGTATCCAGTCGCCTCGCAGGACCAAAGCGTCACGTACTCTGAATCAAGGGGAATTTTAATATCTCCATCCAGATAAATACGATTCTTTTTTTTACTAACAGAACGCCACTCGTTATTAAAGGGGACAACTTCATTGTTACGAAAAATAGTTACATAATTAATCGTGTCATTAAATCCATTAACATCAATCTTAATAGCAATCTTTTCACCTATATGGCATGAATACGCACCGCCAATCGATAATTTGACAGAATCGGGCTCGAATTTATTTGGTGTAAGATGATAGTGCAAGTACAGAGTATCATTTTTCTCAAATGACTTAACTTCTCCCAGGAAATGCGACTTCCCCCCTAATGGATTCGCGAATGCGGGGACAATGAAAATTGAATTACAAACAATAAGAAATGCAAGCCAAATACGCATGGATTTGCCGTATGAAAAGAGCTTCAATACTCCAAAATTTCCACCAAAAGGAATTTGTATTAATTTTAACATGGTTTCCTCCCAATTCCACATCACACCTAAAACGCCAGGCCAATACGGACGCCTAAAGAGAACTGCATGCTGGTAAATTCGTGGGGGATGTTTTCCGAGATGTCGCCCGTATCATCATAATTATCAGAAATCGGATCATCGCCGTACCATCTTTGTTTCTGTTTGGTCGATACACTTAAAATGCTAAAATCGGCGCTCGTGCCTATAAAAGGCCTTAATCCCGGATTATTGTGATTAAGCACCAAATTAAATTCAACCGATGAATAAAAGCCGGGTCCGGTTCCGGACGCATCTGAAATTTTATTTCGGAGAATGTGATCATCAATGTCGGAAGCAAAAACATGCATGTAACTGACGGATAATTCGAATTGAGCTTGAGGATTGAATTGTACATCGTACAAAATACCGATTGACGGCTGATGGTAGATTGCTTTATAGTCCAGAGCATGAACAGTCGAATCAATATTGTGCAGCGGCGGCGGAGAAAATCTGAGATCATACTGCCATCCCCTAACGTTGACAATATTCTGGACAATTCTCTGGTACCTGTAACCAGCCACGGCATAAGTAACCGCTTTTTCCCATCCATAGATTCGCCGCCCCACTTGAATGGCTATCATGTCATAATCAAACTTGACATCAGATTCGGTATAACTCCATTCGAAACCGGCTCCGCCGAGGGGCGTGATCCAGTCCTCATCCGTCATAACACTCGGGGGATCATTTATATTCCGCGAATAAGCGGCATTGGCAAACCATACCCGGCGACCGGAAATATCGGAGTACATTTCCATCTTAATTCCGCCATACATGGCCTTCAGCGGGAACTTAAGCTCGCTCTTGGCGGTACCTACGATGGCGCCGGTGGAATCGACGAGATAGACATTATCCATGGTATAAGTCGTATGTCCAAAACCGAAATTAAATACAGGTGCGAAAGAAAAATGAATTCCGTCTTCCGCCATGAGCGGCTGGCAGATAAACATTATAAGAATTATTATGCGACCCAATTTCATAAACGGTTTTTCCGCAAATAAATTTAAGACAATATATGTATTCAATGGCCGTATGCAATTAAAAAGTATTATATTATCCTTTTACACATGAATAATATCGAACAATTCCGACAAGGTCGTAATCTTATAATCGGCATCGTATTTGAATCTTCCCTTGCGATTTATCAGGACCGATTTGATTTTCGTTCGGCGCGCCGTCTCCATATCCACACGATTGTCGCCGACGAAAAATATCTCCGAATAAGGTTCGCGGCAATGCTTAAGGACTTCCTTGACCATTTTTTTATGCGGTTTGTAAGCCCCGACATTGCTGGATATGATTAAATCTTCGAAGTAATCATAAATACCGAACATCTTTAGTTGCTCAACAAGAACGTCGGCATCGGCATCGCTGCAGATTATCATTTTGACATTTTTTGTTTTTAATTTTTCCAGAGTCGGGATTGTATCATCGAATAGCGAGGCATCTCTGAGGTGATTCAGGCGATAATATTTTTCGGATTCGGCGCTTAAGTCAGGGAGATTGAATTTTTCGGCGGCCATTTTGACGGTGATGGCGATGATTTCTCTGACAGTGTAAAAGCGATCGATATTTTCGTTTTCATAGTACAGCATGAAACTGTCGACTAAATATCTGAATATTTCGTCCTTCCTTTCGGGGTCGAGTATTTCGGCGAAAAAAGTCAGGGTCGATTTGGTGGTGACAATCGTCCCGCCGACATCAAAAAATATGGTGTGAGCCATGCCGCGCGGTCAGCCTTCTTTGATATTTTGGAAAAGCTGCCGGACTCTGGATTTTATTTCGTCACGGATTCTGGCGAATTCAATCCGGCGTGTCTCTTCTGAGGGGTACAGTCTGCCCGGATTTTCGATATCCCAGTGATAATGAGTCTTGTCGGGCGGTATTACCGGGCAGTTATCGCGGGCCGAGTTGCATAGGGTAATTACATAATCGGCCCATTGAATCATTTCGCTTGTGAGTAAATCGGATGTATGTTCGGATATATCTATGCCGGCTTCATTCATAATTTTGATTGTCATCGGAAGCACGCCGACAGGAGATATGCCGGCCGATTTGATTTCGAATTTTCCGTTAGAAAGCGCCCGTCCGAATCCTTCGGCCATCTGAGAGCGGCACGAATTCCCGGTGCAAACAAAGAGGATATTTATCATGGGTTATTTTTTATGATTGATTCGCGCCGTGGCATTTTTTGTATTTTTTGCCCGAGCCGCAGGGGCAGGGGTCATTGCGGCCGATCTTTTGACCCTGACGCTTGAATGGTTTGGCTTTGCCGCGTTCAGCGGCGGCTGCCATCGGATTGGCTTCTTCGCTTTGTGTCGCCGAGCCGAAACCCATCCCGACCGATTCCTGGTGTGACGCGACGACGTTGCCATGCTGGGCCTCGCGGCGCCGTTCCTCGCGTGATTTTTCGGGAACGTTTACCTGAAGCTTGAAGACCATGCTGACGATATCTTTGTCGATAACGTCGATTAAATCGCTGAATATCCGGAATGATTCGCGCTTGTATTCGACCAGCGGGTCACGCTGACCATACGCCCGTAAACCGATGCCGGTCTTGAGTTGATCCATCTCGTACATGTGATCACGCCAGTGGCGATCGATCGTCATCAAAACGGCGTACCTCTCGAGCCTGCGCATGATTTCGTCGCCGTACGCTCTTTCTTTCTGACCGTAGAAAGTCATCACCGCCTTTTGTACCTGCCCGAACAGTTTTTCGCGTGTCAGGTCGGGAATATCCTCCTTTTTGAAATCGATATTCAATAGATAAATATTCCTGGCCTCTTCGGCGAATTCCTGCAAGCTCCAG
>Ga0315555_1003849_pt1 | contig 10270 bp, 9 predicted proteins | sample SalMarSW160380MG_FD_202113 | JGI IMG/M metagenome (GOLD analysis project Ga0315555, IMG submission 202113) | Salt marsh sediment microbial communities from the Plum Island Ecosystem LTER, Massachusetts, United States - Salt Marsh Sediment SW1603-80 ...
CCCTGCAGGATTCCTATGGTGTGTCCCGCGTTAAGAGGCATGGGAGCCGATACGGTTGATTCAAAGATAGACCAGGCCACCGGTCCCTGCAGTCCCCACTCTTTAGGCACCCTGACATTATCAAAATAGGTGGAGGTGTTCCTGTCGGCCTGCATGCCGCATTTAACCTCGAATTTACCGTGGGAAACTCCCTCCCAGGGTTCGGGCACGTAAATCAGGGCGAAGGCGTCTTTCCCCATCTTCGGGTCTATATTGCATATCACGCAATTGAGGTCTGACACGCCCGCATTGGACGCCCAGAACTTGTTGCCGTTGATAACCCACTCATTACCTTCGAGTTTAGCCCTCACTCCTATCGTCTTGCCTTCATTCGTTATGTTCTCGATGTCGCAGGCGGACTCGGATTCACTCATGTTAAAGCAGGCGGCTTTATGTTCCTTACCGACGAACGCGGGCGCAAACTCATCGAGCACCGCTTTCGCCCACGCCTTCGCCTCCGGAGTGGGCGCCATGAGGTAGGCCAGGGTGGCCGGCGTCCAGCCCCAGTCGGTAACGGCGCTGTGCATGCTTATGCCGTAATCGCCGCGCGCAATCTGCTCCTGCTTCAAAGCTCCGGCTACTATGGAGAGCATCTCGTTGCCGCCGTAATCTTTCGGTATCATATTTGTCTGGCAGCCAAGGTCAACCTGTAATTTTTTCAGGATAGGGTTAATAAGTTCTTCATGGGTTACGTCATCGTCAATTTTATCACGAACCGGTATAATTTCTTTGTCCACAAAATCAGAAATCACCTTCTGCATCATTCGTGCTTCTTCATCGACGAAACACTCCGGGTACTGCAATTTATACCATTGACTGGTCTGGTCTAACATACGTTTCCCCCTTTAAAAATTAAGTTCCTGGTTGGCTATCCGCATCCGGTATCAGCTGTTGAAAGGCCATGCGTACCGATGGGAATGCTACTATAAACACTTGAATTTGTCAACAAAGCCCGGCCTTAAGGCATTAGCCGCGTACCACGGTTTTACATAATGTATGCGTTAATTGTGACTATGTTATTACTATACTTGACAAAGCGTTTACGGCTATGTTATACAATCAGCAGTAAAATCCTACCCGCAAACGAGAAAACGCGCATAGAAAAAATCACCCGGGCTGAATATTAAATAACAAAATCACGTACACGTTTGCCCATGCGGACCAAATATTTCTACAATTGAGAGGAGGCCCGATTATGTGATATGTTATAACAGGCTAAAAGGCAAATTTATGCGAATAGCGGAGGTATTTTAATATGTGGAAGAGGTTGAGAGTACCTGGTTTACTGCTGTTAGTTAGTACCGTAATTATAGCTGCGCTTATCGGCGGATGTGCCGAACCGGCACCGGCACCTGCGCCGGCCCCCGCACCCGCGCCGGAACCTGCACCGGCCCCCGCGCCGGACATTCCTAAAGAAATTCTTATCGGTGATACTGTTTCTTATACAGGCCCTTATGCGGTATTTGGAGGGGTATCAAGCTTCGGAACAGAAGCAGCTGTCGAGGATATCAATAAAAAGGGCGGTATATACGTAAAGGAATACGATACCAGAATACCCGTCAGGTGGATAACCCGCGACTGCGAGAGTGATCCGTTAAAGGTTGGGCCTCTCACCGAAGACCTGATTTTAAATGATAAGGTAAACTTCCTCGGAGGGCATTTTGAGGTACCCACTCTGCGCCAGGGTACCGCGATGATAGCGGAAAAATATAAGATTCCGGCCGTATTCGGTGTGGGCACTTACGAAGCCTGGTTAGGCATACGTGAAGCGGCCGCCGCGCCCTGGAACTATAGCTGGGCGTTCGGTTTTTCCATCGGCACCCCGGCTGCGCCGGATGACTTCCGGGCGGAACAGCCCGGTTTCCTGATGATGCCTACATGGTTCGGCGCGCTGGCTGCCTTCGCCGAGGATACCAACAAGAAAGCGGCTGTCTTTGCCTTTGATGACCCCGACGGCAGAGGCTGGTACATGGGATTCACCGGTGCTGTCGCCGAGCAGGGCTATGAATGCTACCGCGCCGCCGACCAGTTTGGCATCTATCCCCCCGGAACAAACGATTTTTCGTCCCTGATACAGGAATGGAAGAATGCCGGCTGTGAGATACTCTGGGGCAATTGCCCGGCACCCGATGTCGGTACGGTGCTGAAACAGTGCATGGTACAGGGCTTTGAACCCAAGGTTGTTTTCGCGACCAGGGGCGCCATGTTCTATCAAGAGATAGTATCCTGGGGCGGCGACCTTGCGGACGGCGTCGGCATGGAGGTCTACTGGACACCGTCCATGATTAACGCCGAAGGTATCGATGGCCAAACGCCGCAGACCCTGGCGGACAGATGGTATGAAACCACCGGAGAACCGCTGGCACAGGGCATTGGATGGAATTACGCGGTGGCCCAGACACTGTTTGATGCTATCGAAAGGGCAGGCACCCTCGATGCGGATGCCGTTAACAAGGCATTAGGTGAAACCGACCTGGTTACTATGTGGGGACGCGTCTTATTTGAAAAAGACTCGCAGTTCCAGCGAGTACCCTGCCAGTTCGGTCAGTGGCAAAAGACGGACGAAGCCTGGGGATGGGAAGCACCGATAGTCTTCTCTTACAACGATTTCATGCCGGCTACGGCAGAGCTTATTTTCCCCAAACCCTGGGACTAATTGAAGTATCAGTAAATATCTAATAGGGCCCGGGCTTTATACCGGTCCGGGCCCTGTTGGGTCTAAACGTATTCAGGAACGGCATAGCTGTCTATGACTGACGGCATCCGCTGGTTCATAATGACAAGGACGTGAGTATGGAATCGCCGATTCTTTCAGTAGCGCGTATTTACAAGCATTTCGGAGGGTTGGCGGCGGTTAGAGATATAAGTTTTAGTATTCAGACAGGTGAAGTCCTGGGGCTGATGGGACCGAACGGTGCTGGTAAGTCGACATTACTAAACATTATATCCGGTGAATACAGGCCGGATGCCGGAACGGTACATTATCGCGAGCATGATATCACGAGACTCTCCTCGCACAGGATTTGCCATCTGGGTATTGCCCGTACGTATCAGATTCCTCAACCTTTTATCAATATGACAGTACAGGAAAATGTCATGGTGGCTGCGCAATACGGGAATGGCCTGTGCGTAAGCGATGCGGAAAGCGAATCCTGTCAGATACTGGACGTTGTAAACCTGGCGGAGAAAAAGGATATAGTCGCCAGGAATCTGGCGGCGATAACCCTGAAGAGACTCGAACTGGCCAGGGCGCTGGCCACCGGCCCGGAGGTACTCCTGCTTGATGAAGTCGGTGCGGGGCTGACCGAAGAGGAAATACCGCAGCTGCTGGAACTCCTGCAAAATATACGCGGCTACGGGATAGCCATGATACTCATAGAACACGTTATGAAGGTAATGACGAAGGCGGTCGACAGGATTATCGTAATGGACAAGGGTATGAAAATCGCCGAGGGAGCGCCGGACGAGGTGATGGAAGACAGAAAGACCATCGAGGCCTACTTGGGCGAAGTATCATGAATAAAAGGACATCTTCCGCTATTAAGTTAAGTCAGGGAAAATATCGCCGATAAATGACTGAAGATATATTGCTGAAAGTCAGCCACGTAGATGCATTTCACGGGAGCTTCCAGGCCTTATGGGACGTATCTCTGACGGTAAAACCCGGGGAGATTGTCGCTATTATAGGCGCCAACGGGGCCGGTAAGTCCACCCTTTTAGACACGATTTCGGGTCTGGTGCATCCGGCGAAAGGCAGCATCGAATTCGAAGGGGAAGTCATCTCCGGCATGGAACCCTTCAACGTAGTCGGACTCGGCATTTCCCAGACCCCGGAAGGGAGAAGGATTTTCCCGGACCTGACGGTCCTGGAGAACCTGATTATCGGGTCTTACAATCGCCGGGCCAGGCCCGAACGGGAGAATAACCTCCGGAGGGTCTACCAGTTCTTCCCCGTACTGGACGAAAGAAAGTCACAGATGGCCAGGACATTAAGCGGCGGCGAGCAGCAGATGCTGGCTATAGGACGCGGTTTAATGTCGAACCCCAGGCTTATGCTCCTTGACGAAATGTCTCTGGGTCTGGCGCCTATCGTGGTTAACGAGCTTTACAAGGTGTTAAGAGAAATCAGGGATAGAGGTATCACCATATTATTTGTAGAGCAGAACGTCAGGCGGAGCCTCAACGAGGCAGACAGGGCGTATATCATGGAAGCCGGACGCGTTATTTTAAGCGGCAATGCCGCCGAACTCCGGGGAGAGGAACGGGTTAAGAAGGCCTATTTTGGCACCTGAAAATAGTGAGGATACGTCATAGATGACTTTGTTAGCTGATTTAGCAACGCCGCTGGTAATGGGCGTGCTGCTGGGCGGATTATATGCCGTAATTGCGCTGGGTCTATCGCTCGTTTTCGGGGTTGTTAAGGAAATTAACATTGCCCACGGAGACCTAGTCATATTAGGGAGCTATTTCGGTTATGTCGCGATGACCGTTCTCGGGATAGACCCGATTTTAAGTCTGGTTATCGGCATGCCCCTTTTATTCGGGTTAGGTTTCGTTATCCAGAAATACCTACTGAACCGCGCCTTCAGAATATCGGTGGATGCCACCTTAATTATCGCTTTCGGTATTTCTATAATCCTGCAAAACACCTATCAGCTATTATGGACGCCGCTATCGCGCGGGCTGACCACCTCCTATGCGTTAGCCAGTTTCTCCGCCGGGCCGATTCATGTCCCGCTGACATATCTGCTGGACTTTATTGTCGCCATTATTGTCATGTTATTACTACGGACATTCCTGATGAAGACGTACCTGGGAAAGGCTATCCGGGCCGCCGCCCAGGACAGGAAGGCAGCCCACCTGATGGGAATCAACACCGACCAGGTTTACGCCTACACGTTCGGCATCTCTGCGGTGCTGGCGGCCGTAGCCGGCATTTTCCTCGGGCTCACTTTTTCCTTTACCCCGGTATCCGGTATGTCTTTTCTGCTAATCGCCCTTGGCATCGTTGTTTTAGGCGGTATGGGGAGTATAACGGGCACTTTTGTCGGGGGAATCGCCTTCGGCCTGGCGCAGACACTCGGAGGTTATTTCCTGGGTCTTGCCGCCCAGATGCTGGTGGCATATGTTATGGTTCTCGTGGTACTGGCCTTGATTCCGAAAGGTATATTCGGTCGCTAGGAGGAATATGAAAATCGCCGTTCGCCGACCTCAAATAAGGCTGATGTCTCTGGCAGCAATCATCCTTATACTGGTCCTCTTTCCATTTATAGGCGTGCCGCGTGTCTGGCTCCTCTATCTCTTTATGTTCTTTATCTACCTGGCAATGGCGAATATGTGGAATCTGCTGGCCGGTTACAGCGGCCTGATATCTTTGTGCCCGGGCGCTTTTGTGGGGCTGGCCGGCTATACCATGGCTATACTAACGTGGCTCGGCTGGCCTTACTATATCGGGATAATACTCGGAAGTGTCGTAGCGGGGTTGTTCGCCTTAATCATATCCTTCCCCGTCTTCCGTCTCAAAGGCATATACTTCGCCATCGGGACGCTGGTATTGCCGGAGGTATTGAGATATGTCTTTATTATCTGGGCGCCGGTGGGCAAGCCTATATACGGTGGAGGGGCGGGATATACGGTAAAGGGGGTGGCCGAGGTTACTCAAGCGCAGGTGTACTGGATGGCTTTAGCCATCGGCGTTGCCTCTATTTTCCTGATGAGATATATCCTGCGTTCTAAATTCGGGTCCGGGCTGGCGGCAATCCGTGATAACGATGCTACGGCAGCGAGCTCCGGGATTAACGTTTATAAATTAAAGGTATTTTCATTTGTCATTTCCGCGTTCGTGACCGGTCTTGCCGGGGCAGTCTTTTACATTTTTCAGGGTTATATTGAGCCGGCCAGCGCCTTCAGCGTGCGGTGGCTGATTATCATAATGCTGGCCACCGTCATCGGCGGAGAAGGCATTGAAGAAGGGCCTATCCTCGGTGCGATTGTAGTGGTATTTTTATATTTCCTGCTGGCAAGATATGCCGAAATCAGCCTCATCATACAGGGTGTAATACTGGTAGGCATAATGCTGCTGGCGCCGCAGGGCATCATGGGCACTTTACGTAAGATACCTGCTTACCGCACCCTGATAAAAGTGGTAAAGGGGAAATAAGCCGGGTATCAGGAATGCCGCGGAAACAGCCGTTAAAATCCCCGCTTGAAGATATCCACGGCGGCCTTATCGGTAGAGCCGGCAACCCCCTCGTCACGACTGGCGAATTGAATGGCGCCGGTAGGGCACATTTCCACGCATTTGGGACTGCCCCCGCAGACGTCGCAGAGCAGCACTTCCTTCTCCGGCGTCTGTACAATCGCCGAGAACGGGCAGGCGGACACGCATAAACCGCAGTTGTTGCATTTCTCTTTATCTATGGTTACCCAACCCGTCCGCGCGTCTTTGGTAATCGCTTTGCGGCGGCACGCCTCGATGCAGGCGGGCTTCTTACAGTTCAGGCATATGCGCGGGAGCATCAGGCCATCCATCACCAGCCGCTGGACTGATATTCTTGCCTTGGCGGGATTGGGCTGTTTTTCTTTAACCATCGAACAGGCCAGCTGGCAGAGGCCGCAGCCAGTGCAGAATTCGGCGCGTATGAAAAAGGTCTTCTGTTCCATTATTTTACTCTCCTGGCGGGTTAAAGTAAGTGCGTGGGCTCTTTATCCAGCTTGAACCTTGCCAGCGTCTCCGGGGTAGGGGTGCCTTCTCCGGTCCAGCCGCGGATTTCGTAATATTCGTCCAGCGCCCGGTTGTACTCGTCGCGGTCGAGTTTCTCGCCCTTCAACGGTTCCAGGGGCTGCGGCTGAAAGTATATGGAAGGCGGTATGTCGTGTTCCCGGAGGGCTCCGGTCTCGCGCTTTATGAACATTCTTTGCAGGTTCCAGGTCCTTTCTCCCGCTTCCATCAGTTTTTCCGGAGTCATGTCCCAGCCTTTGACGGCGTTAATCGTCTCGCAGAAATTGCCGTAATTCAGGTTATGCGTGGAGCCGGGCCAGATGGTGGCAAATTTGCAGTAACCGAGGGAATCGATAACGGTGGTGAAGTTCTGCGTCCAGGCAGCCATCCATGCCTTGCCGTCCCAGGAGTTAAGGGCTGAAGCGATAGGCCTGCCGTATATCTTTTCCAGCACTTCCGGCGGCATGCCGAAAAACTCCAGCGAGCACCTGCCTTTGAGATGGTCGCTGCCGCGGTTGGCGGTGGCTTCGCCGAGCGCCGTCGCCCGGGCGGCGCGGAAGTTTTGCGGGCTTTCGTGCATCATGCCGCGCTGGACATACAGGTATTTCTCGGCTCCCGATTTGAATGCTTCGACCGATTTAGATGCCTGCTGGCCTATCATGCCTCCGAGGCCTTCGTTTTTGGCCATTTGATGCAGCAGGGCCAGTATCGACTCTTTATTGCCCCATTCCAGGTCCAGGCCTCCCGTGTCCTTTTCGTTGATAATGCCCCGCTGCCATAGCTCCATCAGCCAGGCGATATAGCCGCTGCTCGAACCTACGTCCAGTCCGTACCGGTTTATCAGGGTATTGGCGGCCAGTATCAGATCCCAGTCGGCGTTGCCCACCGCCGGCCCGAACCCGGCCATCATATAGAACTCGGGGCCTTCTCCCCAGACCCCCGCGTAGGGGCCGGAGTTAATACGGTAACGGTGACTGCACCTTAGCGGGCAGGCGTAGCAGGCCAGCGTCTTTGTCTTATACTGCTCTTCGAATATCTCGTCGTCCAGATGCCCTTCCGCCTCTTCGAAGTAGTTGGACTGGTTGTTCCTGACGGACATCGTACCGCTCTGGTTCGCCACGCAGAAAATAGTGAGAGTGCCGTACCGGGAAATAACGGGATAAATCTTGGTGCTGGTTATCTGTTGAAAGTGGTTGGAATATATTTCCAGCAGTTTATCGGGGTCGTGGGCTACGAGTCCCTGCCGGCCCCTGACGGCTATAGCTTTGAGCAGTTTTGACCCCATTACGCAGCCCATACCGGTCCTGCCGGCGGACCTTTTAAGACCGTGCATAATATTGGCGAACTTTACCAGGTTTTCGCCGGCCTGGCCTATCATGGCTATTTTTACCTGCGTATCGCCGAGGTCGTCCTGTATCAGTTCCTGGCATTCGTAGGTATCGTGTCCCCAGAGGAAGGAAGCGTCGCGGAACTCTATCTCGCCATCGTGAATCCACAGGTAGGTAGGCCGCTTTGCTTTGCCTTTGATAACGAGGTGCTGAAATCCGGCGAACTTGAGCTCAGCGGACCAGTGGCCGCCGCAGTTGCTGGTGCCGAAACCGCCCTCCCCCTCGACCGACTTTGAGGTGACTTCAAATCGCGACGATGATACATCGTACCCGGATATGAGACCGGCCCCGAATATCAGGGGATTATCCGGGCTAAGAGCGTCGGTGCCCGGGGCTAAATGATTGTACAGCAGGTAGGTATTCAACCCCTCGCCCCCCAGGTACATCTTCAGCAGTTCTTCCGGGATTTCTTTACAGACCACCTGCTCGGTGGAGAGGTCAATTATGGCCAGATTTTCCATCGGTATCTCCTTGCTCCATCAGTCTGCCCCTTATCTTGGCAACCTCCGGGGTTACCCAGGTGATGCGCCAGCCCTGGCCGCAGTGCGGGCAATGGGCGGTGGTCACTCCGCGGGGTACGGATATCCGGCCTCCCAGGCACCGCATGCAGCGGAAGGAATACCCCTTTTTTTCGTCCGCCAATTCGCTCTCCTTTCACCTGTGCCGGTTTGTTTCTACTTATCTGCCGCCGAGCTCTGGTATCTCGCGCCTAGCCCGACCTTCATGACTCTGTAAGGCCTGTCGACCCGACTGCAGACTATCGGGTAATGCGGAGTGCCCCTGGGAATCGAGACCGCGGTAGGGACGTCGAAGGTGTGTTTCTCGTGTTCCCGGCCGATATCGATGGTTATTTCCGCTCCCAAGTAGCTAAGGTCGTTGGTGTTGTGCCCGAAAAATATCAGGCATTCATCGTAGGGATGCACCCTGGCTCCTTTCCTGGGGGCCCACTGTCCTGTCTCGTTGTATAGACCCATCTGGAAATTGACATTGAGTCCTTCAAGCTCGTCGCCGGACACGGATATTACCTGTTTGGCGTCCGCTCCGCCGGGGCCTTTGGCAGCCTGCATCTGTTTAAACAGGTGGGTGTATTCATTGCCGTCCGTGGCTCCTTCCTGCTCTACCTTCTCGCCGGAGTACCTGGCGCTAAAAGCCAGGTGAAAATGCCCGAACGGGTTATAGACTCTCTCGGTGATAAGGGGACAGTGCGGCAATCCTCTGGGGGCAACGGCGACGGTGGGGACGCTGAATTTATGTGTTTCCTGTTCCTTGCCGAGCGCCAGCGACATATCCGACCCCAGGTAGTTCATGTCGGCATCGTCGTAGCCGAAGAACAGCAGCAGCTCATCGAACGGATGCTCGTGCGCCCCCATCCCCGGAGCCCAGTCCCCCGTCTGGTTATAAACACCGATGATGAAATTAAGCTCGAATCCCGCCAGCTGGTCGCCTCCCATGAAAACAAGCTCCCTGGCGTTGGCGCCCCCGCGCCCCTCCTGGAAATGCAGCTGTTTAACCAGGTCTCCGTATTTAATTTCTGCCACCGGTCATCACCTCTCTGAATATTTTGTCTGGATAGGAAAATTCTATGACATCTGCTCGTATATTGCAACCGACAACGTTTGACTGACCCGGCGGATTTCAGGATGCTGAAAAGACGTTAATCAGTTGTAGAATCAGCTTTATGCTATTCGTCCTTCTGCTCGCCGTCGGCGTCGATAAAGACCATCTTGTCCCGCATCTCTTCCGCCACCAGCTTTTTCAGCGAGGTCTCGGTAAGCTTGGAGGCGTACTGGCACTGGATGAAGATGAATGGGCGCGTTACTTCCAGTATGCGGAACGGACAATGGATGAAATTGGCTGGGACCCATATCATCGTTGACTCGGTGATGATGTGGCTTTCCATTTCCGGCCCCATGCACATTTCCATCTTCGCCCCGAGGTCCTGCGGATTATCGGGGTCCGTCCCCAGCGCCACGAGCAGTTCAGGGTCTTTATGGACGTGGGGGCCGTGCCCGGCGTGTTTGATGGCTTCCTTCCCCATGACCATCACGGAAAAGTACTTGCTGCCTTCGATGATGTCGTTATCGGTAAAGGCCACCATCGTCGGCATCCTGGCGAAGCCCTT
>Ga0315555_1003852_pt1 | contig 10266 bp, 9 predicted proteins | sample SalMarSW160380MG_FD_202113 | JGI IMG/M metagenome (GOLD analysis project Ga0315555, IMG submission 202113) | Salt marsh sediment microbial communities from the Plum Island Ecosystem LTER, Massachusetts, United States - Salt Marsh Sediment SW1603-80 ...
TCACGCTCGTGCTCTAGCACCATCCGCACCGCTCGCTCCCTCACTTCTGGGGAATACCTACTTGTTCTTGTCATGACTCCATCCTCTCAAGCTTTGAACTCTCCGGCAATCCCGGGGCGGTTCACAAGAAGAATCCCCGAGGTCCTTGAACAGCTGTTCATTCTGCGAGAGCCCTGGCTTTCTGAGAACCGAGGTGTAAGCGTCGGGAAGAGCAACTTCTCAGAGTTGATACAAGCCATTCCGGATTATGGGAGCCAGAGCCAAGTTCTGCGAGCTCTTGCTAATCATTTTCCGAAGAATGCGCACTTCTGGAACCACCTAGGCAGACATTACATGTACGCCATGGAGGACTATAGTCAAGCAGAAGAATGCTTAATCAAGGCCACTACGCTTGATCCAGAGAATGCTATCCACTATCACACGCTTGGGATGGTGTACCGCCTTGAGACTAAGAGACGTCTGTCTCGTCTGCGTTCACAAAGCGAATCGCTGGAGTCGGCTCAAGAGCAAGTGAGTGACTGGGTTGACAAGGCGGAGACTTGCTTTGCAAAGAGCCGAGAGCATGACCCCGAGAGCGAGTACGGTTACATCGCTCACATCCAGCTGCTCGTGGAGACTGTAGAGGGACTCTTCCGTATATCAGGGCATAGCAGCACATCTGATTTCTGGCGGCAACCCTCACATGTCGTCCAGTGGTGTGCAGATCTACTGGCACACGCAGAGGACTTCTTAGATAGAGTGAAAAGCCTGCAGGCTCACCGTACCAAAATCTCCGCACATACGCTTGAGTGCCAGTCGCTAGTTGAGGAGGCATACGGGCGTTATGGGGACACAATTAGCACGCTGAACGCACTTCTGAGACGTGATGACATCCGGCATCATTGGGTTAGACGGCATATCGCCAACGCGTACCTATCATCGAAGAGACATTCGTGGAGCGCTCTTAGCGACGAGGAGCTCTCCCTTATTAGGGGCCACATGGAGCGGAACCTCGACGAAGACCCCACCAACATCCACGACCTTCGCCGGTGGTTCTCGGCCTCAAGAAGGCTAAGAGATTTTGACGCACTAGATGCTATAGCACGGCTAGAAAACTGGGCGCGTAGGGAAGAGGCCGTTGAGCCACACTTCTATCTATACAGCCTACATTTCATCAGGTGGCTTGAAGAGCTATCAGACAACCATCAGATCGTGAGGGATCACGAAAAGGAATGCGAGAAGCTAGCTGGGAGCTACGGAAGAACGTTTCCACGGGAGTGGTTAGCTTTGGAGCCACCTTGGTGTCCTCTCCTCGAGTCATCTGAGCTAGGTCCAGTAGTCGGCTATCAGCTCAGCACGAGACAGGAAAAAGAACTGCGACACGTGAAGGGAAGAATCGTACAAATTCGTAGTTTTCAAGCTGGTTGCATTAGAACGGGACCGTTTCGAGTGTTCTTCGTCCCTGGTAGTAGATTCATAAAGGGCCGCGATGAGGAGACGTGGGTCACCATGTGCATCGGCTTCAGCTACGAAGGACTTCGTGCTTACAATCTGGAGCGCTTCAAGATGACAACGTAGAGTTGCAGTCTTATCTCGCGTCGAGGTGCGCCCCTCAGATTGAACCACCCGGAGTGCTAAGAGAGCGACAGGGCGGAGGGGTGTATATTCCCTCCAGGGAGGAGGGATGAGATGAGCAGCAAGAATGGGAATCGCTACAAGCCAGCTTTCAAGTTCAAAGTCGTTCTGGAGTCACTCCGGGCCGAAGGGAATGTCTGGGGTCAGGGCTTGTTTCCTGATGTTTTTCTGCTGGGATGTTTTTATGGCGCGGTCCCTTGCCCAACTACCACCCGTATGAGCAAGCTGTGCTGTAGCTGACGACTGATAGCTGATCAGGGTCATGGGGTCAGAGTTTTACTCTTGCATGCCAAGTCATCCTTTTGCCATTCCTCCATGCAGATCATGGGGCTGCATACGAGCATTGGCCCCCTCAGCCGCTTGCAAGGGCTTTTTCAGCAGGCTTGGGGATGAGGTCTTTCACTGCAACATTAAAAGGAAGCGTTACTCCCTTGCACGGACTTAAGCACAACTCTCCACAATGAGAACGCGTCATGAGTTTCAATCTGGCGGTGTCGTCGTTGTTTCACCGGGCTGATCCAATACTCCCGCAGTGTCCAGGTAGTCGAGAATCCCTTTTAAGATGCCACGTGCGATCTGATTCTGGTAGGCAGAATCAAGCAGCTTGCCGCGCTCTTTATGGCAGGTGAGAAAACCGACCTCGACCGATGCAGCGGGTAGCGTTGTGTGGCGCAGGTAAAGCTCTTGTGATCGAACGCCTCGATCGCGGGCTCCGGTAGCGGCGACGAGGGCGTCCTGCACTGACTCTGCCAAAAGCCAACTCGGATCTCCCGGTGAACGGGTGTCATCGACCCATGTCTCCGCTCCATGGACCTCGGGGTCGTCAAACGCGTTTACATGAATCGAGAGGTAGAGGGCCGCCCCGACTTCGTTAGCCAGTTGGATGCGCTCTAGCTTGTCGACAGTGACGTCGGTGGTGCGCGTGAGAACAGGCTTCAGGCGGGGTTGCGCCTCAACCAACTCCCTCACTTTCTTGACGATCTCGAGATTGACGTCCTTTTCCAGGATGTCACCGACCACTGCCCCTGGATCGCGCCCTCCATGGCCGGGATCGAGAACGATGATGACAGATGGCGCTTCCGGCTCCGTTGTCACGGGCTGTGTGTCAGGCGCGGGCCGTTTGAAGACGCCAGCAAGGAGAAGGGAGACGATAACCACAACCATGACGATGAACAAAGCGATAAGGATCCTCTTCATGACACCAGACTAGTCGATGACCGTGCAATAGCTGTGGTTCCCTGTCCGATCCGAGGTGCCCATCTGACGGACTCTCGGAATCGACATACGTCCCTTACGATAAGCGGTTCGCTTGTCCCAAGTTCACTCTCGACATACGATGAGCCAACGATTAACAGGAGTGTTTAAGATGGCACGATCAAAATGGCTCTTGTGGGTCTTACTCGTCGGTGCTGTTCTCCTTCTTTCCGGATGCTTCGTCCTCACCGTACTTGACGAAAGTGATAATGGAACCGTCAAATCCATCAAGATCGGGAACACATTGTTGATAAGACTTGCAGGAAATCCCACCACCGGGTTCGTGTGGGAGCGAACGGATTCCCTGTTGGAAGCCGTGCTCGAACCGTTGGATGAAGGGGTGTTTATTCCTGACGATGAAAACCTCGTCGGAGCAGGCGGTGTGTGGGAGTTCAGGTTTAGGACACTCACTTTCGGGAGTACCCCTATCGATTTTGTCTACTGGCGCCCCTGGGAAGAGGAGATCGTCGACACGTTCTCCGTGATGATCATCGTTCGATGACCTCCATCGATTTCCCTCAAGCGGTGGTCTCTCTCTGAGGGGGGTGAGCAACTTCGATCCCGTTTGCTTGATAACCTCCTCCATGCCTGTTAGGCTTTAGGTAAGAAGTGAAATTCCTCGTTTAAGGGGGTGGAGTATCCAATTGTTGGCTTCTAAAACCAAGGGAGGGCAATTTGATATAGGAGGTATGATTGTGCGCAGTACAGATATCTTGATCATCGGTGGAAGTGCAGCCGGCCTTACCGCCGCTATTTCCGCAAGACGGTTTAACCCAGAGGCGAAGATTACGCTTATCAGGAAGGAAGAGAAGGTCCTTATTCCGTGTGGGATACCTTATATCTTCGGGACTCTGGACTCACCGGAAGACGACTTGATCCCCGATGCGGTGCTGACCGAACATGATATCGACCTGATTGTGGATGAAGTTGTCTCCATCTACAAGGGGCCAAAGACGGTCACTACGGCAGGCGGGGATACGATAAGCTATGAGCGGATGATCCTGGCCACAGGCTCTTACCCATTGGTCCCACCCCTGCCGGGGGTAAACCTTGAAAACGTCTTCAGCGCGAAGAAGGACATCGTCTATCTGACGAAGCTAAAGCAAGCTCTACGTCAGGCAAACGACTTGGTGATTATTGGTGGGGGGTTCATCGGGCTGGAGTTTGCCGATGAGTGTAGAAAGATCGATAACCTAAATAGCGTAAGTATAATCGAGCTTCTCCCCCACTGTCTTCTCTTAGCCTGTGACAGTGAGGTGTGCGTGCGAGTGGAGGAAGAGTTGAAAAAGGCCAAGGTAAATCTGCTCACCAATAGGCGGGCAAAGGCCATCCTGGGTGAGGGTAAAGTCGAGCAGGTCGAGCTGGAGAACGGACACAAACTCAAGGCAGATATCGTCATCCTGGGGATCGGGGTCAGACCAAACATCGACCTGGCAAAGAACGCCGGGTTACAGGTGGACGATCAAGCCGGTATATGGGTGGATTCCTGGATGAGAACCAGTGACCCCAACATCTTTGCCGCCGGGGACTGCGCACAAAAAACCTGCTTTTTGACCAGGGGGCCGTGCTTACTTCGGCTCGCTTCGATAGCGACCATGGAGGCCAGGGTAGCGGGAGCGAACCTGTTTTCGCTACGGCAACGCGCCGCTCCCCCAATCGGTGTGTTTGGGACCGTAATTGGTGATTTATCCGTTGGATCAGCCGGGTTCACCGAGCGGCATGCTCGGGAGGAAGGGGTCGAAATCATCGTGGGAAAGGCAACAGCACTGGATAAACACCCGGGGACCCTGCCCGGTGCTCGGGAGTTGACGGTGAAACTGGTGTTCATGAAGGGTTCCAGAAAGCTAATCGGAGGACAGGTCTACGGAAGCGATAAGACAGGTTACGTGGCTAACTGCATCGGCTCCCTCGTTCAGCAAGGGTTGCGTGCGGATGAGCTGGTTACCTTTCAGGTCGGCACCCACCCCAAGTTAACCCCCTCGCCGATTGCCCACCAGATTGAGAACGCTGCCGAAATCGCCCTAGCTAAGCTGCTCTCTAGTTAGGTTAGCAGAGCGAAGGAACGGTGAGCGGAGGGATCAAGCCTCAGCTGCTTACCGTTCCTACTGTTTCGTTCAGGTAGAGGTCTATCCCCCGCGCAGCCTCGTGGCCGTTGGCAATGGCCGTAATAACGTTCGGCCCCTGGATCATGTCCCCGCCGAAGAAGAGCCAGGGGAGGTTGCTCTGGAAGTGCTCGTTTACCTTGATCCGTCGCCCTTCGTACTCCAGCTGTTCTTTAACCTTGTCTGAGAGAAAGGTCTCATCCAGGCTCTGGCCGATCGCCTTCCGGATCACTGGGATTGTTTTCTTGTGGTAGTTAGAGCAGAGCGTCTCGTTATTCTCATTTGATGTTGATGCTAACAGATGCCACGGAAGAGCCGATGGGGAGGAGACTCCTGGCGAGGCTGAAGAAGGATGGTATAATTTATACTCAAAGGCAGGGAATTACACGTTCGGGAAGACAGACCGGGAAGAATCGCTCATGCGAATGGTTTGCACAGTGGCGCTCTTTGACGGCCATAGGCATGAGTGTCGGAGATCATCACATGCAAAAAGGGTAAGCCGCACTAAATGGCACGCTGAGAGAAGAGCCTGTTACCTTGGGCGACAGTCAAGGAGCTTCCGGCAATGGGCAATCAAGGAGTTAGGGCAACAGACTCCGCCTCCGTCAAGATGAGAAACCTAGCGCGAATAAGTGTACGCGGAGTTGTGCAAGGGGTTGGTTTTAGACCCTTTGTTTACCACCTGGCCCACCAATACAACCTGAAGGGGTGGGTGCGCAACACCTCGGGAAACGTTGAGATTGAGGCAGAAGGAGATGAGCAAGCATTAGAAGATTTTCTGGCCAACTTTGAAGCAAAGGCTCCCCCCAGGGCACAGATCGAACAGATTGAGACAACGTTCCATTCCGCCAAGGGGTACACCGATTTCGAGATCCGGAAGAGCCTAAGGCAGGAGGGCGAACGCCAGCTAGTCTCCCCAGACATCGCTACCTGTGATAATTGCAAAAGGGAGATCTTTTCCCCAACCGATCGCCGCTTTCGCTATCCGTTCACCAACTGCACCGATTGCGGTCCTCGATTTACCATTATCAAGGACATTCCGTACGACCGTTCAAGGACCACCATGCACAGGTTCATCATGTGCCGTGAGTGCCAACAGGAGTATGATCAGGTGCAAGACCGGAGATTCCATGCCCAGCCGAACGCATGTTATGCGTGTGGTCCAAGTCTGGAGCTTACCGATAGGAATGGCATGCCCATTAAATGCAACGATGTCATAGAAACCGCAAGTGAACTTCTAAAAGCGGGAAACGTTATGGCTATCAAGGGTTTAGGAGGATTTCATCTCGCTTGTGACGCAACGAATGAGACGGTGGTAAAGCAATTACGGAAAAGGAAACCACGTCCCTCCAAACCTTTAGCAGTGATGATTAAGGATTTGACAGAGGTTGAGAAACACTGTTCTCTCATCCCTGAAGAGCGGGAACTTCTTGAGTCTCCACAGTGTCCCATCGTCCTTTTGAAGTGGAAACAACATCTCTCCAATATCTCCTCAGCTGTAGCCCCCAATTCGAAAGTTCTGGGGGTCATGCTTCCTTATACCCCCTTACACCACGTCCTCATGAGGGATGTGGAACGCCCACTCGTGATGACGAGTGGTAATCTCAGCGGAGAACCTCTAGCCAAGGATAATCAGGAGGCGTTGAGCAAACTCGGCAAGATTGCCGATTATTTCTTGTTTCACAATCGCGATATCTCTGTCAGTTGTGACGATAGTGTCTGCATGGTGGAAGAGGGAATCCCTCAGGTCATTCGACGGGCTCGCGGCTATGCTCCATATCCTATTCTCCTTCCCTTTGAGGCAGAACAGGTTCTTGCATGCGGCGCTGAATTAAAAAACACATTTTGCCTTACTCACGGGGCACACGCTTTCCTGAGTCAGCACATAGGCGACATGGAGAATGAGGAAACTCTACGGCATTTTGAAAATACTATAGAGCTTTATGAACAGCTGTTTCGCATTGAACCCGCTCGCGTGGCATATGATATGCACCCAGAGTACATCTCTACAAAGTACGCCCTCGAACTTGGCTCCAAACATGGGTTGAAGCTCATCGCTGTACAGCATCATCATGCCCACATTGTTAGCTGTCTTGTGGACAACGGGAATAAGGGTCCCGTCATTGGAGTTGTGTTCGATGGTACTGGATATGGCACCGACGGTAAGATCTGGGGAGGAGAGTTCCTGGTTGCTGATTGGCATGGCTTCGAAAGGGTGGGACAGTTGGAGTATGTGCCCTTGCCTGGAGGGGAAGCAGCGATCAAGAAACCTTATCGTATGGCTTTGAGCTACGTCTATACATTGCTCGGAGAAGGCTTTTGTCTGGAAGATTTGCCTTTAAGTGAGATTGATCTCATCGAGCGAGATGTGATCAGGAAGCAGATTAAGCAAGGAATTAATTCGCCGCTAACCTCATCAGCCGGGAGGCTCTTCGATGCGATCTCAGCAATCACCGGGGTGCGAAAAGAGATAGACTATGACGCGCAGGCGGCAATCGAGCTCGAGATGCGTGCGCAGGAGGAAACAAGGGGAAACGGAGCCTATCCGTTCACGATCGATGAGCAGCAGACGATGCGGGTGGCTCGGTTGGCGGAGCTGATCGCGGCGATCATACACGATGTCAAGAACGGGGTATCCCCCGCGATCGTATCTTACAGGTTTCACCATACAGTGGCGTGTTTGATCGCGACGATGTGCAAGCGGATCGCCGAGGACCGAGGAATCGGCCAGGTGGCTTTAAGCGGTGGGGTCTTCCAAAACCGGCTCTTACTCCGGTCGACCATCGCCGCTTTGAAAGATGAGGGGTTCACCGTGCTGACGCATCGACTGGTACCGTGCAACGACGCTGGGATATCGTTGGGACAAGCGGTGATTGCCAATTTCCAGTAACATTGCAGAGGAGGAGGTTATGTGTCTTGCCATTCCAGCGCTCATCAAATCGATAGAAAACGAAGAAGCTGATGTTGACATGGGAGGCATCACGCGCCGGATCAGCCTGCGGCTGACCCCGCAAGCTAAAGTGGGGGACTATGTCATCGTTCATACCGGCTATGCAATAAACATCTTGGATCAACACGAGGCCCGAGAGACCCTCAAGCTATTTGACCAGCTGGCGAAAGCGGCCGAGGAGGAACGTTGAAGTTCCTCTCTGAATTTAGAGACGGGAGACTCGCCAAAGGGGTGGTCTCCCAGATTCACCGTCGATCAGAGACGCCGGCGCGGTTCATGGAGTTCTGCGGTGGTCACACAGTTACAATTTTCCGTTACGGAATCCGTCAGATCCTCCCGGCGACAATTGAGATGCTCTCCGGGCCAGGCTGCCCGGTCTGCGTCACGGCAAACGCAGATTTGGATAAGGCCATTGCGTTAGCACAGACGCCAGGTGTAATTGTCACGACCTTCGGCGACATGCTCAAGGTTCCGGGAAGCGACTTAAGCCTGCAAGAGGTCAAAGCTGAGGGCGCGGACGTCCGTATGGTCTACTCCACCATGGACGCCGTCCACATCGCGGAAGAGAATCCCAGTAAACGCGTGGTTTTCTTGGGGATCGGATTTGAGACCACGGCACCAACGGTTGCGGCGTCAATCCTCCATGCCGAGGAGAAACATCTCAAGAACTACTACGTCCTTTCTGTACACAAGCTCTGCCCACCCGTGATCAAGGCACTCCTGGATTCGGGGGAGGTCAATCTCGATGGCCTCATCTGCCCGGGTCACGTCTCGGCGGTGATCGGGTCAAGAGCTTGGGATTTCATTGCCCGCGATTACGCGATCCCCTGTGTGGTCTCCGGCTTTGAGCCGTTGGACGTCCTACAGTGCGTCGACATGTTGGTGACCCAGGTCGAAGAGGGGAACTCCAAGGTGGAGATCGCCTACCGAAGAGGAGTACGTCCTGAGGGATTTCCGGAGGCTCTGAGGCTGATGCACGAGGTATTTGAGGCGTGCCCGGCCCAATGGCGGGGAATGGGCACGATTCCCGACAGCGGACTGAAGTTACGCAGCACTTATCAGCACTTCGATGCCGAATACGCATTCGACATCGATCCTGGCCCGACCCGCGAGCCTCAAGGGTGCATCTGCGGCGATATCCTGCGAGGGGTCAAGACGCCCCTTGATTGCCGTCTGTTCGACAACGGCTGTACCCCTGAGGATCCGGTCGGCCCGTGCATGGTCTCATCGGAAGGAAGCTGCGCGACATACTACCTTTATGGGAGGAACAGTGGCCGATAGGATCCTATTGGCGCATGGAAGCGGGGGAAAGCTCGCCCATGATCTGGTGCAAGAGATGTTCGTCGATGTGCTTGGTAATCCGATTCTCGCTAAGCTCGACGATGCCGCCGTCTTTACGGCAAGCGGGCGGTTGGCCTTCACCACCGATAGCTATGTGGTGACACCTATCTTCTTTCCCGGTGGGGACATCGGAAAGCTCGCGGTCTGTGGCACCGTCAATGACCTAGCCATGTCCGGGGCTCGCCCACTATATCTCTCCCTTTCCTTCATCATTGAGGAAGGGTTTCCGCAAAAGGATCTGGAGAAGATTGTAAACTCTGTTAAGGAAGCAACCGATGAAGCAGGGGCGATGATCGTCACCGGCGATACTAAGGTGGTAGATCAGGGAAGCGTGGACAAGCTCTACATCAACACCGCTGGCGTAGGCGCCGTTGCTCCGGGGCTCAACATCTCTGGGTCAAATGCCCAGCCTGGAGATAAAGTGCTCCTGTCCGGTCCGATCGGCGACCACGGCATCGCAGTGATGAGCAAACGCGAGGGGTTCAGCTTCTCCACGAAACTTGAAAGCGACTGTGCCCCACTTAACGATATGGTCGCTGATATGCTGGCGGCAAGCTCGAATATCCATTGCTTGCGCGACCCAACACGTGGGGGCTTGGCAACTACCTTAAACGAGCTTGCGAAACAATCGGAGATTAAGATAATCATCGAAGAAGAGCGGCTCCCGGTGCATGACGAGGTATTGGCGGCGTGTGAGATGCTCGGGTTCGATCCCCTCTATGTAGCCAATGAGGGAAAGCTCGTTGCCGTGGTAGCCGCGCCCGATGCTGAGCGCGTTCTCAACACTATGCGGAAAACACGCTACGGGAAGGAAGCGGTGATTCTTGGTGAGGTGGTGGAAGGAGATTCAGGACGTGTTGTGATGAAGACCCATCTTGGGGCAACCCGAATCGTCGACATGCTGGTCGGGGATCTTCTGCCGAGGATCTGCTAGCGATGCATGAGTTGTCGATTACAAAGTCGATGCTTGATCTGGTTTTGGATCAGGCACAGAAGAACGGGGCC
>Ga0315555_1003858_pt1 | contig 10257 bp, 13 predicted proteins | sample SalMarSW160380MG_FD_202113 | JGI IMG/M metagenome (GOLD analysis project Ga0315555, IMG submission 202113) | Salt marsh sediment microbial communities from the Plum Island Ecosystem LTER, Massachusetts, United States - Salt Marsh Sediment SW1603-80 ...
CGGGATCTCCAGGTCGAACCCCCTGAGGTTGTGCTGCCTCGCCCCGATGATCTTGATAGTCTTCTCACCCATAAGTACTATTCTAATCACTCGTAAAAGAGAGTGAAAGGGGACGTTTTTATTTTGCTTTATACATTGGTTTTTAGTTACTATAGAGCAGAAAATTTAGAGTCCGAGGTGCTGTATGAATCACGCGGAACAGGCGGCCTCGACCTTTCATGAAGGATTCTCATGATCACAATCAGTCTTCTCCAGTTTTGGAGAAGAGTTTGGCCTGGATCGTGAGCGTGCCCTGAAGGTTACCGGGGCCTTCGGAGGGGGAATGGGGCGCATGGGCGAGCAGTGCGGGGCGGTGACGGGCGCCTTTATGGTCATCGGGCTTAAATACGGTAAGGCCAAGGCCGCGGATGAAGGAGCACGTGACCGGACATATGAGCTGGTAAGGGAGTTTGTAACCAGGTTTCGGTCACGTCATGGCTCCATTGTTTGTAGGGAATTGCTCGGCTATGATCTCAGCAATCCCCAAGAAGGGGAATTGGCGAAAAAGAAGGGGCTTTTTGACACCCTCTGCCCGCAATTGGTACGAGACGCAGCAGAGATTCTTGAAGAGATACTGTGAGCGCGTCGCAGCATGGCCAAAACCGGTTTACGGACTCATTGAACTTTGCTATAAGAAAGCTTGAACCCTTTAATTAATGAGTGTAAAGGAGGAGTGGTTATGGCGGAAAAGGTCATCATCTTCGGCAAGGCGGGTTGACCCTATACAGATTCGGCTAGGTCAGCCTACAGCGATGCTGAGTATTACGATGTCCACGCGGACCCTGCAAAGCTCCAGGAGATGCTGAAGTACTCCAAGGGCTCTCGACAGGTGCCCGTTATCCTCGAAGGCGATCAGGTCACAATCGGTCACGGGGGCACCTGAGGGGTCTAAGGCCACCGGCAGTTTGCCGGCAAGGTTATCGAGTAGGGTTCCAGCAGGATACGTTTCGCTCAATGTCTCTCAGATCAAAACTCCTGGGCCTCGCCCTCCTGGTGGAGGGGATGGCTTTTATCATTGCACTGGTCTTGGCGCGGATATGGGACATCGCGTTATTCCCCCTTACTGAACACCTCCTGCGCGATTGCCTGATCGGGACTGCTACGGCGGCAATTCCTTTTGCCCTCTTTTGCTTTGCCTTGTCTGAAAAGGCCAAGGCGATTCCTATCATAGGCTCCCTGCGAAAGACTATAACAGGAGATATACGATTCCTCTTCGCCTCGGCCACATTCATCGATATCTGCCTTATCTCTCTCATGGCGGGCCTTGCTGAGGAGCTTTTATTTCGTGGGGTAATCCAGGCCAAATGGGGCATCCTCGCGGCAAGCATCCTGTTTGGGCTCCTGCATGGTGTGACCCCTGCCTATGTCCTGCTGGCTACCATGATAGGATTCTATATCGGTTGGCTCTATGACTATTTTCAGAGCCTTCTCATACCCATTCAGCTGCATTGCATCTATGATTTCGGGGCGTTGATCTATCTTCGATATTTCGTCAAGGAACAAATATCCTGATCGGATTGTCTCATTATATGAGGGAAAAGAAACAGACAAGAGATGAAGACCGTGAGTTCGTCTCCTTATGTCAAGAAGGAGATGTCGATGCCTTTGAGGTATTGGTGAGAAGGCACCAGAAAAGGATGCTCAATATTGCGTACCGAATCATCGGAAACTATGAAGAGGCGTGCGAGGTTGTGCAGGATGCATTTATCTCCGCATATAAGAATATCACGGGTTTTAAAGGAAAGGCCAAGTTCGCGACATGGCTCTACACTATCTGCATCAATCTTTCGAGGAACCGACTAAAGCAGTTGCGGACCCGACGGTATCGTGAACCATACTCAGTGGATAATCCTATGCAGGCGGCAGATGGCCAGATCAAGGGAGACCCCCCAGCGAGCGAGCCCTCTGCCCTCGACAGGCTCGAAGCAAGGGATGTTCAGCAGCAGGTGCAGGGATGCATCAACACACTCGATGCAGAATTCAAGGAGGTGCTCATCTTGAGGGACATACAGGGCTTTTCATACGATGAAATAGGCGATATGCTGAAAGTACCCGAAGGTACCGTCAAATCGAGGCTCTTCAGGGCACGTGAGGCCATGCGGGACTGCCTCAAGAACGTGATGGGAGACCGTTAAATGGAGTGCAGCGAGGTCCAAAAGAGGCTTTCAGCCTATATAGAAAAAGTCCTTTCCCCCAAACAAAAGGCGCTCCTTGATGCGCATCTCAAGGGGTGTAAACAGTGCAAGCGTGCCCTCGTCGACCTGAAGAAGACCATCGCGTACGTACAGAACCTCGAAGAGGTTGAACCCCCTGCGTGGCTGACGCAGAAGGTCATGGCAAGGGTGCGATCAGAGGCTGAGGTAAAGAGGGGGATAGTGCAAAAAATATTTTATCCCTTTCATATCAAATTGCCCCTTGAGGCTGTCGCCCTCATCCTTGTCGCGGTAGGAGCAATCTATGTCTTTAAGTGCATGCAGCCGCAGATGCAACTCGCTCAAGCACCCATGGAGCACGAGGAGGCAGCTCCTCCCACATTTGCACCGGGGAAAGGGGAGGTCCATGACGTTGCCGAGTCTAAACGCCCCGCTGCCGAGCCTGCGGAGCAATTCAGGGATACCGACAAGGAAAAGGCCAGAGAGCACAAACCCGTTGGACTGGCCAAGGCCCCTGCGGAGGAGGCCCAACTGGAAAAGGCAGCACCATCAGCTGGAGCTACTGCCACGGACGAATTAGGGCGCAGGACCTTATCGTCAGCGGAATTTGAACAAGGGTTAAAGTCTGAACAAAGAGCAGAGGGTGTCAGTTTCACAGTCAATGTAAGCGATCTCGAAAACGCCAGTAGAGATATCGAAGGAACCGTGCGGCAGTTGGGGGGAAGAATCATTAAGGCTGAGTCGATTGGAGACAAGGCCGTCATCTTCGCAGAGATCGACTCAAAAAAGGTCAAAGAGCTCCTTGACCAATTAAAGCTCATCGGCGAGGTGCAAGAAGAGGGAGTGGCCTTAGAGGCGGGCGAAGGCGATGTGGGGGTACAGATAGAGCTTGAAAAGACCGCACGGTAATCGTTAAAAAAATGAGTGAGAGTTTTGATTTAAAAAAATGGGAAGAGCAAAAGAGCGTGGGCTTTAACACAAGCCATCAAGTCAAAATGAAAGACCTGCCCCCCAGCTTGGGGTAAGCGAACGAGACGTGGCATACAAACTTTCTATCATAACTTCACACACTTGTTTTATAAAGTGAACAAATCCAACGACATCCCTCTCCTCGCTTATTCCTTAAATGAATTTTGAAGGTTTGACCCTCCGTACCATCCTATGGGAAAAGAGATACCGAGCGAAGAACTAATGGCCAGGGTTGCCGAGGGCGACGAATCTGCCTTTGAGACACTGGTTGTTCGCCATCAAGCTTCCGTCCTGAATCTCATTTATCGTTTTATGGGAGACCGAACGCAGGCAAACGACCTGGCCCAAGAGGTATTTCTTAAGGTCTGGCAAGCAGCCAAAAGCTATGAACCCAAGGCCAAATTTTCAGCGTGGATCTACCGTATCACTTTCAATCTCTGTCTCAACGAGCGGAAATCTTCCCGCTACAAAAAATGGCGCCAGTTCCTAAGGTTCAATAAGGATCATGAGATCCAGGCCGATGAAGACTTGCCCGCTAGTTCGCCATCGCCGGAGGACCTTCTGCTGGCCAGGGAGCGCAGCCGTGAAGTCTCCGATGCTCTTCAGGGTCTGCCCGAAAAACAAAGAATGGCTTTGATTCTAAAGAGATATGACAACCTTTCATACCAGGAAATTGCGCAGATCCTTGGCTGTTCCATTTCAGCCGTCGAGTCATTGCTTGTTCGTGCAAAAAGAACACTTCAAGAAAAACTGAAAATTTTTTAAAAATGAGCGCAGGTTTTCGGTTCGATAGTTGTTTAATATAATAAGAACTCACAATTTCGCGGAATAAGATACCCGATGAAATGTCGCAGCTTTCAAAAGAAACTTTCTGCTTGCCAGGATAGTGAACTAAAACCTGGCGAACAGGAAGAGATCAGCAGGCACTTACGGAGCTGCCTGTCTTGTCGTGAGCAGTATGAGAAGCTTGAGCGGGTCTGGCAAACCTTGGGAGAGATGGAAGAAATCCGCCCGGATCCGTGGTTTTACCGTCAACTTGTCGGAAAAATTAAGGGGCCTCGTGAACAAGGCGGGCGGTCAGCTGTTGAGTGGTTTCCCCAGTTATGGCGCGCCCCTGTTATCGTTTCAATTCTGCTGGTATTGGGAATCTTGGCCGGCACCTATCTCGGAAATATCCTGGTACGATCTGATTTCCACCCCTTTCAGCCTGACCGAACGAGCTATTCACGAGAGGCCCTTTTTGACTCCTTGAAGGCTTTCGAGCCTGCCCCTCCTGGCACGTTGGCACACGGATATCTACAAATGACGGCTTACAGGGAGGACGAATCCCGATGAAATCGAGGTGGTTACTCTTCGTTTTAGTTTTTTCTCTTGTAATCAATGCGGCCGTTTTTGCCACGATGGGATACCATTATTATCTCAGCGCTTCTGCTCAAACCTCGGCGTCCTGTCCTCTGTCTCCGGGCGACAGCCATCTCTACCAGTCCCTCGGCCTTTCGGACCTTCAATTATCAAAGATGGAGCCCCTGGCCAAGAAATTTCATAGTCGCCTGGCAGAGCTCGGCGCCTCTATGGAAGGCAAGAAAGAGCTTCTGGTAGATCTCCTTGCAAAAGACGGAGACCCTGCCAGCATAGAGAAGCTCCGGAAGGAGATGGCCGGCATTCAGGATGAGATTCAAAAGGAAGTCATCTCGCATATCATGGAAACAAAGAAGATCCTCGATGCCAAACAGCAGCAACGCTTCTTCGATCTTATGCAGCAAAGCATAGCCGGTGCGAAAAGTCCCTGGCTTTCCACAATCAGGAGGTAAGTAATGAACCTGCGTTACATGATGAAAGAACTGTATTATCGGAAGCGGAGGACGGTGACTTCAATCTTTGGGCTTGCGATAGGAATAGCCCTTCTCATCGTCATCAACTCTCTCTCCCTGGCTTACCGCCAGGCATCCCGTGTGCCCCTCAAAGAGATCGGGGCCGACATAACGGTCCAACGATCCGGCGATGTCCCCAGGGAAATGGCAGGAGCGGTTTTCCCTTGCTCGGCGGTGACGATCCGCAAGGAAGAAGTGAAAAAGATCCAGAAGCTTCCCGGCGTAAAGGGAATGGGTACGGCCCTGCTGCTATGGGTTTTCGACCCGAATCGGGCCTGGATCGTTTTAGGCATCGAAGGGGATAATTCCATAGGACCGATCATTCTGCGTTCCTCTGTTACTGAGGGAAGATTTCTCGAAGATGGCAAACCGGAGGCACTTGTTGAACAGGCATATGCACGGCAATTTGGGATTAGGCTGAATGACACCATATCCGTGGCTGGCAACAAATTTCCTGTTGTGGGGTTTGTGGATGCGTCCCGCGCGGCTAAAATCGCCGTTGCGAATGTGTACCTACCTCTAAAAGAGGCTGAGGACCTGGCCGCTTCGTCAAAGGAATTACAGTCTGTTTCTTCGTATGCATCGGGCGATGTGAATCTCCTCTTCATCAAGGCAGACGAGGAAAAGATCACCGGCCTGGTTGCCGAGATGAGGGGTATCCTCGGCAGTAAAGCGACGGTGGCTACGCCGGATTCTTTCCTGAAACTGCTTGGCAGCCTTTTTGCCCTTTCGGATAAATTCACCCTGGCTGCCTCTCTGATTGCAATCATTATTGCTGTCCTGATCGCTTTTAAGACCATGGCAGGAAATATTGCTGAGCGGGCCAGCGAGATCGGGATTCTCAAAGCGGTGGGTTGGACCAATCGAAACGTCGTCTCTCAGCTGATGTCCGAGTCGGTTATCCAATGTTTTATAGCAGGGATTTTGGGCCTTACGATCGCCGTTGTTGCCTCGTTCGGTCTCAGTTTCATGAAGGTCAATATCCCTATCCCGTGGGAGATGAGTCCGGTTCCACACTTTCTTCCGGGAGGTGGAGATCAGATTTTCAAGACCCTGCGGCTTCCTGTCCATGTGCCGTGGAACCTGGCCTTTTTTGCCATCCTCCTTTCAATAATCGTAGGAGCAATGACAGGGGGCTTGCTCGGAAGACATATTGCAAAAATCAAACCTTTGGAGGCCTTAAGATATGAGTAAAGCAGCGATTTTATCAGGCACGGATCTCAGTAAGAGATATGGTGATCTCGAGGTAGTCAGGGGAGTTTCTTTAACCGTAAACGCAGGTGAATTTGTCTGCCTCGTCGGAAAATCGGGCTCTGGCAAGACTACGCTCCTTTCTCTTTTGTCAGGACTGGAAAAACCTACCAAGGGACGAGTGATTCTCAAGGGGAGAGAGATTAACGGGGCATCTGAGGACGAACTAGCTTTGTTCCGGCGAGACAATGTCGGGTTCATTTTTCAGTCCTTCAATCTTATCCCGACCCTCTCGGCATGGGAGAATGTGGCCCTTCCCCTCTTCCCTTTAAAGATGACCAGTGAGGAGCGCCGGCGCCGAGCAACGGAGCTGCTTGACAAGATGGAGCTGGGGCACAGGATTGAGCACCTGCCTTCAGCGCTGTCGGGAGGAGAGAAGCAGCGGGTCGCCATTGCCAGGGCATTGGTCAATAACCCAACAATCATTTTTGCCGACGAACCCACGGGCAACCTTGATTCGGGGACGGGCGAAGCCATCATGGGCATTTTGAATAGATTGCATATCGAAGAAAAAGTAGCCATCCTCATGGTCACCCATGAACTCGAACTTGCTAAGGCGGCCAACCGCCTCATTCGTATGAAAGATGGGGAGGTTGTGTCATGAAAAGGAAGATCTTATCCTGTTTGCTAGCGCTGGTTCTGCTCTCCATTCCTTTTACCGTTTTTGCCGTACAACAGGTCAAGGTTGAAGTCCTTTACATGAACCATGGTCCGCTTCAGCCGACACTAGAGCAGGTGAAGCAAGTTTTTGCAAAGTACCAAGGCAAAATTTCTGTTTCCTGGTACGACTTTGAAAGCGAGGCAGCGGAACAGTTCAAGACCAAAAAGGGAATAACCCAGCATGTTCCCCTGGTCATCTGGCTGGACGGCAAGTCCGCTGTTCGGGTAAATGGCAAGGAGGTAAAATTTGTTGGCTTTCCAACGGGTTCAGGACCGGCCTTTTTCCAAGGAAAATGGACCATGGAAGATCTGCAGCAGGCCCTCGATCAAATAACAAGCAAAAGGTGAGGACATAATGAACTACAGCTACGTATGGAAAGAACTTCGGCATCACCATAACCGCACCCTGGTAAATGTTCTGGGTATCGGGATAGGAATAGCCCTTTTTGTTTCCATTAATGCCGTCTCTGCCGCTTATCAAAAAGCGGCCAGCCTGCCCTTCAAGAACCTTGGTGCCGACATCGTTGTGCAGCGACCGGAAAAACGAGCCGTAGATTCGGGCCGGCCGCCCGAATCCATGCGCGGAATACGCGTGCCCTTTTCTAACCAGATTCTTCCACCTGAGGATATCGAAAAGCTCCATACGATTGAAGGTGTTGATTCGATGGCTTCTTCGCTTCTCCTCTGGGAGTTTGATAAAAGCGGCTTCAGAACGATCATGGGAGTCGATCTTACACAACCAAGCCTGGGGCCGGTCAAGGTCAAGGAGTGGCTTAAGGAAGGGCGTTTCCCCCAAAAGGATGGTGAAGTCGTGCTTGAAAAACATTATGCAAAATTTCATCACACCCAGGTGGGAAACACAGTGGAGATCAATGGCCGCTCATTCAGTGTCGTAGGGCTCCTGGAGATTGAAGAAGGGTCCCAGATTGCATCGGCGAATATCTACCTGCCCCTCCCGGATGCCCAGGGCTTGCTTGGCAGGGAATCGAGCGGTGTCAATGTCGTCTATCTTCGCCTGAAGAACCCATCTCTTCTGAGCCGAGTAAAAGCACGTATTGCCAGACAACTCGATGGGGTATCTGTCACGAGTTCCGATTCATTTCTTGAACTGATGGGCGGAGTCTCGAAGATTTCTGACCAGTTCTCATTGCTTGCATCAATCATCGCCCTTGGAGGCGCCATTTTTCTTATCATCAAGGCCATGCTCTCCAACCTTGTTGAGCGTTCCCGAGAGATTGGTATTCTGAAGGCGGTCGGCTGGACTGAGAAAGATGTTCAAAAACAATTGATGGGGGAAGTTTTTTTACAATCTCTTCTCGGATGCATCTTTGGAATTTTGATGGGTTATTTCTTCTCTTATCTTCTGGGCCTCCTTTCCATCCCTGTATCAACCCCGTGGGAGTTGCATCTTTTGCCTGCCTTCGTCAAAGATACTGCAGCCGCTGCCCAGACCGTCCGGCTCCCCGTGAGCATATCCGCCGGGCTCATTGCAATCTCTCTAGCGCTATCCCTTACTATAGGCGTCCTTGCAAGTTACGTGATGGGGAGAAGGACAACCAAGATGAAGCCTGCCGAGATATTAAGGCGACTGTAACTGGATAATTCCAGCACGGACTCTATGGTTTAATGGCTTTCATGGTGATGATATTTGTCGATCGGGCCACGGACCTTGTACCCCTGTAGTTCATCATACTTTTCAATCTGTCCCCGGGTAAGAACCCGCTTCATTTGCAGATGTGCTAATAAATGGACAAGGCGTAGTCCGCCGCGAAACCGGGCAATCTCCATAACGAGGGTTTTTAATTTGTTCGAATCCACCCCATCCTTCTTCAAGGTATTGTCAAGCTCTTCTTCCTTGCAAAGGATCGCCCTCCCTAAACGAACGGCTTCCTCGTGCATTCTGTGGTAAATCTCTTGAACCTTGCTTCGTTGGGCTTGAGAAAGTTGAAGCTGTGAAGCAAGGTCCAAGACGTGCCTCGGCCCTGGAAAATGATTTAGTTCAGCAGCTCTCGCCATCCCCATTCCCTCACCGAGGGGGAATGGACCTTTGCTAAGTGACCCAAGAGATGTCAGGATGAGTAGGCCCTCGTTTTTAGTAGATCCACTTGCGCTTTACATTTCGGATGCTCAAAGCGAATAAGCCCACGGCGAAGCTGAGAAGGATCACAAAATTGACCATGGTCCCCAGGTGGCCGTTCTGGTTGATGGAGGACTTCAGTATGTCCGCCCCGTAGGTGAGTGGAAGAATATAAGAGAGTGGCCGTAAAAAAAGGGGCAGCGCTTGTACGGGGATAAAAAGGCCGCAGAGAAAAATCATCGGAAAACGAAAAAAATTGGAAAAGGTCTGCGCTTCGAAGACCTCTTTAACCGACACTGCTATAAAAAGACCCAGGAGGGTCGAAGTAACGGAAATCAGGAAGACGGCGCCCAGTACTGGAAGCCAGTGGATGCCAGATAGATTGGTCAAAAAAGATGCGAATAAGACCGGGACGAACGCGTTGAACAGGCCGAAGAGAATGGCTCCGCTCGTTTTGGCCAGCATTAAGAAATTCAGGTCAAGAGGGGCTAAAAGAAGCCTCTCAAAGGAACGGCTTCTTTTCTCGAAAGTAATGGTGACCGCCAGCACCGAGGTCGTTCCAAAAAGAATAGACAGACTCATCACGCCGGGAAGGAGATCTCGAACATTCACAGCCGTCTGAGATCTCAAAAAGAACATGAGCGTCCAGGCGACTGGAAAGACAATACCCCAGCTGATGTTTGGCGGCTTCAGATAGTAATTCCTCATATCTTTCATGAGAATGTTCCAGAACGCTATCCAGGATTTCATTGTTTTCCCTTTACTTCCTTTTCCTGTTTCATCTTCTGAAGCTCAATGCCCGTGATTTTAACGAATACCTCCTCGAGGGAAGGACGCATGATCCGGGCCTCGTAAACCAACAGGTTTTTCTGTTCAAAAAACCTCATCAAAGGCGTTAGATTCAGAGGACGGGAAGACCGGAGGCGAATCATTTGGTTCCCGGGCACTTCCACGACAACATCGGGAAAGTTCTCCTGGAGAGAAGGCTTCAGATTGGAGACCTGGTCCGCAAAGGCTATTTGTACAACGTTTTCTTGCTGGACCTCACGCATCAGTTCGTCAAGATGCCCGATGCGGACAATTTTCCCGCCGACAATAAAAGCAATCCGCTTGCAGAGCCGTTCTGCTTCCTCGATATAGTGGGTTGTGAGAAAGATGGTCGTCCCCTTTTGGTTCAAGTTCTGGATCAACTGGCGTATCTGCCTTGCACTGGCCACATCGATACCGGTCGTCGGTT
>Ga0315555_1003859_pt1 | contig 10255 bp, 6 predicted proteins | sample SalMarSW160380MG_FD_202113 | JGI IMG/M metagenome (GOLD analysis project Ga0315555, IMG submission 202113) | Salt marsh sediment microbial communities from the Plum Island Ecosystem LTER, Massachusetts, United States - Salt Marsh Sediment SW1603-80 ...
ATCAATTGGTAATCATCCGATGAAGGATCGAGCCAGATTGTACTTTAAGGTCCGCGCGTGTACGGTGTTTGTATTCTGCATCCTGTGCCTCGGCTTCATTGCCGTGCGCGCCTATCGTATGCAGGCCCTCGAGCGGGACAAATACCTCGCAGTGGCCCAGAACCAATACTACGGCAAGAGAATCAGCCTGGCCCCTCATCGGGGGACCATCTATGACGCCAAGGGGAGGGAGTTGGCGGTCAGCATGAGGGTCAATTCCCTCTACGCCCAACCTACCAAGATACGGGACAAGAGGGGCACCGCCGCCAAGCTCGCCCCCATCTTGCACCGAGATGCCCGCGACATCTACGGACACCTCTCAAGTCCTAAATCGTTTGTCTGGCTGCAGAGAAAAATAAACCCCCTCCAGCAAGACAAGATCAAGGCCCTGAATCTTCAGGGGGTGGGGTTTTTCCCCGAGAGTAGACGGTTTTACCCCAACTTCGAGTTGGGGGCCCATGTCATTGGGTTTGCGGGCATGGATTCTCAGGGGTTAGAAGGGCTGGAGCTGGTCTATGACAGGCATCTGAAGACCGCAGATAAATATGTCGTGTTAGAGAAAGATGCCCTGGAGAGATGGATATATATCCCCGAGGGCAGAAAAGGGATGCAATCCCCCCACAACATCCATCTCACCCTTGATCTGCGGGCCCAATACATAGCTGAACGGGAGTTGAGAAAAGGGGTGGCTGCACTGAGGGCCCGCGGGGGGATGGTGGTGATCATGGACCCCTCCACCGGTAAAATTCTGGCCACGGCAGTCCAGCCCTCCTTTAACCCCAACCTCTTTGAGGAGTTCGAGCCGGCCAGGTGGCGCAACCGCGCCGTAACCGATCATTTTGAGCCCGGCTCCCTCCTGAAGGTCTTTCTCCTCGCCGCCGCTTTAAAGGAAGAAATATCGAAGGAAAATGATATCGTATTCTGTGAAAACGGGGCGTATAAAATAAAGGGGCATACCATTCATGACATGAGCCCCCACGGCTGGTTGGCAGTAAAAGATATTATCCGGCTCTCCAGTAACATCGGTGCCTGCAAAGTGGGAAAGGAGTTGGGGCCCGGAAGGTTCTACCGCTACCTGGATGCCTTTGGTTTCACCGAGAAGACGGGGGTCGACCTCGTGGGAGAGAATACGGGTGAAATCCGTCCTCCTGATTCCTGGTCCAACGTCGACTTGGCCATCATCTCCTTTGGACAGGGGGTATCGGTCACCGCCCTCCAATTAATCACCGCCCTCAGCTCCATCGCCAATGGTGGTAGCTTGATGAAGCCCTATCTCGTGGAACGTATAACCGACGGGATGGGCAAGCAGGTGGCAGAATTCGTCCCGGAGGTGAGGAGAGAGGTCCTTTCCGCGGAGATGTGCCGCCGTATCACCGCCGTATTAAAAGAGGTCGTCAGGACGGGGACAGGTACCCGGGCCCGCGTCCCCGGATATGAGGTGGCCGGCAAGACCGCGACCGCCCAAAAGGTCGATCGAGCCACAGGCAGATATTCGGACGAAAAGGTCATCGCCTCCTTCATGGGATACCTCCCTGCCGATGAACCCCGGGCGGCCATCCTGGTAGTCATCGACGAACCCAAAAGGACTCCGTATGGAGGGGTGGCAGCAACACCCATCTTTCAAAGGATCGCCGAAGAACTCATGCAGTATATGGGGGTCCCCCCTACAGAAGGGGATTTTGGCAAGAAACTCACCATGGCTCAGGTCCCGAACGCCAAAAAACAGCAGGGCAACAAACACAAGCAGTTCGCCCGGCACCTGATGCCCGACCTCCAAGGCCTCAGTATGAGACAGGCCTTGGCGCAATTGGAAAAGGAAAAAGTGCGGGTCAGCTTGGCGGGAAGCGGGATATTAGTCGAGCAAAGGCCGAATCCGGGGGCCGCACTCAAAGAGGGGTGTGAGGTCTTCCTCGAGTTCTCTCCTCCTCTGTGAAGCAGATACCGTGCAGTTAGCAACGCTGATCCGCTCACTGGACGTGATAGAATCGAAGGGTACCATGGCTATCGATATTCGAGACATCGCTTACCACAGCAACCGGGTACAGGAGGGCGATCTCTTTGTGGCCGTCCAAGGCGCGAAAAGAGATGGCCATAACTTCATAGCGGAGAGTGCGCAAAGAGGGGCCCGGGCCATTGTCGTGGAACAGATGCCCCGAGAACCCCTCGATGTGTCCGTGATATCGGTGACGGATACACGCAAGGCCCTGGCACAGATCTCGGCGGAGTTCTTTTCCCACCCGTCACGCGATATAACGTTGGTGGGAATTACGGGGACCAATGGAAAGACCACCACCTCTTATATAATCGAGTCAATCCTCAAGGCGGCGGGGCGGGAAGTGGGGGTGATTGGGACGATCAATTACCGGTTGAAGGGGAAAGAGCGGCCTGCCCCTACCACGACCCCCCAATCCTATGACCTGCAACGATTGCTGCGCGAGATGATCGCCGACGGCGTAAGGGACGTGGTGATGGAAGTCTCCTCCCACGCCCTGGACCAGGAACGGGTGCGAGGGTGCCACTTTGATGCCGGGGTCTTTACCAACATCAGCCCCGAACACCTCGACTATCATGAAGACATGGACAGGTATTTCGCCGCAAAAAAACGCTTCTTCCAGGAGATCCTGGTCGAGGCTGAAAAGGACCCCTGGTCCATCGTCAATGTGGACGACCCCCTGCTGCGTGCATTTCAGAAGACCCTCCCCCCCTCGCGGGCGATGACGTATGGCCTCGACCGCGGAGAGGTAAGGGCATCACACCGAGAGGTCTCGTTGGAGGGGATACGGGCAACCCTCACGACCCCTGTCGGAACACTGGAGATACGGACACCTCTCGTAGGAGAGTACAATCTCTACAACATCATGGCAGCAACCGCGGTAGGCATCGCCCTGGGGATCACCCGCGAGGCCATAGGACAGGGTATAGCGGACCTCCCCCTGGTCCCGGGAAGGATGGAGCGGGTCAATGAAGGCAACCCGTGGGTGCTCGTCGACTACGCCCATACCCCGGACGCCCTCGAGAAGACTATGAAAGAAATCAAGAGGCTCGCCACAGGAAAGGTGTTCGTCGTCTTCGGCTGTGGGGGTGACAGGGATAGGACCAAGCGGGCGCCGATGGGGAGAATCGCAGCGCAGTGGTCAGACTTGGCCATTATTACCTCCGACAACCCCCGCACCGAGGATCCCCTGAGGATCATCGACGAGATAGAAAAGGGGGCCAGGGAGATCTCCCCCCATCGCCACCGCGTCATCCCCGACAGGCAAGAGGCCATCAAGGAGGCCATTGCCCTAGCAGGACCCCAGGATATCGTGCTCATCACCGGAAAGGGGCATGAAGACTATCAAATCATAGGCGAAGAGCGATTCCCCTTCGACGATCGCGAAGAGGCGCGCAAGGCCCTGACACAAAGGGGTGGAGGAAGATGACCGCGGAGGAGGAACAGTTGACAATCGAGACGGTCCTTGAGGCCACCGGAGGCGCATTGGTGCAGGGGGACCCGGGAACCTCCTTTGCCGGTGTCTCAACCGACTCGCGGTCCATCAGACCTGGTGAGCTCTTCTTCGCCCTGCGGGGGGAACGCTTCGATGGGCATCGATTTATCGCCGAAGCGCTTCAGCGAGGGGGTAGAGGGGGGGTGGTGGACCGGCAGGAGGGCGAATGGAGTGCGGATCAAACCATCGCTATTATACAGGTAGCGGACACCCACCAGGCCCTGGGAGACCTGGCCAATCGGTGGCGCAGAAGACATCCTATCCCCTTGATAGCAGTCGTGGGAAGCAACGGCAAGACCACGACGAAAGAGATGGTGGCCGGGATCCTGGGACAAAAAGGTGCGGTCTTGAAGAATCCGGGTAATCTCAACAACCTCATCGGACTTCCCTTGTCTCTGTTGAAGATGAATGCCAAGGATCGCGTGGCGGTCCTCGAGATGGGGATGAACCGCACCGGGGAAATACTCAGGCTGACCCGCATAGCGGAACCGGACATGGGGATATTGACAAACATCGGGCCGGTCCATGTGGAGGGGGTGGGTTCCCTGAAAGGGGTCATGGAGGCCAAGGGAGAGCTCCTACAGGGCATGGGTGCACACGGAAGGCTCATCTTCAACGCCGATGACCCCCGGGTAGTGAAGCTGAGCAGGGGGTTCACGGGTCAAAAGACTGCCTTCGGCATCAACAACCCCGCTGACTGGCTGGCAAGGGATATAGTCACGAGGGAGGACGGCGGGATCTCCTTTCAATTAGCCGGACCCATCAATGGGATCGCCGTCGCCCTGCAGCTCATGGGGGCGCACCAGGTCTATAACGCCCTGGCAGCGGCGGCAGCCACCTCCCATTTGGGTGTGACCATAGAGGAGATCAAAAAGGGATTGGAGGCCTTTCAAACCCCGCCCATGAGGATGGAGCTGATCACCCTGAGGGAGGGAATCAAGATCATCAACGACGCCTACAATGCCAATCCCCCATCGATGGAGTCAGCGCTGCGCACCCTCGAAGGGGTAAGAGGTGAGCGCAAGATCGCCGTGCTCGGCGACATGTGGGAATTAGGGGAATACGCGCAACAGGCCCACCACGAGATCGGCCGCCAGGTAAAAGAGAGGGGTATAGACCTCCTCTTTCTCCTCGGCCAGTTCGCCCCGCACGTAGCCCGCGGTGCACAGGAGGCCGGCATGGCACCCCAGGCCATCCACATTGGAGAGGACCACCACGCAGTGAGCCGCCGACTCGCCCGGGCATTGAAAAAGGGGGATTGGGTCTTGATCAAAGGCTCGCGCATCATGAAAATGGAAGCAATTATTAAAGAACTGAGGGATGCACTATGAAAGAAATCATTAAAGAGTTGAGGGACGCACTATGATCTATCACCTTTTTTATCCGCTCTATACCACCCATATCGTCTTTAACGTCCTGAAATACATCTCCTTCAGGACCATCTCGGCCACCCTGACCGCCCTGCTCATCAGCTTCATCCTGGGCCCCTGGCTCATCAAGAAGCTCAAGCAACTCCAGGTCGGACAACGCGTGCGGGATGATGTGCCATCCAGGCACCGGGCCAAGGAAGGCACACCGACCATGGGGGGAAGTCTGGTCATCATCGCCGTCGTCGGATCCACCCTGTTGTGGAGCAACCTGGCAAACTCCGCTGTATGGCTGGTCTTGTTCGTCACCATTGCCTATGCGCTGCTCGGGTTCGTGGACGACTACAAAAAGGTCAAGAAGGGCAAGGGGGTATCCGGCAAGGCGAAGCTGATCTTCCAGACAGCCATCGCCTTGGCAGGGGCGGGCTTTTTGTTCCTCTATCTGGATTTCACCCCTCAACTTACGCTCCCTTTTTTCAAGGATCTCCGTCCCGACTTAGGGCTCTTCTATATCGTCCTCATCGTCTTCATCCTCGTGGGGACCTCCAATGCCGTCAACCTCACCGATGGTCTGGACGGGTTGGCCATCGGTCCCGTGATGATCACGGCGGGGACCCTCACCCTCGTCACCTATCTGGCAGGGCACGTTGAGTTCTCCCGATACCTCCAGATCCCCTATACCAGCGGGTGCGGGGAGCTGAGCATCTTCTGCGGGGCCATCGTGGGGGCAGGACTGGGGTTTTTATGGTTCAACGCCTATCCAGCACAGATATTCATGGGAGACATCGGGTCCCTCTCCCTGGGAGGTGCCTTGGCAATGGTGGCCATCATTGCCAAGCAAGAGATCCTCTTGGCCATCGTGGGCGGGATCTTCGTCATCGAGGCCCTCTCGGTAATCATCCAGGTGTCGGTCTATCAAACCAAAAGAAAGCGGGTCTTTAAGATGGCCCCCATCCACCATCACTTCGAGTTAAAGGGGTGGGCCGAGCCAAAGATCATCGTGCGTTTTTGGATCGTCACCATCATTTTGTCCTTGATTGCCATCAGCACCTTGAAGTTGAGATGACGAAAAAGGCAAAGATAGATGACCGTACAAAAGACCTCACGAGGAAGCGCATAGTGGTGGTGGGAATGGCCCGGACAGGTATGGCGGCAGCCGAGTTCCTCGCCAAGCGGGGTGCTGCGGTCATGGTGAGCGAGATCAAGACCGAGGGTGAATTGGGGGACTCTCCCCAGCAACTGCGCTCCTTGGGTGCCGAGGTCGAAATGGGCGAGCACTCCCCCGATACGTTTCTCAGCGGGGATCTGATCGTCCTCAGCCCGGGGGTGGACCCCGCCATACCCCCCCTTAAACAGGCACGGGCCAAGGGGATCCCCATCGTGAGCGAGGTTGAGCTCGCCTCCTGGTTCCTGCGCCCGCCCCTGATCGCGGTCACGGGGACCAACGGAAAGAGCACCACCACCGCCCTCATCGGGCACATCCTCTCAGGATGGGGGAAAAGGGCGTTTGTTGGAGGAAATATCGGGACCCCGTTGACTGAGTATCTCCTGCACGAAGAAGAGACGGACTACATCGTCGCCGAGATCAGCAGCTTCCAGCTGGAGGCAATCTCCTCTTTCAGACCATGGATCGCCCTCCTGCTCAACCTCGGTGAGGATCATATCGACCGCCACCCTACCCTCTCCTCTTATGCAGCAACCAAGGCGAGGATCTTCCTCAATCAAGGACCGAAGGACTGGGCAGTAGTCAACAACGACGATTCGATTGTTCGATCGCTCATCCCCCGGATCACGGCACAACTCCTCCCCTTTGGGCGAGCAGACAACGGGGAGCAGGGGGTGTGGCTCGAAGAGAAGGGTACCGTTGTCTGTCGTGGCGTGGGTAAAGAGGAACGGTTCTCCCTTGAGCGGGTGAAGATCAAGGGGATGCACAATTGCGAAAACATCATGGCCGCAATCGGGGCGGCCCTGATATGCGGCGTGCCGCCGAAGGAGATCCAGCGATCCCTGGATTCCTTCGAAGGGCTCGAACATCGCCTGGAATGGGTGGGCGAATGGAACGGGGTGAGCGTCTACAACGACTCGAAGGCCACCAATGTGGCCTCGGCCCTGACGGCCCTGTTGAGTCTTGATGGGCCGATCATACTCCTGGCAGGGGGGAGGGACAAGGGGGGGGATTATTCCCTCTTGCGGGACCCTCTCAAAGAGCGGGTCAAGGCCCTCATCCTGATGGGGGAGGCGAAAGAAAAGATGCAGGGGGCCTTCCAGGACCTGCTTCCCTGCCATCTGGTGGAAGGAATGGAGGCAGGGGTGAGGCTGGCCTGGAGCTTAGCCCGGGCGGGAAACGTGATCCTCCTTTCACCGGCATGCTCCAGCTTTGACATGTTCGAGGACTATCGGGACCGGGGGATGGCCTTTAAGGAGATCGTCCTGACAATCGCCGAGGAGGAAGGATGAACAAGGAGTATGACCATATCGTCATCTACATCGTCCTGATCTTGTTGATCATCGGTTGGATCATGGTCTACAGCTCCAGCGCCGTGATGGCTGAGGTCACGTACAGCGATAGCTTCAAGTTTATCAAAAAGCAGCTCCTCTTCTCCTTCATCGGTCTGATCGGCATGGTGGTGGCCATGAAGGTCAATTATCGCAGATTGAGTGCCTGGACCTACCCCATCCTCATCCTGACCATCTTGTTGTTGATCCTGGTTCTCATACCCGGACTCGGTCTGAGCTTCCGCGTAGGGGTGGCGAGGAGGTGGCTGATGACCCCCTGGTTCACCTTTCAACCATCTGAGCTGGGGAAACTGGCCTTGCTGATCTTCATCGCGTATTCCTTGACAAAAAAAGGCGATCGGATCAAAGAATTCCTCCTGGGATTTCTCCCCATCATCGGCATCTCCGGGATCATGATCCTCCTGGTGATCTTAGAGCCGGACATGGGCACAGCCATCTTCATGGGGATCTTAACCATGGTCCTGCTTTTTATAGGGGGGACGAGGTTTTTATATCTCTTGACCGTCCCGCTGATCGCGGCGCCGGGGCTCTACTTCTTTATCACCCACTTTCAATACGGTTATCGCAGGCTCATGGCCTTCCTGCACCCCTGGGATGATGTACAGGGTATGGGATTCCAGATCATCCAGTCCTTCGTGGCCCTGAGCTCGGGAGGACTCTGGGGGGTAGGACTCGGGGATGGCAGGCAGAAACTCTTCTTTCTCCCCGCGGCCCACACCGATTTTATCCTCGCCATCCTGGGGGAAGAGATGGGATTTATCGGGATTATGGTGCTTATCCTCCTCTTTGCCCTCCTGATCTGGCGGGGGGTGAGGATTGCCTTAAGGACTGAGGATACCTTCGGCGCCCATCTGGCCATGGGGATCACCGCCATGATCGCCCTGCAGGTGATCGTCAACATGGGGGTGGTGCTGGGACTCTTGCCCACCAAGGGGCTTACCCTCCCCTTCATCAGCTATGGGGGGACCTCCGTGGTGGTGAATCTTGTGGCAGTGGGGATCCTGGTGAACATCTCCGCCCGCGGAGGCAAGAGATGACGGAAAAGGTCGTCATCGCAGGGGGGGGGACCGGGGGACATCTCTTCCCCGGCATAGCCCTCGCCGAGGAATTCACCCGGCGGAAGGAGGGGTGGAAGGTCATCTTCATCGGAACAGGCAAGGGATTGGAGAAGCGGATCCTGCCACAATGGGGTTTTGAGCTGAAGACGGTCCCCGCCCTCCCGTTAAAGGGGAGGACGTGGTGGAGAAAGTTTATGGGGATCTGCACCCTCCTGCAGGGGGTATGGATCTCCCGAGGACTCCTGCGGGGGATTGCACCCCGCTTGGTCATCGGCCTGGGGGGATATGCCGCAGGCTCGGTGATACTCGCGGCCTCCCTGCTGGGGATAAAGCGGGTGATCCAAGAACAGAATGTCCACCCCGGCCTTACCAACAGGCTGGCAGCCAGGTTCGCCCAGCGCGTGTTCCTCTCGTGGACGGAGGGGAAACGGTTCTTCCCCCCTCAGAAGGTGAGGGTCACGGGGAATCCCCTGCGCAGGGGGGTCCTTGCAGGGAGGGGCAAAAAGAGAGAGGGAACGGGCTTCACCCTCTTCATCCTTGGGGGGAGCCAGGGTGCCGTCACCATCAACAGGGCGATGATAGCGGCCCTCCCTGCCCTGGAAGAGATCAAAAAGGATCTGCGGATCATCCATCAAACCGGCGAAGGGGACTATCGCTGGGTCAAGGGGGAATATGAGAGACAGGGATTTGGGGCATCGGTCCAGCCCTTTATCGACGAGATGGCCCCGTGTTATCGGGAGGCCCATCTGGTAATCTGTCGGGCCGGGGCCACCACCATAACCGAGCTCTGCGCATGGGGGCGGGCTGCAATCATGATACCCTATCCCTATGCTGCTGACGACCATCAGCGCAAAAACGCCCAGGTCTTAGTGGAGCACGGCGCCGGGCGGATGATCACGGATAAGGAACTCTCGGGAAAGCGGCTCGCCGAGGCAATCCTCACCCTCTATCACAGCAAAAGGGCATTACAGGCGATGGAGGTGAAAGCGGCCTCCCTCGGGCGGCCCGATGCGGCTGCCCGGATCGTGGATCAGTGTTATCAATTACTGGGTCTGAACTAGGGGCATGCGGTGTACAGGAGAAACATCCAGCAGATACACTTTGTCGGGATCGGGGGGATCGGGATGAGCGGTATAGCAGAGGTCCTGCTCAATCTCGGCTATGGCATTACCGGATCGGACGCGAAGGAGACGGAGATCACGAGGCGTCTGAGTCAGTTGGGGTGCAGGATAACCTATGATCACCGAAAGGAGAATGTGCAGGGGGCCGACGTGGTAGTGATCTCCTCGGCCATCAGGGGGGACAACCCGGAGATTCAAGAGGCTAAAGCGCGGATGATCCCGGTGATCCCGCGCGCCGAGATGCTGGCGGAGCTGATGCGGATGAAATACGGCATCGCCGTTGCCGGCACCCACGGCAAGACCACCACCACTTCCATGGCCGCCACCGTCCTGGCCCATGCGGGCTTGGACCCCACGATGGTGATCGGGGGGAGGCTCAATAGCTTGGGAAGCAGCGCCAAACTCGGGGAAGGGGAATTTCTGCTGGCCGAGGCCGATGAGAGCGACGGCACCTTTCTCACATTATCCCCCACCATCGCCATCGTCACCAATATAGACCCTGAACACCTGGACTACTATGATGACATCGAGCACCTCAAGAGGACCTTCCTTGAGTTCATCAACAAGGTGCCCTTCTACGGGAGCTCCATCCTCTGCCTCGATCATATAAACGTACGCTCACTCATCCCCGCCGTGCACAAGCGGTACATCACCTACGGCCTCGA